>Ga0129333_10007485_pt1 | contig 10301 bp, 21 predicted proteins | sample CPB6_08_DNA_FD_94474 | JGI IMG/M metagenome (GOLD analysis project Ga0129333, IMG submission 94474) | Freshwater to marine salinity gradient microbial communities from Chesapeake Bay, USA - CPBay_Sum_0.6_0.8_DNA | ecosystem: Environmental > Aquatic > Marine > Coastal | place: USA: Chesapeake...
AGCAACTGTCTTTTATGTAAATATGGTATTTTTTATCCACTGATTTTTTTAGCGGCTGATTATATATGCGACCTTTTTGAGCAATTTTTACCCGGCGGATTTTTTTTGAATAAAGGGTAATAAAAAGTGAATTTTGAATTGACCTTTTTATGAAAAAATTAGTCTTTTATGAAATGGAGGGAATTGGGGATTATGTGGTGGTTTTTATTTTAAAAGGGTCAATTTTTATTTTTTATATTTTAGGGTTTTATATTTTAGGGTTTTATATTTTAGGGTTTTATGGATTAGGCCCAGGCTTCGATCATACCATGGATCCGATATACTGTCAAGTGCCCGTCATACATCGAAACATAATACGGAATCACTAAACGGTCACTGTTAGCTATACATAAGGGGGAGAATTAACTCCCCCCGATGTAACTCAGACCCGCTTCATAATGTAAGCTAGCAACCTATCGTTGAAGCCCCTAGAGAGGCAAATCTCCAAAGGTTCGCCAGCAGCGACTTCATCGGCCACACGATTAGCACGTTCCAGATAAATCCCCAGAGCGTAGGGATTGTAACCGCGACGATTACATTGACCCATATCGTAGAGAGTAACAATACTCTCCAAACGTTGACGCAGCGGCAGTTTACCGAGAACGGACCTTTGCTTGGCGATTGAGACGGCCATGATTCTATAGAGAATGGAGAAAAGATTTGGCCCGATTTAATGTCGCGGGCCACGACAGTAGGCTATATCAAGCAGCCTGTTCATCCCGCCAATCGAGTAACCAAGCAGCTTCATAAATGGGAGCCCAACGGTTAGCAAGCTGCAGCTGCAGCTCCCTGGCAGCATTATCGAAGCGAACCATTGCACAGTATTGTGCCGCAAAATACCCATCAGCGATCTGCCGGGCTTCACGCCAGACACTCAGGGGAGCAGCTTCCACTGATGCGGCATCATCGCGCAAGATGGCCTCCAGCAATTGATTGGCGTTAGCGGGGGTGAGGGTAGGCATGGCTTCGCCCTTGGTTTGCCCCCTAATTCTACAGCCACTTCCACCCAACTGTGAGCTGGGGAGCAGCCAGTTTCGATCAGTTCTACTGATGGGACGGATTTGCCGTTCGGTATCAACCGATACAGTCTGCCAGGTCGATCCGTCCTATTGTTGTTTCAACAACCAAGGGGAGCGGAGGGCCGCAATGATACAAAACTCGACACTTCCCCTGCAATTTTATAAAAATATAAAGAATAAAGAAAACCCGGAGTATAAAGAACTCCGGGAACAGTTAACTATAACTCACTCAGTAACTGTAACGCGAGGGTATCTCGTAACGCCTGCAATCGTGGCGGTCCCGGTCTTAATCGCGGCCTTTTCTTCCGCTTTCAGTAGTTCCTGAGAGCGGATAATTTCAGCCGGAAAACTATACATTTTCCGCTCACAAATGCTGATGGCAGCAAATGCGCCCTTATATTTTTGCAGTCCCTCGCTATCAAGAACTGCCATCAACTCATCCCTGAGTTGATTATACTTAGTCTCTGCTGCTTTCTTTGCATCGGCGGCCTGAAGATAGGCGCGGATGATGGTGTCGAGCTGGGGATTGGCCATTGTGGCGCTCCGTTGTTTGACTCCCATACATTAAGCCCACAGCCCCGGTAGGTCAAGCTCCAAACGGTATCAGCCGCTACAGTTTCGAGGATTCGTCTGATAAGCAACGCTGATCGATCAAAACGGTGATTTGACCAAATCCATGCTAGACTGTATTTAACGAAAAAAGAGAGGCGGGATCCTCGACGACAAAAAATACGAAACTTCTCCTGCAATTATAATAAACTATAAAGAATAACAAAAAAATACGATTTGTTTTATACTAAACTGGTGTGGCCCAGGGTATAACTAACCCTGGGCCACTATTAATTACATCAACCCCTCCCAAATTGCATCAGCAACTGCACCCCCAACTCCCTCAAGATCATCACGAACAATTAACCTGAGAGCCTCAGATCCGTTGGGGAACTTATGAAAAATCCTGATCCATTCCTTAGCCTGACGGTTAGATTCAATGCTACCATTGACCGTCGTTCGGATCATCTTGGCAAGCGCCAGTAGGTCGGATTCTGTCGCCTTGGTTCCGGGGTGGATGACAGGCATGATCGGTTCCGGTTGACTGCTCCCATATTGTAGCAGCTCTAGAGCCATCTGGGGAGCCTAGAACCGACTGATAAGCAGTGCTGATACGGTAGCAACCGATACAGTCTGGCTGTCTGGTGCCATGCTATAGTTGTCTCAACAACCAAGGGAAGCGGAGGACCGCGATAACATAAAACGGGAAACTTAACCTGCAATTTTATAAAACTCTAAACAATAAATAAAAAATACGATTTGTTTATTATAATAATAAATCTCCCCAAGTATAAGAAACCTGGGGAGATTGTTTTTTATACTAACTCAGTTGAGAGTAAATCCACTTACAAATGGAACATCTCCGTTGTTGGTTGACAGAAACCATTGGTAACGTTTCTGATAGATTCCCTCACCATTTCCGTGGGCGCGGAGAATAGCATTCAGACGGCTTTTAGTTGTAGCCGTCCGATGATTCCCATCATAAAGTGTAACGAACGTGTCGCCCACTTCCGCTATCTTATTTCCATAAAGATAGACTGTGCTGATGTTATCAACAGTGATAACTTCAGTGTTAGCAAGCTTCCAATCTTTTTCGGATTGGATAGCTTTGTTCATCAGGGTTTCGATCTTACACATGGGGAGGATCCCTTGACTACCCTTAAAGAATAGCCCCTAGGGCCGGTTCCGTCAACCCCTAGGGCCATCAGCAATCCTGATGAATCCCTAGCGCCCAGATGGCGGGATCCGTGCTAGACTGTATGTAACGAAAAAGGAAAGCGGAGGGCCGCGATAACATAAATCTGGTCACTTCTCCTGCAATTATAATAAACTATAAACAATAAAGAAAAAGAGGGATTGAATCCCTCTTTATTATAATTACCAACTCAGAAACTCATTTGCATTATCTTCCGCCTCAGATTCTGATGCAAACGGACCAAAGAATTCTGAGTCTGGGATACAACCAGGAGAACACACGGCCCAATAGTAACCGGGTTCATACATTGTATCACCAGAAGTCTCACGCAATCCTTCGGCTTCATTATGTTCATCACACTCGGATTGTGAGAACCAAGTGATCCAAACCGGCGTGGATCCGCCGTTGTCGTTGTGCTGAACGGTGATCTGCATGGATGAAATCCCTGACGACTCCCATAGAATAAACCCTAGAACTGATCCTGTCAACCACGCAACCATAAGTGTTGTTTATCAGTCCTATAAGTAACTCTAATCATAAAAAGCTTGACAATGACCAAGGATACTGTTATTCTATAAAAAACGGAAGAAAAGAGGCGGGACCCTTTAAGACAAAAAATACGAAACTTATCCTGCAATTATGATAAACTATAAACAATAAAGAAAAAGAAGGAATAAATCCCTCTTTTTATTACGAATTATATGGTGGGTTGTTTCATACTCTCCCAGCGATTGTAATGCTCACTGATTGCATTATCCAGGGGATCATGAGCACTATAATCTGCTGCAATCTCACCAGGTTCGTTACCGAGAACAATGTAGATAAAGAACTTTTTATTGTCTTTGTTCTTTACATAAAGATGAGCCTCATCAACAGCAACAATTTCCTTAACAAATTCTGAGAGGGAAGCATTATCACGCCGGATAATTTCTTCCCCATTGTTGACAAGGTGGGGCTCAAACCCGTGCTTTTTGAGAGTAATCAACAGGCTGCGAAGCTCAGGGCGATAATCTTTCATTGGATTAGATTCCGTTGACTTTTTAAGAATACATGATTTTCCTGATCCTGTCAACCCCCTGACCCATAAACACTGCTGATCAATCAAGGCTTGACAGCCAGGAGCAGATACCCTATACTAGGTTTAACGAAAAAAGAGAGGCGGGATCCTCAACGACAAAAAATAGGACATTTACCCTGCAATTATAATAAACTATAAACAATAAAAAAAAGAGTTAGAATAACTAACTCTTATACGGTTCTTTATAGTTTTTGATTTTTCAGGGTCTGGGTTGCGGCATAGGACACTACCATCACCCCACCAGACGCAGCCATCAAATCACTATATCTAGTTTTACCCATGGTAAGATCAAACACAAAAGAAACAAAAATCATGTAAAATCCAAACAATCCGATGATTTTCATGATGATTATTGCAGGGTGGAGAGACTGTTAAACAATCCTTGAATAAACTTACCACTAGCCTTGGCATGAGAATACAAGGCTTTTCTCATACCTTTCTTAGGAAGTTGAGAAAAAGGAAGCTGAACTTCCACCAAGTCGCCATTAAGCAACCCATGGCAGTATGAAACATCCCAAACAGGGAAACCAGGATCCGAAACTAAACGCAGGCGGGTGATTGTCAACCCTGGAGTTGTCCAATCAACGGGAAATCCTCTTTTAATTTGAGCCGCATAAACATGACCGGGTTGCTGTAGGGGATTAGTCTCATCAACCAGACTAGATGCCGACTCGTAAAACATGACGGTTTTGCGGTGAACAATGTAAGTATGGCAGGGATCTTATGAGAACACAAGATCCCTTGTGCTAGTTAATCAGGTGTCCTCATCCAAACTGTTATGAATATCAAAGTCTGCAGGATTTGCCCCCACATCCTCTAACATAGCAGCAACTTCATCCTCTTCATAAAATCGACCGATTTCTTCAATCAGTTCTTCATCCATTGAACAGTTCTTACGAAGATTCATTTCAAGTTGTTCAAAGGCAAATGCAGCAAGAGTATCCAGATCCATACCTTGAACAATAATCTCGCAATAATTTGCGAGAAGTTGATCGTATTGGTCTTGAGTAAGGGCCATGATGATTCTCAGGATAAAGTTGGATCAGTCAACAACAGACGAGAGAGGATTTGCAAGACTCAAGGTAACACCATCATCAGCAAATTGGCGAGCAAACTTAGATGCCAATGCAACGCAATCAAGCGCATCACCATAAGAAGAAATCCAGAGGATTTTCTTACTCTGTAGATCACTACAGGGGATGAAAGAGAGAGGCATGAAGCAATCCCTGACGACTCCCATACAATAAGCCCTTAGCCCCTATAGGTCAAGCCCTGGACCCATTAGCAATCCTGATCGCCAGAGGCCGCCAGCAGCGCCGGAAAGGCTGCTATAATGGTATCAACGGAGCGGGGGAGCCGCAAGGATACAAAACAGGTCACTCACCCTGCAATATTATATTTTATAAACAATAAAAAAGAGAGAATAAATCTCTCTTTATAAGAACTAAATTGTGAAGAGAATTTGCATACTGATAATATCGTTGTTCATCTTAATCAAATTATTATTATTCCATTCTTCTTCATTGATTGCACCATCAGCATGATACAATTTACCAATCCAAAAATCATAAAGACCCTTATATTTTGACATTTTATTAAATGTTTTTGAGATGGAATCGTAAATGTTCATTGGAATTGGTTGAACTGTGGTTATTATAAAGGATGATTAGGGGCCGTGGTTGGCCCCTTGTGCCAGTTATTTAAGTGTCACACGGCCACTTTCTTTTTGTTGTAGCCAGTAAACTGTTTGTTATTCTTACGCTCTTTAATTGCCTCGCGCCATACACTACCAGCAGGCTGATTACCATGAACAAGTAGAGCAAACGGCCCATCTTGCTTGTAGCAGTGTGAATCATCATGATCAACTTCCAGACCCAATGCCTTAGCTTCAGCTTCATTCTTCACCACAACAGAATAACGGGGGAAGAATCCTTCATCAATAAGGTAGTCAAACTTACCACCCTTGGATGCCGTAAGATAAAAATTCTTAGGCATCATATCCAAACCATACTCAAGAATCATGGAAAGATTCTTAGAGTAGGCATAAAAAATAAGATCAGGAATAAGACGACAAACGTGCATCCAAAGAGCAAAATACTCAGCAGAATAAAAATCTCCGCTCTCATGAATGCGAACAAGTTTGGTAGACTTTTTACGCATAGACTGAATTTGATCAGCCACAATCTTACCGGCTTTACCTACACCAAAAGTTTTAATAAGATTCTTTACAGTCTCCCAATTGTGATGGCGAGAATCATAAACGGCAGGGTATTGTGCTTCAGAACATGCCGCAAAACAACGAAATTCCATTTGCGGACCATTAACAAGAACACGCTTACCATCAACTTCCTTAGCAAATGCAAGGCACTTATCCGCACCGGGACAAGTCTTACCAGCCGGAAGATTAAAGATCAATGTATCGTTTGCAAGTTTGCTGTTACCAAAAGAAAACTTAAGGATCATGGGGAGCAATCCCGTAACGACCCCCATACAATACCAGCACCATTGCACCAGCACAAGCCCCAAACGATAATTCTTCTTTATAAGACCCATAAGCAACACTAATCACCAAATCCCACCAAACATGCTAGACTACTCTCAGATACAAACAACGCTTATGATTGTTTAAAATAAAATCTAATCAGCGCAGGGGCGCAATAATACAAAACTCGTCACTTACCCTGCAAACGTATTTTTATATAAAAATATAATAACTACTTAAACTTTCTTTTTATACAATTAAGAACCTGTTTACGAGATTTAATTTTACCCTTACTGATACCTTTAGGGTTCTTTTTCTTACCAGAATTGTGTTGCCAGTTTGGTGTAGTCATGATACTAAACTTTTTATTGAATTTAATATAGGACAGAAACTGGCACAATGGTATTTATTGTGCCAGTTAATAAACTGGATCAATTAGTCATTACATGACACCACAAAGATTTTCCATAGCATAAGTAACTACTTTTTTGCGATCTTCTTTATATTCAAGAACCAAATCATAAATCTTTTTAATATCTTCCAGAGCCATGTTAGACTCTACTAGCAATGCAACAAGAATAGTAAAAATTTCATCATTACTTTCAAACAAATAATCACGAATATCATCCAATTCCCAATAAAGATCAATGCAATCTTTACCTACTTTATAACCAATTTCTTTAAAATAACCCAAACCACCCAAACGTTCTAGGCTACCAACAACCCACATAACACGCTTTTGTTCAAGGTTGAGATCCATAAAAAAGAAAATTTGACTACCCCATGACTGTATCACACACTCCATGATCCTGTCAAGCCTCTTTTAACTTATTATAAATTTTTCTAAACAATAGAGACTTTTCTTTATGGTTTATCCTCTCTAAACCCATTATTTCTTTATACACTAATGCTTTTAGTTCTTGTAATTCTGTAGTGTTAAATTCCATAATACGATAATTTTAATGTTTATTAAATTGTTTCCCTTCGGGAAACATAACCCGTAGGGTTATGATATACTGTTGTTGTTTATTAGATACAATTAGACTTCAAAAGCGACAAATCCATTCTAATCACATTATTTTTAAAAGTCAAGTACTTATGTGACAATCCTATAAGTGTCTACTTATTATGAACAGATACGAGAAAATCCCCTAAAGATTTTGTAATTCTTTTCTAGTTACTTTATATCCTTTATAAGATTTTAATTTACCTAAAACTAAAGCAGACATACTTCTTTGGTTTAAATTATTATTTTTACAATAATTTGTTAAACTTTTTGTAATTATAGTTTCTCCTTCGGGTGTAATTATAGTATAAACGTATTTGTAAAACAGCTCCTCTTTTTGATCATCATCATATAAAGTTCTTCCTCTACGAAATCCTTCTGGTATAGGATTATCTTTTTTTATTCTATATGAACCTTCTTTAGTTCCATCAGTAATCCACATTGTTCCATACTGAGAATTTTTTTCACCTTTTTGGTGTTCAATTTCTTTTAATTTTTTCTTTTTCTTCTTTATTGCTTCTGGAGTTCTTGCAGCTTCAACTGCCTTCGGTTGATTATCCTTTAATTTTTGTATTATTTCATCCTTATGTGGAGAACTATAAAATGATTCTCTACATTTTTCTACATACAGCATCAAATTTTTTGGATCTTTTAATTTTTCTTTCTGCGTTTCGCGTCCTTTTTTACACCCCAATAGCATAGCTTGATACTTCGCTTCATCCACATTTATCTGCCCTGAAAGCATTTTCCATGCTATCTTATCCTCTTCATTATTCCATAATTGAAAATTACAAAAATGAAACATCGCGTGTTGAGTTATTGTTACTTCAACAATATTTTCAACAACATCCGTTCCACCCATATATCTTGGGATAATATGATGTCTATGGGCGCGTTCATTTGATCTGCACATTTTTCTACTCTTTGTTGTTTGGCATTTTTATTTATACATTAAAAAAGAGGGATTTCTCCCTCTCTACCTTTTTAGTCGCCAAACAACAAAGGTGAAACTATTTAGACGAAATTACTTGGATTATAATGGAAAAAATAATTCCTAGAAATGTATAAAAAACAAATTTTACAACGTATTTCATGCTGTTATAAAAGTTATACGCTCGACAGGACTTGCACCTGCAAGGCCATAGGGCCAGCGGTTTTTAAGACCGCTATGTTTACTAATTTCATCACGAGCGCGATGTTGGTTCTATAAAGAACCAATAGGAACTCTGGGCTACGATCCCAGGATCTCGCACTTATAAGGTGCGTGCTTTAGTCCAACTAAGCTAAGTTCCCAATAAAAAGGAAATCCATAAGGAATTTCCTTTATATTATAAAGGAGTTACATGTGGAGCTGATCTCTACCACCCTTATAAGATAACACCATTATCCGAAAAAATACGATTATGTGGACAGTTTCAGAACTGGATAAGGCCCCTAGAAGGCCCCTTACTGGGGATGGCGTACTATTTATCGGCTCAGGGGATTCAATGGCCTTCCTGAGGCTCCCAGTGGCCTCTGGTGAATCGAATCTATCTGGGTTTTATTTGGATTTTTTCTTTTTTATTTTGTCTTTATGTTTTGTTTATTATTTGCGGGCCAATATCGCTACATAAAATCCAAAAAATTTGGTATAAAATCCAAAAAATTTGGTATAAAAACCAGATAAAAACTACATAAAAATCAAAAAATTTGGTATAAAAACCAGATAAAAACTACATAAAATTCAAAAAATTGGTATAAAAACTAGATAAAATTCAAAAAAATTGGTATAAAATACTTAGAAAAAACTACCATAAAATACTTAGTATCATAACGAACATTTTTACAAATTAACCTCTATCAATTTAAATAAATAAATCTTGTAGTAGTGTAACTACGTCTCCAATGATTGATCTAAATGTCCCACATAAACAACTCTCCAAAATAGAAGGATACGAGGATTTCGTCGATTATTATATTGACATAAATGGCGATGTTTATTCTACCAAAAGAAATAGAATAAAAAAAATAAAGCCATGTTATGCTGGATCTAAAAATAGAAGATATTTAAGAGTTTACTTATACAGTAAAAAAAGATCCATAGTTGCTTATATTCATGTTCTAATGGTCAAGGCCTTTATATCAAAAACAAAAAGAAAAAAATATACCTACCATAAGTCAGGAAACATTCAAGATAATCGTCTAGAGAATCTTATATCAACAGATAAAAAAAGAGGCTATCCCGGTCATAGAATAGGAAGGCCAAGAAAAGATAAAAAAGAAGTAGTTGTAAACCACGAAGAAGTTATAAAGGAATTAGAAAGAGAATTTCTTATAGGTGACGAATCAATCGAAAAGATAAAATTGGTTCATAGGGCTGCCATTCAGAAAGGATTAAATGTTTCGGATTCCTTTTCCTTTATAGAAGAAATTATCGAAGAATTATTAGATGAGTATTGTTCAAGAAAAGGTCTAAAAAAGATTATCCACCAGATGCAGAATTCATAAATTCCTTATAAGTTTTCTTATGTAATTTTTCTACTTCGGATCTTGATAAATCTAGATTTTTGTCTCCTGCTTTTAAGGAGGCTTTTTGTATAATTTCTTTTATTCTTTCGGATCTTGATTCTCTTATGGAACGGGGATTAACATAAGGATTTACGTCAGAAGAGTATTTTTGTCCTCTTACATTTTGCCCTAAGTTTGCTCTTCTTTTCTTTTCAAATTCGTGACGATTTTTAGGGGATAGTCTTTTTCTGGGAATTGGTAATCCAGCAATTCCGATTTCTGTTTGATCTTTCATTGTCTTATGGGTCATTACCTAACCTCGTATTCTAATTTTCTTTTTTTTCTTGGTTCTGTGGATGAGGTATAAGTGGTCGGGGTTTTTTCAATCTTTCCCATAGATTGAAGTCTTTGTCTAATTCTATTAAGAGCTTCTTGATCTTCTTTGG
>Ga0129333_10007487_pt1 | contig 10300 bp, 10 predicted proteins | sample CPB6_08_DNA_FD_94474 | JGI IMG/M metagenome (GOLD analysis project Ga0129333, IMG submission 94474) | Freshwater to marine salinity gradient microbial communities from Chesapeake Bay, USA - CPBay_Sum_0.6_0.8_DNA | ecosystem: Environmental > Aquatic > Marine > Coastal | place: USA: Chesapeake...
GCTTGAGATCCGTTTTTTAAATAGGTAGCAAAACCAATCCAGACTAAAAATAAAATCAGCGTAATATGGATGCGAATTGCCGTCCCTTTGAAGCTGCCAATGGTGAAAGACCAGCCCATAATCGCCTCGTAAAATATAGAAATAATACAGCTATCGATTACTTTTAGGAAGAACTTTTAATCAGGCTAAATTCAGGAAAATTCTAAATAATCTATAAGTAGTCAGTTGCATAAAAACGGCGGCGTCATACTTCATGCAGGATTATAGTTGGTAGCGAATTTGGTCTGTCCAAAAGCGCTCCAGGCGAGAGAGGGAGTTGTTGAGAAGAGAAAATTCCTGAGCCGAAACACCGCCGATTTGTTCAACCGTTTGAGCGTGTTTATCATAAAGCATCGCGATTGCGTCCTGAACGTCGCGTCCTTTTTCGGTAAGGCTGATACGTACAGTGCGGCGATCAATGCGTGATTTTACATAATGTAAATATCCTAATTCAACTAGTTTCTTTACGTTGTAAGAAACATTAGAGCCAAGATAATAACCCCGTGTGCGTAATTCGCTGGCCGTCATTTCGCGATCGCCAATATTAAAGATTAGTAGGGCTTGTGTTGAGTTTAATTCCTGATTTCCACGTCGATCAAATTCATCCTTTATAACGTCAAGAAGACGACGATGCAGGCGTTCAACTAACGATAGCGCCTCTAGATAGGCTGGGCGAACGGCATTTTCATTATCGATATGAAGAAAATTATCTGAGGTAATTTTATTTGCTTGCATGTCTTTGCCCCAGTATTTTTAAAGTCTAACATCGATCTTATTGTTGATGATGAGGCAAATTAGGCCAGGGCAGATGAAGGCGTTGTTAAATAATAAGCTGAATCCCGCGTTTACTTTAATGAACGCAAATTTCAGTAAATCAAATCTAAATGAGATCAGGTATTATTTTTTTAATTATCATTAACTTTATTTTTTAGGAGCCCAGGGCGGGCGGCGTCCATTTTTGGGTTCTGCCTCATTTTCGGCTTTACGCTGTCGACGTTTTTCATAGAGACGCTGGGCGTCATCATCTCTGCCGGCTTCGAATGTCAATGCAAAATAAATCATAATCAAGAAGGCGTTAACCCCAATAAGTAAGTAGCCGCCAACAAAAAATCCCGGAATGCTGAGCGTGACAAAAATTTGCGCACTAGCGATTAACAGCCAAAGAACGCCACCCCAAGGCGTCGCCAGCCAAAGTCCGACGCCAGCCACTAAATCAAGCACGGCAAAGAAGATGATTGCAAAAGCGGCGTTGCGCGGCATCACATCAAATATCGATTGATTGGTCGCCATTACAATGCGCCAATGCAACAGACCTTGAATAACCCAAAAAAGAGCAACAATACGCATGAAGCGGAGCAATAAAACGCCCCATTTCGGCGCGTCAGTCACTGACGCAGGATCGCCAATTCTGATGGGGCGATAAGGATCTTCGCCATCGTCGTAAATTGTGCGATCGGCCATTTCTCGACCTTATTTTTGTCCGCGTCTAGAAAAGCGAACGGCCTCTTCCGCCGCCCTGAAGAGGGCTTTAGACTTATTCACGCACTCATTATACTCATATTCGCCCTGGCTGTCATAGACAACGCCCGCGCCTGCCTGAACATGCATTAAGCCATCTTTCACGATCGCCGTGCGCAGGACAATGCAGGTGTCCATTTGTCCGCTAGATCCGAAATAACCAATACAACCGCCATAGATCCCGCGTTTATCCACTTCGAGTTCATCGATGATTTCCATAGCGCGCACTTTTGGCGCGCCAGAAACAGTGCCTGCAGGAAAGCCAGCTGAGAGAGCGTCAATACAGTCGTGTTTTGGATCAAGCTCGCCTTCAACATTTGAGACAATGTGCATAACGTGACTATAGCGTTCAATACTGAAGCTGTCGGTGACGCAGACTGAACCTGTTTTAGCTACACGACCGACATCATTGCGTCCCAGGTCAAGCAACATTAAATGCTCGGCGCGTTCTTTTTCATCCGCCAGAAGATCTTGTGCGAGCTTTTCATCCTCTGTTTTATTATCGCTACGCCATCGCGTGCCAGCGATTGGACGTATTGTAATTTTTCCGTCCGCCGCACGAACGAGGATTTCTGGGCTCGAACAAACAATTTGAAAATCAATAAAGTCTAGGTAGCACAGAAAAGGCGCTGGATTTACCCGGCGTAAAGCGCGGTAGAGGGCGAATGCAGGGAGTTTAAAGGGAGCGGTAAATCGTTGCGACAGGACAACTTGGAAAATATCTCCGGCGCGAATATATTCCTTTGCGCGTTCAACCATTGCTAGAAAACGATCCGTCTGAGTATTTGAGACGGGTTCTTGAGTTGTAAAGAGTTCTTGCTGTGCGGGATCCGTCGTCTTTAGTGGGAGATCTAACGCCGTTACGATGTCATCGAGGCGTTTATTGGCGGCGGTATAGGCGGATTTTGCGTCGAGCTGATCCTCACGCCATACAGGTGTCACTACTGAGAGTTCATCTCTTACAGTATCAAATATAACCATGATTGTTGGGCGCACTAACAAGGCGTCTGGCGCGCCGATCATGTCCGGTTTTGCAGGAGGCAAGCGCTCCATTTGTCGGACCATGTCATAGCCAAGGTATCCAAATACGCCGGCGGACATTGGCGGCAACGACAATGAATGGGCAATGGCTGACTGAGAAATCAACTCTCGCAGGGCAGCAAGCGGAGGGGATGAGCACGGTGTGAAGTTGTTTTTGTCTTTCAGGGCATTGCGATTGATTTCCGCTTTATCTCCGATAACGCGGAATATAACGTCAGGATTTAAACCTATCATTGAATAGCGCCCACGGGCGGCGCCGCCCTCCACCGACTCCAACAAAAACGCCGCATTGGAGCCGGAGTTTGAGAGTTTTAAATAGGCTGAAACAGGAGTCTCAAGGTCAGCCACAAGTTTGGTAACAAGCAGTACGGGCTGGCCTTGCTCATAGGCGGCGGCGAAGTCGTCAAAAGCGGGTTCTATGACTAAAGAATTCACTGCTCCTTATCCGCTCCTGTGAGGGACTCAAGAACCTTCTGGTTGATATCGACGCCCAAATGTTTCTCTAACCCGCCTACATATTGTTCTATGAGGTCATTTTGCAGCGCAGGTTTGAGCTGTTCAGCGATTGTTTTGGATTCAATTGAATTTGGATCGAAGGCTGGATTAACGGAGTCTTTGACAAAAAACACCAGCCGACCGCTATCTACAGCGACTGAACCTGCGCCATGGGGCGGCGCATCGAAGAATTGCACAATCGTATTGGGCGTAAACTCCGGACGCGGCGCCCGTTTAATGTCAGTAGCGCGTTTTACCTCAACATTAAAACTCTTGGCAATTTCTTCAATTGAACGGCCTGTACGTAGTTTGCTTGCGGCTTCGTCGCCTTTTTCAGTTAAAGCTTTTTGCGCAAAATCTGAGCGCAAAGCTTCGACCACCGCAGGACGCACCTCATCAAAAGTTTTCTGTCTTGCTGGCTCGATTGCGTTAACTTCGAACCATACATAGCCGCCATCTCGCGTGGCGACAGTATCGTTGTCTACGCCAACATCAGACGCAAAGGCGGCCTTGAGCAAATCAAGGTTTATTGCAAGCTCATCGATATTCTTGCCGTTTTTATCATGACCAGCATCATCGACGCTATCAATGACTCGCACCTCAAGCTTAGCCGCAGCTGCAGTCTCGGGAAGCGTTTTCCCAGACGCGCGTTGATCCTCAATGATATCGCGTAGTTTTTTGACCTCTGGCAAGGCCTTTTGAGCAGCGATTTCGCTGCGTAATTCAGCGGACGCTTGCTCAAGGGTCTTCGTAAAGACTGCAGGAGTTATCGACTTAACTTGAGAGATCACAGTACCAAAAGCTGTTTTTACTGGTTCTGCAAGGCCAGGTTTGGTAGTCGCAAACACAGCGGCTCCAACGTTAGGGTCGCCAAAATCACGCTGCTCAACAAGTCCAAGGTTAACATCCTTAGGATTGAGGTTCAGCTCTTTTGCTAGGGCTTCGAGATCTAAGCCCTTTTTCAGCTTAGCGAGAGCGTCCTCGGCCTCAGTTTCCGTTTTAAGAACAATTTGACGAACGTCGCGTTTTTCAGGTGCGCCAAATCTTTTTGTTTTTACTTCATCGTAAAGCTTTTTAATATCGTCAGTAGACACGTCGTTTGGCTTACCGATACTGCTCGGACTGACGGTCAATATTGTAAGTTTACGATATTCTTTTGCTTTAAAAACTTGCTCGCGTTCGTCGTAATATTTTTTTAATTCTTCATCTGAAGGCTGTGGTGTTGATGATATTGCAGATGTAGGGATAACAAAATAATCAACAGCGCGCGTTTCATTACGAAAGCGATGGATAGCTTCAATCATTAATGCTGGCGGCTCAACGCCGGCAATAACAACGTCGGACAACATTCTGCGAATATAGGCTGCTTTTTCTTCAGTGACGAAACCCCGTTCACTAAAGCCAGCGTCTCGAGCGATTTGTTTGAAGCGTTCTGGATCAAATTTGCCGTCAGCGCCCTGGAAGACTTTTTCTTGTGCAAGTAATTGTTGGGTTGTCTGATCGCTTGAGGCTAAGCCAAGCGCCCGAGCCTTCTGGTCGAGCGCCGTCTCTAACACCAGACGTTCGAGGACTTGTTGATCCAGTCCAGCCTGACGGGCTTCTTGATTGGTGACAGCCCGCCGAAGCTTTTGTTGGATACGCCGTAGTTCCATCTGGTAAGCATTGCGATAGGCGTCGACTGTGATCTCGCCCGCGCCAACACGCGCCAGACGTTGCGCGGTCATTCCGCGGAAGACATCCCCGACGCCCCAAATTGCGAAACTGACAACAATAACACCCATCACGATGGCCATGATCGTGCGGCCAATCCAATTCTGCGATGCGACGCGCAGGCCTTCCAACATTGTTAAAGCTTCCTTTGCTAATGATTGTGAACCGACGGTCCAGAAATTTGGCGCGGACTATAGGGAGGGGAGCGAGACCTGGCAATGAGGCTTGAGGCGGAAGATCAGCAGCTCTTTGGGGTGAGCCAAAAGGAGCCGGGGTCTTTGACTATCCGGCCTGCGCTCAGGAATATGGCTGGACTAACCAGGGTTTGGCGTGGGATTTGATGCTAGCCGCACTCCCTTTTTCCCGCCGATCGGCAAATTGGATCATGGCCAAGCTTAAAAATAATACCAGTGCAACCGCTAGCGACTTGGTCGCTCACAGCTCAGGGGGCCAGATGAACGCCTTGGCTCAAGAAGATAAAGGTAAAACGCCCCCGACAGATCCCCGGCGTTTGCGCGCGGACCCTGAAGCTATTCGACAAGCGTTCGAGACGGGCGCCTTTCCTTACAAAAAACCTCTGCCAGAACGGGTTTATCTCAAGCGTATGGCTCCGCTTCAAGTTGAGTTGCTCAAAGCGCAAAGTTGGATCAAGGAAACAGGTCAAAAGATCGCGTTGTTATTTGAAGGTCGTGACGCTGCAGGGAAGGGCGGCACGATTAAACGATTCATGGAGCATCTTAATCCTCGCGGCGCACGTGTTGTGGCATTAGAGAAGCCCACGGAGAGAGAGCGCACACAATGGTATTTTCAAAGATATATTGAACATCTACCTGCTGGCGGCGAGATCGTTTTTTTTGATCGATCTTGGTATAATCGAGCAGGTGTCGAACGGGTCATGAATTTTTGTACACCCAATGAATATTTAGAATTCATGCAGCAATGTCCAGAATTGGAGCGGATGTTTGTAAATTCTGGCGTGAAGCTCCATAAATATTGGTTTTCAGTCACGCATGAAGAACAGAGACGCCGATTTTTAGCTCGTGAAAAAGACCCGTTAAAGCAGTGGAAGCTCTCGCCAATTGATCTTGCCTCAATTGATAAGTGGGATGCATATACTGAAGCCAAGGAAGCGATGTTTTTTTTCACTGATACAGCCGATTGCCCTTGGGTAATTATTAAGTCTGATGACAAGAAACGCGCGCGTTTGAATTGCATGCAACATTTTCTTTCAAGCCTTGATTACCCAAATAAAGATCACAGTGTTGTTCATGGGCCTGATCCATTAATTTGTGGTTCAAGCAGCCATGTAATCGCGCATGGCGGTCAAATGCTTGCTCATTCACTTGATATTGAATCAAAATAACAGGCTCAAAGATGATGACGCCACATCCGCTTATTGCTGGAAATTGGAAAATGAATGGATTACGCGCGTCTCTGGCGGAAATCGCTAAGTTGGGCGTGCTTTATGATCCCTCGCTTCAAGAGAAGGCGGACTTATTAATTTGTCCGCCCGCGACCCTTCTAGCCGTAGCTGAAGAAATTGCTGCTAAGGGGAAAATTGCTCTAGGCGGTCAAAATTGCCACTTTCTCGACTTTGGCCCCCATACAGGCGATCTTTCTGCGCGGATGCTGAAGGATGCTGGTGCCAGTTATGTTATTGTTGGCCATAGTGAGCGTCGTCAGTCCTATCAAGAAACTGACGCGATTGTTCAAGCCAAGGCTGAAGCAGCTTTGCATGCTGGCCTAACGCCTATCATTTGCGTAGGCGAGACAGGTGCGCAGCGGCGGGCTGGTGTGGCGTTAGCGGTTGTTGAGGAACAAATTAAAGCTTCTTTACCCGCTCAAAAATCATCAATGATCGTTGTTGCTTATGAGCCTGTGTGGGCGATTGGCACAGGCTTAACGCCCACTAGCAAAGAAATTGCTGAAGTCCATGCTTTTACGCGCGAAACGCTTAAGCGCTTGTTCGGGTCGGCGTTTGGCGAGCAGATTCGTCTTCTCTACGGTGGTTCTGTGTCCCCGGCCAATGCAACGGAAATTCTCAAGCTAAAAAATGTGGATGGCGCGCTTGTGGGCGGCGCTTCGCTCAGAGCGGAGGATTTTATCAATATTGCTCGGGCCTATGTTTGACTTTTCACTGGCTTGCTCCGCTATGGCGTCACCGTTATAAGCCGTTGGCTTAACTTTTAACTCCAACAGATAAGGCGATGCGCTAAGATGGCGATCGAACGTACTTTTTCTATCATCAAACCCGATGCGACCAATCGAAATATTACAGGAAAGGTCAATGCGCTCATTGAAGGCGCTGGTCTCAGGATCGTTGCGCAAAAGCGTATTCAGATGACCAGAGCGCAAGCTGAAACCTTCTATAGCGTGCATAAAGAGCGGCCGTTTTTTGGCGAGCTTGTTGACTTCATGATTTCTGCGCCAGTTGTGGTGCAGGTATTAGAAGGCGATGGCGCTATCGCTCGCTACCGCGAGGTTATGGGTGCTACAAATCCAGCTAATGCCGCTCCTGGGACAATTCGCAAAGAATGCGCTTTGAGTGTTGGCGAAAATTCCGTTCATGGATCGGATGCTGCGGAAACAGCCGCTATGGAAATCGCCCAGTTCTTTTCAGGCAATGAAATTGTTGGCTGAGTATTTTAATAAATGGCTAGGGTAAACCTAGCCATTTTATTTTTAATTTTGCGATTGCTTAGTATAGTAAAGAGTCATTTTAATTATTCTATAATTTTAAGTCGCAGAATTCTTCTCGTGTTTTTGCTTTTTTAAACGCCTTGCCTTCCCCTTATCGGAGACAAACTAAAAAAAATTGTGCGATTATGGAAATTTAGGAACTTTTAAAACCGAATTATTTTTCTCTTCAAAACCCAATACGCGGTTGCCTTTAATCTTAAGAGTGTCAGACGCGACAAGTTTTAATACTGTCGGGTAAAGATGGTGCTCTTGTTCAAGAACGCGAGCGCCAAGCGTATCTGGCGTATCTGTATCCCATACGCAAATGGCGGCTTGGGCAATAATCGGACCTTCATCCATTTCCGGCGCAACATAATGAACAGTGCAGCCGTGTATTTTTACGCCATCAGCTAAGGCGCGTTCATGCGTGTTGAGGCCGCGGTATGCAGGCAGAAGGGCTGGATGTATGTTGATTAATTTATGCCGCCAATTGTTGATGAACCAGGGCGTCAGCAAGCGCATGAATCCAGCAAGACAAATTAAATCAATGCTATAAGTTTCAAGAAGGATTTGGATCGCCCGTTCAAATTCTTCGCGGCCAGCATAGATTTTGTGGTCTACCGCTGCGACAGCTACGCCGGCTTTTTTTGCTTTCATCAAGCCCGGCGCATCAGGCTTATTTGACAACACAAGGCTTATTTCAGCGGGATAGTCAGGCGATCGAGCGGCCTCTATGAGCGCGTCCATATTTGATCCGCGGCCGGAGATAAGGATGGCTGTCCGCTTTTTTTTCACAATGCCAGCGTCCCATGTGTAACGACGCGTTCTGAGCCTTCTTGTTCGATAATTTCTCCAAGTCGAATAGGCTGTTCGCCAACAGCGCGCAGGACCGTTTCTACTTCAGACACGCCTTCGCTTGAGGCGATGATGACCATGCCAATTCCGCAATTGAATGTACGGAGCATCTCCGTTTCGCTCACGCCGCCAGTCTCTGCGAGCCACCGAAATACTGACAGGCTTGGAAAAGCGGTAAGATCAAGCCGAACGCCAAGCCCCTTTGGCAGCACGCGCGGAAGATTATCAGGGAATCCGCCGCCTGTGATGTGAGCGAGGGCGCGAATATGCGTCGTGCGTCGTAAAGCTGCCAGAAGAGGTTTAACGTAAATTCGGGTTGGTTCCAAAAAAGCGCGCCCGAGTGTCATGTCTCTGGCGAAGGGCGCCGTGGCGCTCCACGCCAATCCGGAGCGTTCAACAATTTTTCGAACAAGTGAAAATCCATTGGAATGAACGCCTGAGGAGGGAAGTCCCAGCGCGATATCGCCCTTATGCACGTCTCGCGGCAATAATTTTGATCGTTCTACAGCGCCAACAGCAAAGCCTGCGAGATCATAATCGCTTTTGGCGTATAGACCAGGCATCTCAGCCGTTTCGCCGCCGAGCAGGGCGCAGCCAGCCAAAAGACAGCCGTCAGCAATACTTTTGACGACGGCTGCAGCGACATTGGGTTCAAGTTTACCTGTGGCGTAATAGTCGAGGAAAAAAAGAGGTTCCGCACCCTGGACAATGAGATCATTGACGCACATGGCGACAAGATCTACGCCGATGGTGTTGTGAAGATTGCACTCAATCGCAATTTTTACTTTGGTTCCGACGCCATCATTTGCGGCGACCAGAATTGGGTCGGTGTAGCCTGCGGCTTTGAGATCAAAGACGCCCCCAAAGCCGCCAATTTCGCCATCTGCGCCAGAGCGTTGGGTGGCGCGGACGGCTGGGCGGATGAGATCGATCAGGCGGTTGCCTGCGTCAATGTCTACGCCAGCGTCTGAATAAGTTAGCCCCATGAGTTGTTCCGTCCTAGCCGTGAATATTGTGAGAGCGTCAAATTTGCCGCTGTAGATGTCCCGATGGCGCGAATGCTGTCAAATAAAACGAAAAAAAATCCGTATATGTGGCCAGAGGCTTTTGATTGCGCTTTCAAGAGAGGGCCATTATAGGGAGATATTCCCATCATGAGTGTGATGTCGTGAGGGTCGTGAGCGCTAAAATGCGCCGCGCCGCATAGCACGGTCATGCCGCGAAAATTTAAGGAGACGCCAGATGAGCAACGCCCCCTTGATGCCGAAGGCGACGGCAGTATGGCTCGTCGAAAATACTTCGTTGACATTTGATCAAATCGCTAATTTTTGTAAACTTCACCCGCTTGAAGTTAAGGGCATCGCCGATGGCGATGTCGCTGCTGGCATTCGCGGGCATGATCCAATCACATCAGGTCAACTCACACGCGAGGAGATCGCCCGGGGCGAAGCCGACGCCAATCACGCGCTTGCGCTGTTTGTCTCAAAGGTTGTTGTCCCCGAGATAAAGAAATCGCGCGGCCCCCGCTACACGCCCTTGTCGCGGCGCCAGGATCGGCCAAATGCGATCCTCTGGCTTGTGCGCAATCACCCTGAACTGAAAGACGCGCAGATCATGCGTCTAGTCGGCACAACTAAAGCCACTTTGAAGGCTATCCGAGAACGGACGCATTGGAATTCGAACGCCCTAGCTCCTATGGATCCTGTCACCTTGGGCTTGTGCTCTCAGATTGATCTTGATTTTGAAGTTGGACGCGCTTCGAAGGATCGTCCAGCCGCCGTAGAAGACCAGGGCCGCACGCTTGTTCCTGCGAGTGAGACGACCAGTCAGCGACCTGAGCCGTCAACTACCGAAGACGTTTTTGGCAAATCTGCTCCCGCGCCAGTCGCTGAAGTGGAAGAAACATTCGATGCGGCGAGCGTTTTTGGCAGTAACAAAGGTCAAGCATCCGAGAAGTGACAAA
>Ga0129333_10007488_pt1 | contig 10298 bp, 10 predicted proteins | sample CPB6_08_DNA_FD_94474 | JGI IMG/M metagenome (GOLD analysis project Ga0129333, IMG submission 94474) | Freshwater to marine salinity gradient microbial communities from Chesapeake Bay, USA - CPBay_Sum_0.6_0.8_DNA | ecosystem: Environmental > Aquatic > Marine > Coastal | place: USA: Chesapeake...
GATCGTGTCCGACGGACGCAAGCCGGTGGTCTCGAGATCGACCACGGCGTAGCCGAGAACATCGCCGAGTGACGAGGGTGAGGACATCGCCCTCACCTTACGACGGGGGTGATCGTGATCAGCTGGCGGATCGCAGCCCGCGAGCACGCACACCGATCGGGGCGGCCACGGTGAATCCGGCCAGGTGACGTTCTTCTTCGGACTCGCCACCCCAGAACCCGTATTCGCGGTTGTCCCGAGCGAACACCTGACAACGGTCGTTCACGGGACACGTGCGACACAAGAGTCGAGCCTGGGCCTCGCGGCGCACCCGCGCCTGGGGGCGTTCCGCCTTGGGGGGGAAGAACAAGTTGGTCTTTCCCTTGCACACCGCGTGGTCCATCCAGTTGAGAGAGCTGGACAGCTTCAGTTCGGAGGACTCGATGGCTGACATGGTGACCGCCTATCTGCGAGGTGCTCGGTGAGGTGCTCGGTTGTGGGGGGAGAATTTGGGCGACAGGGCCAGGAGGGGGGATTGGCCCTGTCGCACGTATTTAACACTAAATGGAAAACGGGCGATCGTCAAGAGAAAATCCGCGTCGGGGTGTTGCCGTCGTCACAGGGCCGAGATGGCCGGTGAACAGGGGTTTCGCGTCGTCGCCGGCGCTTCGGCGGCTTTCCGAGCGATCGGAGGCGGTGGGTGGGTGGTCGAGGTTAGAGCAGTTCGGCGGCCAAAGAGGCGACTTCACTGCGCTCGCAGGCGGTCAAGGTGATGTGTCCGAAGCAATGCTGACCACGGAACGCGCCGATCAGCACGGCCAAGGCGTTGTTGGATTCGCCGAGGTACGGAGCGTCGATCTGGCTGGTGTCACCGGTGAAGATCACCTTGGTGCCCTCACCGATGCGCGTGAGGATCGTCTTCAGAGTGGTGGGCTCGAGGTTCTGAGCTTCGTCGACGACCACGATCTGACGGTGCAAGGAACGCCCGCGCAGGAAGGTGACCGACTCCAACGACAACTGGTTGCGGGCGATCAGTTCGTCGATCATCGTGCGGGCCTCGCGGTTCGAACGCTGATCGGTGAGAGCGACGATCGCGTCATGGATCGCCGACATCCACGGGTCCAGCTTCTCGTCGAGCCCGCCCGGGAGGAAACCAACGTCGGCTCGGCCCACCGGAACGAGGGGTCGGTACACCGCGAGTTTCTCGTAGCGACGTTGTTCGACGACCTGCTCGAGACCGGCGGCGATCGCCATCACGGTCTTGCCGGTACCGGCGCGGCCGTCCAAGGCGATGACGCTCACATCGGGGTCCAGCAACAACTCCAACGAAAACCGTTGTTCCTTGGAGCGAGCCCGGAGACCCCAGGCCTCCGGAGAGGTCTGCGGAATGAGGTGCAAGGCACCGTCGACGCAACGCACGAGCGCGGACTGGGAGCCGGCACGAAGCACCGCGAAGGAATTCTCGGCCAAGGTGCCCGCGGCCGTCACGTCGTCGGGGTCGATCGAGATTCCGGAATACAACGAGTCGATCAGCGACGCGTCGCAGTCGATGGTGGTCCAACCGAGCGGGCGTGAGGTGGTGTGTCGACCGACGAGTTGATGCTCGTGGGCCGTCAGTCCCAAGTGGGCGGCCTTCAGTCGAAGTGCGGCGTCGTTCGACACCATGCGCGTCGGCGCGTGGTTGGCCTGTCCGAGAGCGGCGCCGATGATCCGATTGTCGGGCTTGGCGGCGTCGAGCCCGTGTTCGTTCAGCAGATGCTTCTGGATGCCGTTGATCTCGATGTGGACGGTGGACGAGCGAGGTTCGTCGGTCAGGGGCACCGGCCGAGCCAAGGAACCTCCGGCCCGGGTGCGCAGTTCCTCCAGGGATCGCAGGGCCGCGCGAGCCGCGCGGCCGACGTCGTCGGGACGACTCTTCAAGCCGTCGAGTTCCTCGATCACGGTCAGTGGGATGACGATCGCGCACTCGGGATAAGCCGCCAGGCAGTTGGGGTCGGCGATCAGCACCGAGGTGTCGAGGACGACACGAGTGCCGTGTTCGCCGGCGGTCCGCGCGGCGGTCGTACGGCCGTCCGCTGGTTGGTGAACCGTGTCCCGCAGCACTTCAGTCACTCAGACTCCTCGTATGTCGTGGCGTTGTCTCGCGCCTCATCGTTCCGGTTCCGGGACGGTGAGGCGAAAATCGGCGAACGGTTCCGAGGGGCAGGAGCGTTCGAGAAGAATCCTTGTCCAGACGGACCCCGTCGTGGTGGATTTCCGGGGCGAATTCTTCGTGAATGACCGGGAGGGCGACGCTCGTGGCATCCACCAATCGGAGTTCTCGGTTTGCCAAACTGTCGACATCGGTTCTCCAGAGACTTCCGTTCGCCGAGATGGCGAGAAGCGGTCCGGACGTGTTTCCGGCTCCGTCCTTCGAGATCCGAGCCGACGTCCTCGAGGTGACCGTGCCGCCTCGTTGCATTTGCAACAAAAGGAATACTTGTAATAACTCGAAAAATCCAATCGAATGTCGTTCGGTTCCACCCGAGAACCGATCAGAAACGATCCGACATGAATCGAAGTGCGTAGAAGGCCCCGGCCCGAAGCGACTCGAAAGCAAAACAAAGCAGTACCAAACCAAACCAGAAAGGGACATTCCCATGGCAGCAAAGAAGAAGGCTCCCGCCAAGAAGGCAGCCGCCAAGAAGGCTCCGGCCAAGAAGAAGGCAGCGGCCAAGAAGGCTCCGGCCAAGAAGAAGGCGCCCGCCAAGAAGAAGGCAGCGGCCAAGAAGGCTCCGGCCAAGAAGAAGGCAGCCGCCAAGAAGGCTCCGGCCAAGAAGAAGGCAGCCGCCAAGAAGGCTCCGGCCAAGAAGAAGGCTGTTGCGAAGAAGGCTCCCGCCAAGCGCAAGGCAGCCGCCAAGAAGGCTCCCGCCAAGCGCAAGGCAGCCGCCAAGAAGAAGTGATTCTTTCCGATCAGTGATCGGGCAGGAATTGAACGAGCGGGGGGAAACCCCCGCTCGTTCGCATTTTCCGGCCGGTCGAGCGGAGGTTCCCCGATGAAGCATCTGGCTGTGCTCGACGATCTGGCCGCGGAGCAGTTCGCTCTCGAACGGATCCTCGACGACCTGACCACGAGTGAATGGACCAATCCCACGCCATCGGTGGGATGGACGGTGGCGGATCAGATCAGTCATCTGAGATTCTTCGACGAGCGCGCGACCATGGCGCTGTCGGATCCCGAGGCGTTCTCGGTCGACCGCGAGCGGATCATCGCCGGTGCTCCCCACGACCCGTCCGTCGATGCCGGGCGATCACTCGCCGCGGCGGATCTTCGAGGTGAGTGGAAGCGACACTCCGAACGACTCCGCTCGGTCGCCAAGGTCGCCCCCGCGGACCAACGCGTGCCGTGGTACGGGCCGGCGATGTCCGTCCCGTCGTTCCTCACCGCGCGTCTGATGGAGTGCTGGGCCCACGGCCACGATGTCTGTGAGGCCACCTCTCGTCCGCCGATCGTCAGCGACCGTCTGCGGCACGTGGCCCACATCGGGTATCACGCTCGCCCGTTCAGTCTGCTCGTCAACCGTCTCCCCGCCGACGATCGACCGGTCCGTCTGGAGCTCGAAGGTCCGAGTGGTGGAACCTGGGTGTGGGGTCCGTCCGATGCCGACGACCGAGTGATCGGCGAGGCGTACGACTTCTGTCTGGTCGTCACGCAACGACGGCGGCCCGACGAATCGCGGCTCGTGGTTCTCGGAGATTCCGCCCGTCGATGGATCGACGTGGCTCAAGCCTTCGCCGGCGGTCCCGGACGGGGTTGAGGTCTCAGAGGTCCGAGATGCGCGTGAAGATCTCGGCCGCCGGCCGATCGACGCGTCGCCCGAGATCGGCCAGACGTGTGCGAATGCGGACGGCGAACCTCTCGAGGTCGGCGGGCTCCACGGCCTTCATGGTGCTCTCGAACTGCGAAGCGTGCGCCATGAGCGCGTCGATCTTGGTCTCCACGAATTCGCCGACGTCCTCGGCGTGGTTGGCCTCGTCGGCCTCCCAGAGCAACAGGTGGGTCGGACGATGGTGCGTCACGCCGTGATCGCGGAAGAAGTGCGGATCGCGCGCCGCCACGATCGCATCGCACGTCAGAAAGCCGGCGTGTCGGTGATCGGGGTGCAGACGATGCCGCTTCCAGGGGTCGTGGCCCAACACGACGTCGGGGCGAACGGTGCGAATGTGGCGGGCGATTCGACTGCGGAGTTCGACACTCTCCACGAGTTCGCCGTCCACCTGATCGAGGAATGTCACCTCGTCGCGGCCGCCCAGTCGACGGGCGGCTTCGCTCTGCTCCGCTCGGCGGGATCGGATCAACTCGGCGATGTCGGCGTCGGGGTTCCATGTTCCCTTCGAACCATCGGTCAACACCAGATGGTGGATGCGGCAACCGGCGGCCGCCCACTTGGCCAACGTCGCGCCACAACCGAACTCGATGTCGTCGGGATGCGCGCCGATGGCCAACGCCACCGAGGGGGTCGGGAGATCGACCGAGGTGATGGCGCGCTCCGCGTACGGGGTGGGCTGACCCGGATCGTTCGCCGCGGGGGTGGTGTTCATTGATGGCTCCGGTTCGGGATGAGACGGTCGAGTTGGTCGGCGACTCTCGGGTTCTCGAGGTCGTGGGGAGTGTCGAGGTCGAGCGACAGCATGACGTCGTCCACGACGAGCGGTTCGACCCCCAGGTCGCGTGACTGGGCGACGTGGGCCGTGAAGGAACCCGCTCCGTAGAGGAAACGCCAGCGCGTCACGAGTTCGCTCCCGAGGATGACCACGTTCGATCCATCGTGCTCGTCGTCGGGAACGATCACCACGGTGGACGTGCTCGACGTCGGCGAGAGTTCGGACCAGAGGTCTCGTAGGCGCTCCCCGAATGGAAGGTCGGCGTGGGCCACGATGACCGGTTGATCGGGGCGATCCTCCAGAACACGTGGCATTCCCGCGGTGAGCGCCGCGTTGAGTCCTTCGACGTCGACCCGAACGGCCGTTGCGGACAGGTGACGGGCGAACTCGGCCACCTCGTCGTCGTCGCACACGACGAACACGTCCGCTCCCGGAATCGATCCGATCACGCGTCGAGCGCACTCGATGGCGAGTTCGCGTCGATCGCGAGCCGAGAGCACCCCGGACAACCGACTCTTGGCGTCGTCGAAGGCCCGCACCGGAATCACCAACGACACGGGAGCGACCACGCCGAGAGCCTATGAGGTGTGTTCCGTCGTCTCGTGTTCGAGGAGCCCGGATCATCAGCCGTATACGCTCGGGTTCGTGACGGTGTCGAAGTCGATCAGGGTGGCGGTCGTCGGTGCCGGCTCATGGGGGACGACGGTGGCGTCGCTGGCCGCGGCCAACACCGAGACGGTGCTCTGGGCGCGACGACCCGATCTGGCCGCGCGCATCGCCAGCACTAGGACGAACGCTGATTATCTTCCCGACCACGCACTGCCCGAATCGCTCGACGTGACGGCCGACCTGGGCGCGGCGGTGTCGGCGGCCGACGTGGTGGTGATGGCGGTTCCATCGCACGGTTTCCGTGAGGTGGTGGCCGAAGCGTCCCGACACGTTCGTCCGTGGGTGCCCATCGTCAGTTTGTCGAAGGGGTTGGAGCGCAGTTCCCTGAAGCGCATGAGCGAGGTGGTGGCCGACGAGATGCCGGGTCACCCGGTCGCGGTGCTCACCGGTCCCAACCTGGCTCGCGAGGTGATGCAAGGTCAGCCGGCCGCCGCGGTGGTTGCCATCAACGACAAGGTGATCGCCGACGAACTCCAACGTATCTTCTCGCGACCGACGCTGCGGGTGTACACGAACCCCGACGTGGTCGGTTGCGAGGTGGCGGGCGTGGTCAAGAACGTCATCGCGATCGCCTCGGGCATGGCCGCCGGAATGGGTTTCGGCGACAACACCCGCGCCACCTTGATGACCCGCGGCTTGGCCGAGATGTCGCGACTCGGGATGGCGATGGGTGGCGATGGTCTCACGTTCGCCGGTTTGGCCGGAATGGGTGACCTCATCGCCACCTGTTCGTCGACCCAGAGCCGCAACAACACCGTGGGACGACGCCTCGGATCGGGGGAGTCCATCGATGCCATCCTCGATTCGATGACGATGGTCGCCGAGGGAGTGAAGAGTTCGCCCGCCGTGCTCGATCTGGCCCGTCGTCACGGCGTGGAGATGCCGATCACCGAACAGGTCGTGTCGGTGTGTCAGAACCAACGCGGTGCCGCCGAGGCCGTCGCGCTTCTGATGCAGCGACGGAGGCGAAGCGAAATTGGTTGACGAGACATCGCCCATCGGTGTGTTCGGCCGTCCGGCCGTCGCTCGAGTGACCTCGAGAGGTCGCGTGTGCTTCACGGACGGCTCGCCGGATCTGGGTTGGCACGTGGCCGCCGACGATCGGTGGTACGACCCCGAGCGGGAGGTGGCGGTTCGTCGCTCCGACACCGACGGGTTGCCGATCGTCTCCACGCGGATGCGGGTGCCCGGCGGCGACATCGTGCACACGGCGTGGTGCGCGAGTGGGCCCGACGCCCGACCCATCGTCGTAATCGACATCGAGAACGATTCACCGATGCCGGTGGCGGTGGCGTTCACTCGCACCGACCTCACGGTGTCGCGTCCGATCGCGGCTCGGGGCGCCGAGGGAACGTGGCCGGCGCCGGGCCTCGAGTTGGCGAGCGCGCCCACGGTGATGCCCGTCGGTCACCGAACTCGGGTTCGCGTGGCGGTGGGGCGCGACGTCGATCTGGAGCGTCTGCCCGATGTCGACGCCGTAGCGCGGGGCTGGTCGACCATGTGCGACGTTTCCTCGCGGCTCGTGTTGCCCGATCTTCGCTCGGGGACACCGTTGGTGGATCGGGTGAATCGCGCCAAGGTCGCCATCGGCTTGGCCGACGACGTCGAGATGCCGTGGCGAGACGCCGACGCACTCTCCACGTGGTTGCTGGACCGATTCCACGCGCAGCGCTTGGGTGCCCGGTCCACACCCGCCGAGGACGTGGCCGGGGCCATCGAAAGGATCGTTCGAAAGTCCCGTCGGGGACGTATGACGTCGCGGCGGGCGGCGGCCGTCCGGGTCGGAGCGATCTGGTTGTCGGGGGTGGACGAACGCACCTTGGGCGACATCGCACGTGTCGTCCGTCGCGGGCTCGGCCACGACCTGCCCGAGGTCATCGGTGGTGCGCGCCTCGATGTCGACACCGCGTCGTCGGACGGTGAAGTGATCACCGCGGTCGAGGAATCATTGCTCTCGTGGGGTGGTGACGATCGGCTGACGTTGTGCCCCGACGGCATCGTCGGGGAGCGTCTCGGGTCGTCGTTCGAAGCCCACGGATTGGCCGTCGTGTCCGGTGCCCGGTTGTCCATGGCCGTTCGATGGCACGGATCCAACGCGGCGGTCCTGTGGGACATCGAGACGAACGATGGACACTTCGCGCGACGCCCCGAACTCCGATGCGGCGCCGACGATCAGTGGTCGTCGAGAGAGTTGCGCGGTGAGGGTCTGTGGCGCGTGACGTCGACGGCACCCGTCCTCGACGGTTCGGAATCCGTCTCGTTCGGCTGAGGATCCTCGTTCATGTGCGATTTGTTGGTGGCCCTCGGTGACGTCACCGAGCACGGCGTCACGATCTTCGCCAAGAACTCCGACCGACCGCCGTCGGAGCGTCAGGTCGTCGAATTCGTCGAACCGCGGGTCGAGGACGTCACGCGCACCACGTACTTGTCGATTCCCGGTGCCACCGGTCCCACGGTCAGATGCATCATCTCGCGCCCCGAATGGGGATGGGGAGCCGAGCACGGCGTCAACATCGACGGCGTCGCGATCGGAAACGCCACCATCTACACGACGCTCGATCCTCGTCCGTTCCCGGATGCGTTGACGGGCATGGACTTGGTGCGACTCGGACTGGAACGAGCGCACGACGCCCGCGAGGCGGTGGATGTGATCACCGATGCGATCGAGCGATTCGGACAGGGGGGCTCGGGTCACGGTCCGACCACGTCGCGTCGCCCGTATTGGAGCAGCTTCCTCGTGGCCGATCCGGGGTCCGCGTGGGTGTTGGAAACGAGCGGACGCGAGTGGGCGACGGAACCGGTGCGGTCGGTGCGCGCCGTCTCCAATCGAACCACGATTCCGCACTTCGACGACCGGCGTCATCCGCGTCAACCGGTGGAGACTCTCGTCGATCCCCGACTTCGCAGCACCGACGAATTCCTGGCGGCTCGACCGGTGACCGTCGACGGAGTGGCCCGACATTTGTCGTCGCACGGCATGGGTGCCGACGGCTGGGACGTGTGCATGCACGTCGACGGGGTCGAGGAGACCACCGCATCGATGATCGCGGTGCTCGGCGACCGGGGCGAACCCGAGATTCGGATGACGCAGGCCAGTCCGTGCCGCGCTCCGTGGTCGCTCGTTCGCTGGTGAGCGGTCGGGACCGTCAGCCCAACCGACCTCGGAAGCGGGCAAGATAGGGGGGTGCAGTCGCCCGTCCGAGTTGCTTACACCCTCGAACAGTGTTGGCACCGTGTTCCGGGTGGCACGGCCACCTCCGCGCTGCGAACCGCGGTGGCGCTGGCCGACGTGCCGGGTGTCGAGGTGATCGGGGTCGCGGGCCGTCACCGCCACCCGCCCGAACCATCCTTCGTTCCCACCGTCAACATGCGTTACATGAGCCTGCGCGCTCCGATCCTGTACGAAACCTGGTTGCGTCTCGGTTGGCCCACCGTCGAGGGCGTCACGGGCGAGGTCGACGTGGTCCACTGCACCGGCTTCGTCCCTCCGCCGTCCAAGGCTCCGTTGGTCAGCACTCTTCATGACGTGGCCTGGCGTCACCGACCGGATCACTTCACGAGACACGGGGTGCGGGTGTTCGAACGAAGTCTGGCCGAGGTGCGTCGTCGCGCCGACCTGGTCCTCTGTCCGTCGACGGTCACGATGCTCGACGCCGAACGAGCCGGGATCTCCGTCGAGCGATTGCGGTTGGTGCCGTGGGGGGTCGAGGCCTTCGAGGTGGACGAGACGCAAAAGGCTGCGGTGCGTGTCGCGCACGGGTTGCCACGGGAGTACCTGTTGTTCGTGGGCACCGTGGAACCGCGCAAGAACCTCGGGCGTTTGGTCGAGGCCCTCGAGCGCGCGGAGTGCGACCTGCCGCTCGTCGTGGCCGGCTCCGTCGGTTGGGGCGACTCGGGGGTGGCGCCGTCGGCTCGGGTGCAGTTCATCGGCTTCGTTCCCGAGGCCCAGTTGCCCGCGTTGTACGCCGGCGCGGCGGTGTTTTGCTACCCCAGCGAACGCGAGGGCTTCGGTATGCCGGTGCTCGAGGCCATGTCGTACGGAACGCCGGTGGTGACGAGCATCGGAACATCCACCGAGGAGGTCGCGGGGGGAGCGGCCGTGTTGGTGGATCCGTTCGACGTCGACGACATCGCTCGCGGTGTGGACGAGGCAATGGCGCGACGCGCCGAGCTGTCCGTTTGGGGACTTCGTCGAGCAGCGCGTCGACATTGGTCGGAGACCGCGCGACTGACCGTCGACGCGTACCGAGAGGTCATGCGTTGATCGCTCCACTGCGCGTCGCCGTGAACCTGACCTGGTGCGTGCCCGGGGCGGTGGGCGGAAGCGAGGAGTACCTGGTTCGTCAGATTCGTGGTTTGGACGACGACGAGATCGAACCGACGTTGTTCGTCCCGCGAGGGTTCGCCGTGGCGCATCCGGAGTTGCGGGAAAGATTCGATTGCGTCGAGACCAGGGCCGACGGAACGTCGCGTCCGCGTCGCGTCCTGGACGAGTCGACGTGGTTGTTCCGCCGTACCCGCGACTTCGCACTGGTCCATCACGGTGGGGGAACGATTCCCGCTCGCCATCGCACACCGACGCTGTTGACCATTCACGATCTGCAATACCGCGCGTTTCCGGAGTACTTCGGTCGACGAAGGTTGGCCTATCTGCGAGCGATGATGCCCCGGTCCGCCCGCCGGGCGACGGCGATCGCCGTGCCCACCGAATTCGTGAAGTCGACCGTCTGCGACGCCTATGACATCGCGGCCGAACGCGTGCACGTCGTTCCTCACGGCATCGAGCCGAACCTGGGTCGCGACGCGACGCCCGCGAGTGAGTTACGGACCAGATTCGAGTTGGGCGACGCACCATTCGTCGTCTTCCCGGCCATGACGCACCCGCACAAAGGTCACGCCTTTCTGCTGGACGTCATGGAGAGGCATTGGAGTCGCCGAGGCGTCCGTCTGGTCCTGATTGGTGGACGAGGTTCCGTGGAGGACGACGTTGCGCGACGTCTCGTCGA
>Ga0129333_10007489_pt1 | contig 10297 bp, 15 predicted proteins | sample CPB6_08_DNA_FD_94474 | JGI IMG/M metagenome (GOLD analysis project Ga0129333, IMG submission 94474) | Freshwater to marine salinity gradient microbial communities from Chesapeake Bay, USA - CPBay_Sum_0.6_0.8_DNA | ecosystem: Environmental > Aquatic > Marine > Coastal | place: USA: Chesapeake...
ATAACAGATGCCAAATTTAAAACATATGGGTGTGGGTCGGCAATTGCTTCATCAAGTCTTGTCACAGAGTGGGTCAAGGGTAAAACATTGGATCAAGCATCAACGATTAGAAACACCCAAATCGCAGAAGAACTCGCCCTCCCCCCAGTCAAAATCCACTGCTCAATCTTAGCAGAGGATGCTATCAAGGCAGCTATTGAAGATTATAAAGCGAAGCATTAAATGAGTCACGAACTAGATAAAATTAAAAATAGTAAAAGACGCCAAAAAGATGAAAATGCAGTAAACAAACAAGTAAAGATTGCTAAAGGTTATGGAGTAAAAATTGAAGAACCCCATAAATTTGCAAAGCACCATGCGTTAAATTGTGGTGATCCGAAATGTAGCTTATGCAGTAATCCTAGACATAGTGGTTATACAAAAGGACAAGATAGGTTAACTGCACAAGAACGCAAATTATTTCAGGATTTAGATCATATTACAGATAAACATAGTAATGGATTAAAACCACCTGAAGAATAAGTTAGATAAATAATTCTTTTCACACACAAGGAGAAACACATGAAAACAGTTGGTGATAAACTTACACCTTTTACAATTACTGGCGTTAAGCCAGGTCAACCTGAAGATGCATTCTTCACAATCACAGAAAAAAGTTTTGAAGGTAAATGGAAAATTATCGTTTACTATCCAAAAGATTTTACTTTCGTATGCCCTACAGAAATTGTAGCATATGATAAACTAGCCAAAGACTTCGAAGATCGTGATGCAGTATTACTTACAGGTTCTACTGACAATGAATTCTGTAAGGTAGCTTGGCAGAAAGCACATAGCGATCTTAAAAATATTAAACATATTCAATTTGCTGACACTGCCCGTCATCAACTCGGTGAAGAGCGTGGTGGTGTAAGTCTTATCGAGCAGTTAGGTGTATTCTATGCACCTGCAGGTGCTGCATTACGTGCAACATTTATTGTTGATCCTGACAATGTTATTCAACATGTTACAGTAAATAACTTGAATGTTGGTCGTAGCCCAGAAGAAACGCTTCGTGTTCTTGATGCGTTGCAAACTGGCGAACTATGCCCATGTAGTCGTCCAATCGGAGGAGACACACTATAATGTTTGAGTACGAAACATTATTTGATGTTTACCAAGTAAAATTTCTTTTCTTTTTTATTAGTGTGGTATTAGCAGTTATGTTAGGTAATTACCTATACGACAAAGCAAATAAAGATAAGAAGAAAGATGATTGAATTTATTTGGGCATTAGGTGCCATCATTCTTATTGATGTTGTATTAGGTGGTGAAAACGCATTAGTAATTGCTATGGCAGCAAAAAAGCTGCCAGAGCATTTAAGACGCAAAGCAATGATATGGGGAACATTTGGTGCTGTCGCAGTAAGATTTATTTGTGTGGCAGCACTTACATACTTGTTAATGATTCCTGGACTAAGATTAATAGGTGGTTTACTATTGATTTATATAGCTTGGAGGCTTACAAGTAGTAATGATGACCATACTGATGTTAAAGCTAGTGATACTTTTTGGGGAGCAATGGGCACAATTGTAATGGCTGATGCTGTAATGGGTCTTGACAACGCACTTGCTATAGCTGGAGCTGCTGGTGGTAACTGGTGGTTAATTATATTTGGATTATTAGTTAGTGTACCTATCATATTATTTGGTAGCACATTAGTAGCTAAGTTATTAGAAAAGTATCCAGATAGTGTTTTTATTGGTGCCTATGTATTATATGCGGTAGCATTTAAAATGATTATTAGTGAACCTTTTGTTGACACTCATATTGACCCATTACACGATTGGTCAGAAAAAGGATTACCTTTTGTTATGGCTTTTGTATTAACATGTAAACAATATTACAGAACTAGAATTAGAAAACTACAGGTGAACAAGAATGAAACCGGTATTGATACAAAATTTAATTAAACATCATAAAAATCGTAAACCCAAGTACATAGAAAGAAGTGAAATAGATAGTGTACATGGCGGTCATCGTGACCGTTCTGGATTTATGGTTTTGCTTATATTACTTGTTATGATTATAATTGCTTTTGTTTTAAGTTAATATTTTACATAGGAAAAAAAATGAATTGGGTAGAACAGATTAAAAATAGCATTCCTGATCACGCTAAAGATATTAGATTGAATTTAGATGCAGTGATAAATCGATCAGGATTAGATGAAGTTGACGCACATGCTTGTGCTTTAGCAGCTGCTATAGCAGCAGGTAACGGTGAACTTGCTTTTGAAATTCAACATAATGGTCCATTAATGGGAACACAAGAGCGTGAAGCAGCAAAAACTGCTGCTGCACTAATGGGTATGAACAATGTTTATTATCCATTCGTTGAAATGACAGGAGATGACCAACTTAAAGGTTTGCCTGCTGGTTTACGTATGCAAGCATACGCCTCACATGGTGGCGTAAGCAAACTTAAGTTTGAAATGTATGCGTTGTGTGCTAGTATAGTAGGTAAATGTCATTTTTGTGTCAAGTCACATTATGACATACTAAAGAAAGAAGGCATGACAGTGCAACAATTACAGGCAGTGGGTAAAATTGCTGCTGTAATCAATGCAATTAATAAAATTGCTCCGTGATTGTTAATATATCTTTTAATGATATATATGATGTTTGGGTCAATAAACTATGGCCCAAACGACAGTCACCAATAGAACCCACAAGTGCAATGAATTTTCTAAGTGGGTATAATATTAAAAATATGGCATATACTCCAAGTTTTTTTGGATATATGTTTGACAATAAATTAGTAGGTGTAAATAGTGGGCATATGTGTTCAGATAACTCTTATAGAAGCAGAGGATTATATGTTGAAGAAGATTATCGTAGACAAGGTATAGGTGTAAAGCTATTATTAGAAACAGTAAACCAAGCCAAAAAAGAAAATGCTATAATGGTTTGGAGTTTACCAAGAAAAACAAGCTATTTTACTTATAAGAATGCAGGTTTTATACTAGCTAGTGATTGGTTCGCTACAGAAACAAGTGATTTTAATGCTTATGTAAAACTTCAATTAAATACTTGATGAGTTCGGATCCATTAGTTATACTTAAACATAAAAGATTTATTAAAGAAAAATCAATAGGTTTAGACTTTACAAGTGAAAGTCCAATATCACTTGTTGAGTTTTTGCCATTTGCACCCAAACAAAAAGACCATATAGAACATTTAGTTAATCAATTTCAAAAAAAATTTGAAGTAAACTACGTAGTAATATCAACTGGAAAGCCAAAAAAAGAAACACCATTTAGCACATTTACATTAAATGGATTAATAGATTTTGATGTTTGGAACGACCCTTTTTACATTGGCAAATTGTTATATGAATTGTTAATTACTGTGAATAAATCAAAATATATTATATTTACAGGAGATTGCGGTGGTGGATATTCAGCCATACTTGCTACAAAATTCGTGCCAATTAATTCATTATTATGTACTACCCCATTTATAAGTTTTAAAGATATGGAATCATATGGATATAAGTCTGAGCAAGTTACAAGTCACGAACATAGAGTGTGGTTGAAAAATTGGATAGATACAAACATTTATGATGAAGTTAATGACCTATTTCCTTTACTTTTAGAATTAAAAAATTTAGGCACAAGAATAGAGTTCCATTGGGCTGAAAACCCAACTAAAACAGATTTATATGAAAGAGATAGGGTTTTAAGTTTAGAACCATCTATAAATTTAAAAGTTTATAGTCATAAATCTCCCCCTTATTTTGGTCCACACTTAATAGGTGGATGGCTTCGATATACATCGATATTAGATAGGTTATATAAGACAGAAATAGATATTGGAAAACTTTTCTTAAAATTTACAAACAATGAATAATAATATTAGTTTTTATAAAGAAATAAACCCTTCCTTGCACATTTGTGATAGTAATTTTCTTAATCAAGAAATATACGATTTTGACAATAGTATATTAGATTTTATTACCTCTCAGTCTATTAAAGAGGGATATTTTCAGTTAGATCCAATTGATTGGAAATTACCTATATCTGATATGGCCAATGCTATTATACGATTGAAAGAACAAAAAATACTTACTGCATATGCTTTTGTTTATGATGAATATTGGTTAATGTTTTATAAATTACATAAAATTTTATTACGATTATTAGGAAATTATAAAAGAATTCCTGGTTTTTGGGCTTGGCATATAGATCCATCAAAAGAAGAAAGTGGTTGGGGCACACCTCATAGAGATAAAGGATGTGTTTCATTATTTGAAGATGGAACACCTAAAACTTATTCTATATGGTTACCGTTAACTGATACTACCCCATTAAATGGTTGTTTGTATATAGTACCAGCTGACCGAGATCCTTACTATAACAAACCAAATGAAGGAATACTTGATTTTAAATATTCTGATATCAGAGCTTTACCTGCGGTCGCAGGTTCAATATTAGGATGGACAGATGCTACATTGCATTGGGGTTCACATAGTAGTAAATTAGCTACATCACCTAGAATTTCAATTGCAATGGAATTTCAAAAAAGCGATGTTAAACCATTTAGTTATGGATTGACTGACTATAATTACTTTTATAACTTTGACGAAAGGCTTAAAGTAATTTGGCAGCAAATTAGTAAATATCGATACTGGTTAAATTGAGGAAGACCGAAACCTTAATATTATTATGGCTACAATAACAGATGTAATAGTGAATTTTGGAGAAGTATTTGAGTTAGATATTCCAAAATGGGATATAAGGAGATGTACCGATAATTTGATTAATAATCCTAATTGGGTACAATATAATCCTAGAAAATCAAATAACAGAAAAGGACTTTCAGTTACTAGTTTAGACGGAGGTTACTCAGGCATACCTGATTTAGATAGTATAAGAGAATATAATAAAATACATAATACAACTTATAATGAAACACATTTTAGGGTACGTACAAACATCACTGAACTCATCCCTGAATTAAACGAAGTTTTAGATTTATTTCCAGACCATGGACGATGTCACTTTCTTAAATTAGATGCAGGTGGATTTTTCCCCCCACACAGAGACAATGGCACATTGAATCCTATACCTAATACATTTAGGCTTATAGTGCCAATACATAATTTTGGAAAGTATCATTTAACATGGATTCAAGATGGGTCATTATTGCCGCTTGAACATGGATTGATTTATTTTATAAACACAACTAAAACACATTCTTTGTTTAGTTATGTTGATAATTCAATATGTTTTGTCATGAATGTAATTGCCTCTGCAAGAAGTATTACAACCTTAATTAACCATTGTATGATACGATGATATTTTATAATGATTGGCTCTATCTTCAAAATGATAGGTTACTATTCAATGGACATTATGATTTGTCCTCTATAGCACATAAAAAACTAAATGATATTTCTAGATTTAATAGTCAACAAGTTTTTAAAAACCTTGGTTCAAAACCAGTTTTTTGTTTATCAGGAGGTATAGATAGCCAAGCAGCATATCAATTATTAGACAAAATTTACAATTTTGATGTTATTATTTTTGAATTTGCTAACGGATTAAACAGTGATGAGGTAAATGATGCTAAAAGATTTGCTAAAGAATATGGAATAGAATATAAGGTTATAACTAAAGATGTACTAAGATTTTTACATTTTGATTTGATTTCGTTTAGTAAAAGATTTAAAATATCTAGTCCACAATTCGCTGTGTTTGCTTTTTTCTGCGAAGAATTAAAGTTATTAGGATATACAGGTGCTATATTCAGTGGTAACGGCTTTGTTTTAGAAAAAGAAAATGTAACTTTTGCTTTAACTAAAGCACAACTCTTAGACCTACATAATTATAGTGCGGAAGAATTCCCAATAATAAGCAATTTTTTGGGTTTTACACAAGAAATGTGTTTAAAAATTTCTTTTAGTACACCCATCATCTATCAAGAAAATACATTTGAATTTGGTGAACTTAATCAGAGAAAAGAATTTATGTCATTAAGGTATGAAAATAAAATTAAGACGTATGAAAACTTAGGACTTTATATTATACCGCAAAAAGAAAAGAAAACTGGTTTTGAACAACTTAAAGAAAAAGTTGGTCAAATGTATAACGATGGATGGTATTTTGAAAAAGCTTTTAGAAAACCTTTATACAACCTGCATCCTAATTATAATATAGCTACTGATATTCCAAAACTATTAATTTCAGAAATCTTAGATTATTCAAAGAAGTTGGCTATATCATAGAAATGTATTCTTTCTTTTTCTGGTGAACATAATTGGTTTTTACTTACCTTTAACATATCGCCACCTGAAATCCAAAGGACATTGTTTAGATTTAAATTATTAAAAATAGAATAATTTATATTTTTAAGCACAGATCCAGAATTACTACCAATAGCACTTACTAAAATTTTTGGTTTCCCTTTGTCATCATTTATCCACTCATTTAGTAAAACTGATTCTTTTTCTGCCATCATTTTTACAAAATCCATATTAAAAACTTTTCCGTATTTTTCTGTCACGCAAACATCTCCAATATAGAGAGATTCGCTAAATGATATAACTGTCGAGTCTACCAAAATGCTACTATTAAAATCATCTAATGAATGGTACAATGGCCATCCTATTGTACAATATATGTCAAAATTACCTACTATACTTCCTTTAGGATAAAATACATTTTTTGGAGATTGTTTAAGTATATTAATTCTTGTATTGTAACCATCTTCAACTGCTGTGTACAATTTACCTTTTAATTCGTAAATACCGTAATTAAAAATAATTGCAGTTTTTGGATACTTTAAAGCTAATTGTTCTGCAAATAGTAATGCCCGCTTGTTTTCAAAACTTGTATTTCCTGTTATAACTACATATTCAGTATCAGGATTTATTATCTGCTGATCTTCTGCTTTGTCCAAATAAGGGAGATTAAGGTCTGAAAACACATGTAATAACATAATTTGTTTACTATGAAGTTGGAATAAATACTATTTATAAAGATAGGAGTCCCTGTAATGATTTTATGCAATTTCGCTAATCAAAATGATAAAACAAAGTTTTTGTCTCATACTAAATTGAATGAAAATAGCGATGGAAGCGTAATTATTCCAATGTCATTGATTAGTTTAGCCCGTTCATTGAACGGTGTAGTAACTCAAGGAACTCTAACGACTCATCAATACTTAGTAAAAGTTGGTCATCATTCATCTATAAACACTCCAAACTGTTTAGTTGTAAGTAATCATGGGGAAAATGGTTTACTAAAAGCTAATTCTGATAACTTTTGGGTAGTTGAAACTCAAAATGGACTAGCCCTATTTGATGAATTTAATGGAAATGTAGAGCAAGTTGATGTGCCAGTAAAGTTAATGGGAGAGATAACCACTAATATTACAAATGTTCTTCCAGAAGGTTATGATTGGCCAAGACGCAGAATAAATAGTCGAGGTAGACCATTGGGAGAAAATTTTGTACTTGCCAATACAAATTTTATAAGAAAACCAAATGTTGTCATCATTGACAGTGGAATTAATTTTACTCACCAAGAATTAGTTGGACTTGAGACTGAGGATTTGTTTGCGTTACCCTCTTTTAACGGAAATTTTAGGGACGATGCAGGTCACGGTACGGCAATAGCTAGTATGGTAGCTGGAATTAACACAGGATTACATAGACATTTAAGATTATTAAATTGCAAAATATTTAATTCTTCATACAAACCAAATGCTATAGAAATTGGCCAAGCATTAGATTCATGTTATAATAAATTTATGGAAGATGTAACAGTTCCAATGGTTGTGAATTGTTCTTGGACAGTTGCGAAAAATTCATATCTCGAAGGTAAATTTAAAGATTTAACAAGCGCAGGAATTACTGTTGTTTGTGCAGCAGGTAACACAGGCGTAAATGTTGATTTTTTAACTCCAGCAGGAATGGCAGAAGTTATTACAGTTGCAGCTTCAGATATTGATGATTGTGGTGCAGGATTTAATAATTTTAGCCAAATTGATTTAGCAGTACAGACTAATGAAGGTTTAAGAATTGATATTTTTGCTCCAGGTGTTGATATATATGGGGCACATCATAGCGGTAATGACATGTATTGTATGTTCAGCGGTTCTTCAGCATCATCTGGTTTTGTAACTGGTGGTATGGCAGCAATTCTGGCTTTGGTTAAAAATTCTTACAGAGAAACTGCTACAAAAATGTTAATGGACTATGGAAATGTAGGTCAACTTTTACTTGATTTTGATAAATTTACTTTCGAGCAAAACCGTTTGTTATATTTAATTACATCAGAGAATCATTTAGGTATGGATTCAATGTCCTATTATCTGGGTGCATTATCTTTAGATAATCCAACTATATCAGGTAAAACAGATATTGTTTTAGATTATCAAATTTACTCAAATGCAACAGGCGAACAATTTAATTTATTAGTTGAGTGGGGTGATGAGGCACCGCAAAGCGAATTAGAAGGATGTATTACACTTGATAATACAGGAAATTTCGTAGTTTCTAATCCAAATTTATCTTGGCAACCTGATGAAAAAATTAGGTTAATTAGCTTTAAGGTAAAGGCCCAAAGTGTTGAAAATAGTATCACTTTAAAATCTCCTAATATTATATTTTTTGCTACTAATCCAAACGTAACTGAAAGTTTGACAGGTGATATAGCCACAGCATTGGAAAATATAGACAACCAAAGCTTCTTCGCAGCATGGGTAAAGTCATTAAGTATTAAATGATTCAACTAGAAAAGAAGTCTGTCTCAGACTTTAGTGACGTATTTTTATATGAAAATTTTTTACCTAGTAATGTACACAAACAAATAGCACAATTTCTGAATGGTATTCAAAACAGTCCTAGATTTAATTTTGAAGGTAGGGCAATTAACGTAGGTGACAAATTTACAAAATTATTAGGTACTAATCACTATAGGCCCTACATTAAATTATGGGACCTTAGTCATCAACCTAGTTATTGGAAACAGACAAAAACCACAGTAAATGATTGGGCTACTAATACATATTCATTAGTTATTCCTCCAATATTACGATTATTAGCTAATCGTTTACTGCAAATTCAACCACTTACTTATAAAAATTATATACCGATAAGAGGTATATATAATTTACTCAAACCGAATATTGCACTTGATCCTCACTTAGATGGGGAAGGATTTTTAGCAGATAGTGAAAATAGCATATTATATAGCGCAACATATTATGTTGATGTAGAAAAAGGCGAAGGTGGGGAGTTTTGGGATGAGCGAGGATTATTACATAAACCAAAGAATAATAGTGTATTAATTAATCAAGGCAATGTTTATATACATGGTGTCAGAAAAAGCACTGAAACAAGGTTAGGTGTTACGTTGAGATTTTATGCAATAGATGATTTAATATTACCTACTATATCAGGAAATATAGATGAATTGTTGTATAAACCTACAGTTGCAGTACAAAATTAATTATTTTTATAATGTATTACATTATAATATTTAGGATATTTTGCGTTAACGTAATCAATAAATGCTTCTGATCCTTTCGTTTGTCTGTACCCATTTACATAGTATACAAGAAAAGTATTGTATGTAACATATTGATTTAAAAGCCACGTTAACAGGTTAGAGTTAATAGTTATGTTGCTATTTAAAGATAGTAAATATTTACTTGTTTTAAAAAAGTTTGGGATAACTATTGTGTTATTGTTACTAGGTTTCAAATCATTAGGCATTTCTAAATTGTCCAGCCATTCGCATTTAAAGGATTTACAAACGTTAGGCCTTATATTGTAAATAGAGCATTTATTATCTAAAATAAATTTACAAGGATTATATGGGCTGAACCTAAAACCAAGTGCTTCTCCGACTAACCAGCCTTTACAACATTCAGTGCAGCTTCCACATTCTTTTAAAAATTTTGACATTCTTTATTTAAGTAAATATAAATTATGAAAAGAATTTTGAATATTTCAGATATAGAAATTGACCCTAAAAGTTTGCGTTTGGATTATGAGAATTTTGTGAAAAATTTACTTGAAGATGTAGTAACTCATAATAATCAAGTATTAGTGCAAAAAAAATTTCATATTGTAAGAAAAAAGGAATATAATGATATTGTGAATAGTATTCCATATACAAAAAATATAATAGAAATTATGTTACAAAAGTATCAAATGAATGATGTAACGTATCGAATTGTAATGCCCAATACGGCGTATAATTGGCATTTTGATACAGGAATGTATTGCTATCATATTCCTTTAATATCAAA
>Ga0129333_10007491_pt1 | contig 10294 bp, 6 predicted proteins | sample CPB6_08_DNA_FD_94474 | JGI IMG/M metagenome (GOLD analysis project Ga0129333, IMG submission 94474) | Freshwater to marine salinity gradient microbial communities from Chesapeake Bay, USA - CPBay_Sum_0.6_0.8_DNA | ecosystem: Environmental > Aquatic > Marine > Coastal | place: USA: Chesapeake Bay...
AAACTCTTGCGCAGGGTCTCGTAGTCGTAGGATTGAAAGTCACCCTCGCGGTAGGTCTGGTACAATCGTTTCCAGTCCTGAACGCCAAAAATCGCTGTTTGTCTCGTGGTTTTGGCCATGGTTTTACCTATACCGGGTATTTATGGTAGAAATTAACCACAGAGTTTTAGGAGACTATGGCGGTGCGCGACTGTGTGTCGAAGAACAATGTCAATATGCTGGCCGACGTGCCAGGTATGGTTTCGACTTCAAGCTCGATCAGCATGCCGTTTTCTTGCGGGAAGGCTCGTGCTGCGAACACATAGATGCGGGGATCCAGTGCTATGACACGCGCCAACTCGTCCAGCACCTTGTTGATGGTGTCTTGGGTCTGACTCTCAAACAAGTAACTCCATATGGTGGTGCCATACTGAGGCTTGCCGGGTATCTGTCCCTGCTGGATGTTCAAGGCATTGGCTAAATCACGCTTGATCAGCTCAAAGTCCGTGAGTGTGAACTTTTTGAACTGGTTGACTGTGTTGAAACCTATAAAGGCTGGCATAGTGCGTTATTTATTAGGTCTGTCTCTGGCGCAATTCAGCAATAATTTCGCGTATGGCCTGCACAAATCCACGCACGATCTCGATCAATCTTGCGATGCCTTCGTAGCGCGATTCAAATTCGGCCTTGACATCGGCCGGGGCCGAGTCTCTAAGGCCACGCAGCGGTGCCAGCAAGCCGTCGGCACGTCCGTTAAACGAGGTGCGTATGCTGTTGAGACGCGAATCCAGGGCATTCACGCTGCCCGAGGGTATGGTTTCTTGTCCTTGCAGGGCCAAAGCGTCACTGTAGAGCTGATCCAACTGCTGTCGCGTCTGTTCCACAAACAGCGCAGCCTCGTCGGCCTTGGTCTCAAAGTCGGTGCGTATGCCTTCAAACTGGCTGGGCGTGAATTCCGGCCGCGGCAGAGGTTTGAACAAAGGTGCTGGTATCTTGGGGTCGCCCAGACTGGCCACCAATGCTGTGTCCACTATAGCGCGATTCACCGTGGCCACGGCTGCTGTGGCTTTCTTGACCAGGCTACTAAAATCACCCAGTTTGTCCGTGGTAAAGGACGTGGCAAATGATGCGTTCTTGAAGGTGTTGTTGAGCGCGGTAGTGAGATTGGGTGGCGCGGTGCCTTGTATGAGGCTGCTGACTGGCCCAACACCAAACTTGGTGGCACCCTGTATCAAGGGAGCCAGTGTATTGGCTGCTTCATTACCGGTGGCGATGCCAGAATTTTGCAATCCTGTCAGGGCCGATGTCATGAGATTTTGCTGTACCTTGTCTTGTAGTTTGGGATCGTTGAGCAAACTGGTGATGTTGTTGACTCCGTCCTGTCCGGTCCAGACCTGGGGAGATGCCAGTATCTGATTGACTTCACGTTGTCGGGCCACTTGTTCTGCTGTGAAGCCCGGTCCCAGTCGCGCTGCTTCTGCGATGTCGGCCGATGTGGGTGTTCCGGCCTGTATGGAAGTCAGTTGTGACACGGTGCCGGGTTTCAATAGACCAGCACTTTCCAGCTGTGCTGGGCTGAAGCCGTACTGCCCAATGCCTTTGTCCACGGATATCACGTTGGATGGTTGTGCCACTGCTGTCTGCGCCGATGCCAACAGTCCTGTGACCTGCTGTTTGTTGAGACTGCCCAGTCCACTGCTGGCCGCAGGTGTGTTCAACAGCGATGCGGTATTGATGGGTGCTGTGATGGGACTGCTGGCAGAGCGCCCCAGGGCACTGGCCACGCCCGGACCCGGGGGACTGCCTTGGCTGGCGCCAAGATCAACCTGCACCGGCACGCCTTTGTTGTGATACGGCCATGGTTCATGCGTGGGCGCTCTAGGCACGATGGTCTTGAGCTTGCCTTGTTCCACGATCCAACCTTCGCCGGTCTGGAACTTGGTGTCATCTAGTTCGTATTCGGTAATGGGCTTGAGAGCCTGCACAGGCTCGGGGGCAGGCCCGTTGAGATCTATGCGACTGCCCTTGAGTTTCATGGCACCTGAACTCAGCCAGCCCGCAGTTTTACTGTCTAGAGCCAGACTGCCGTCGGCCTTGACTGCGATCTTGTCTTGGCTGTATATCGTGAAATCTTTGGTGGCCATGAACTGTGTGCTTTCTTGGCTTTCTACTTTGAAATTCTTGGCGCGTATGAAAAAGTTTTCTCCGGCATTGATGTTGATGTTTTTGTCAGCGTGGAAATTGATCTCGCCTTGGCTGCGCACATTCATGCTGTTGGTAGTATAGATATCCACAGTGCCTTCTGTGCCCAATTCAATCCAGGTCTGACCATTGGCGTGTATGAAGTAAAAACAGTCACCGTCATCGCTCATGGTGATCTGATGTCCCTTGGCCGTGCGCAGGCGTATGAGTTGATCACGTCCTTGTAGATCGCCATCGTCCATGACCAGGCTATGGCCGCCCCTGCGACCTTCGACCTGCACGTCGGCCAAAGTTACACCGCCCGATGCCAACTTCTCTTTGACATCGGCTTCAGACAAGCCGCCTTGATAAATGGCTCGACCTGGGGTCAGTATGCCATAGCAGGATGAAGGACTTTCGCGTTGACTGCTGCTGCTGATGGGTCCACGCAGGTAATCACCCAGGAGACCTTGGTTCAACAATATGGTATACACATAATCGTGTATGGGCTTGGGCGCGTCAAAGAATCTAGGATTATTGTTGGTGGCTTGGTTTTCAATGTTGATTTCCACCACCGGCATCTGCTCGCCCTTGGCTGCTGCTATTTCGGTCTTTTGTTGCTCGTTCTTGGTTTCGTACTTGCGTACTGCGCCAATGGCCGGGATCATGTGATTCACACCCAGATCCGGCACCACACCTATATAATAACCTTGGTTGGGATCGCCACCTACAAAAAAGCAAATCACCGACACGCCGATGTCAGGCGGGGTAAACCACATGCCATAACTCTGCTGGTTGCCTTTGTAACTGCCGGCTCCAGCACTGCCTGTGGCATTGTTCTTGGGAGTGACGCCATAGAAAGGTGGCACATAGGCCACAGTGCGCCACAGGCTTTCGTCGTTGGGATTGGGTCCCGCAAATTGTTCAATGTAGACCTGAACACGACCAGATCTGGTGCTGTCAATGTTGTTCTTGACAATGCCTATGAACGGACCAAATTCCGCAGGGGCGCCACCACGATCAAACTTGTATGATTGTCCACGCCCTCGGCTGCGTATAATATTGTCTGCCATGTTATCCTCCGTCGCCTACCACACTCTGTCGTGGTTGAGTATTGGTGGCTGTGGCAGCACGTTGTTTGGCCGCCAGTTGTTGTTTACCGCTGTTAAGCGTGTTCTGTGTGATTTGTCCTTGCTTGAACAATGAGTCCAGTTCGGCTGTGCTGCGCACAGTCTGTGTGCCGCCATTGACACGCTGCACCTGTATAGAAGGCGCAGTGCTGTTGCTGCCGCGTCCAACATTTTGTCCGTTGCTGGTGGGCGGTGCTGTGCGCTGCGGTTGCAGGTTGGACTGTCCACCACGTGGTCCGTTGCGGCTGCTGGGACCCTTGCTGACCGGGGCCGCAGATCCACCGCCAGGTGTGCTGTCGGGTGGTGTGACTCTTTGACCTTGATTGGGAGCACCACCTGCTGGAGTGTTTTGTGCATCTGGGGCTCGTGGGTTGGGTTCGGTATTGGGATTGTTTTTCTTGACCAGTTCATCCTTGGGAAAACTCATGAGGCGTCCCTCTAGATTCATGGTAAACTGCCCGCCTCGGAAACTGGCTGTGACGGATACTGCCTTGTAGATGTAATTGAGGCTGGCATAATTGGTACCGCTGCCCCTACCATCATCCAAGGCATACCAGGTCTTGCCAGATTGAGCCACAACGGGTCCGCCAACACCCACAGGTCCAGCATTGCTGGTGCCCACAGTTGCGGGCACAGGTGCGTCTTCTACATCATCAAAAAATTCATCGTCAAGAGGATCTTCAGCATTGCTTGACTGTGTGAGTTCGGGATCTCGGTCAATATCGCCAAAGTCATCGGGTGGTGGATTTTGAGTCAGCGCACCTTGGTCTCGTGCCCGTGCTCCTTGATTGGCTGCTGTGCCGGCTGAATCAATGCGACCGCCCTGCTGTGCTTTGTTCTGGGCTATGGCAGTTTGATCTTTTTTCTCTTGTTGTTCGGCAGCGGTCAAGGCAGTCTTGGCTGCGTTCCTGGCTTTCTCGGCTGCGTTGTATTCATCGCTGAGAGTGCGTCGAGTGCGCACTGCCTCGTCATAGACTGCCTTGCGTGCGGCCACAAATGCGGCCTTGGTGGGATACCTTACTCCATCCGCGATATAGGCAGCTGAACCTTCCGAGGCCTTGAGAGCATTCTGATAATCCTGATAGGCATCCGCGGCCTTGGTGCTGGCCGCATCAAATCTCTTGCTGAGCTGATCCAGTCGTGCCTGGGCATCGGCCAAGGCTTTGCGGGCTGCGGCTACATCACTCATTGCGGTGTGCTCCGGGCCACTACGTTCATCAAGCCAGTCTGGAGATTATAGTCATCTGGCAGACTGAAACTGATCTCAAACAAGGCTTCGCCGGCATCATAATTGATAGTACCGTCGGGCAGGAACGCATCGCGATAGGCATCGTCGCCGTAGTAGCCAGGAGGTGCGTTACTGCGCACTGGACCCAGCAGCTCGCCCTGGGCTATCCAGGCAGGATCGCCAATGATGGTGAGCTGAGCATGAGCATCGCCAGGACTGTACAGGAATGACGCGGCACTGGCCGCGGGATCAAACACATCGCCTGCGGCGCCTTGGCTGCTTTCAGGTTGCGTGGGTGCGAAGCCGCGTTTTTCAACTTCATGGTAGTTGGTGAGCTGCGCATCAGGTATACCTTGCGCACTGTTGACCACGATGTAATAAAGATAGTTGAAGTCAGCATCGTATTTCAAGACCTGTGTGTTTTCGCCTGTGAACCAATAGTTATAACGTTTTTGCACGCCGCGGAAACGACCATTGGGAAAATAAGGACTTTTCATGAGGCTGACAGAGTAAGGCGCTACTTCAAAGACCATCTCGTAGGCGTAGTCATTGCGCTTGGGATCAATCTTGTCGCCTATGGGCAGACTCTGCATGCCTATGCGATACCAAACCATGCTTTCGCTGGCGCCACCCTGCGGCGTGTTGATGGGCTTGCCGTCGCGGTCAGTGCCCTTGATGGACTTCTGTTGGCTGGTGATGTATTCGCTGTTGCGCACCACTTGGTCTATGAACTGCAGGATGCTCTGACCCGCCGTGGCGCTGGTGATCTTCTGCGTAAAGTCCACGCTTTGCTTGTCACCGTCCTTGGCCTGTGCACCATCGGCAGGCTTGATGTTGCCCGTGGTGGCCTTGTCGGGTGGTCCCGGGGGCGTGATCTTGGCATTGCCAATGGCGTCCTCTTTTATCACGATCTTGTACTTGTCGGCCTTGGTAAAAATGCCTTTGGCCACTTGATCCTGTGCAAAAGTGTTGAGTGTGCTTTCCAACTTGCTCAAGATGCTGCGCACCGTGGGTGCCTGCAACTGCACGTTGTTGGGTATGACACCGCGCTGTTGACCCGAGTTGGTGACATTGGGTGCCATGCAGAACTCACAATCATACTCGGTTAGTCTGTTGGATATCTGGAATCTAATGTTGGTGAACATGAATGGCACAAACTTTTCCACGATGGCCAAGGGATCGGTAGTGGCCGTGCCACGGCTGCTGCTGGCGTTCTGTATGATGTTGCCCTGGGGATCGTATCCATACCATCGTATCACCATGCAGTAGGTCTGTGATGCATAGTTCTGATTGCGTGTGCTGGCCGACTCGGCACCTTCGCCTGCGATGTAGGCCTTGGTGGCTTCAAACAGGCGTTGCAGCAAGGTCACGCCCAGAGGCTCAATGATCTTCATCTTGCCCTGGGTGACATTGAACGGCATGCCGGTGCCTTCGGTGGGCATGATCAATTTGAGTTCTACATCATCAATATAAAAGTCCAAAGGGAAAAACTGATTACGGTCGCCTGCCGGTGCACCACCGCTCTGTATCAAGAGGTTCTGTCCATTCAACATGTTTCTCTTGCCGGCGTAGAACTGCCTCAATGCTTCCGGGCTCATGATGTAGATACTGATGCTGTAGGTATAACTGGCATACTGATCCAAGACATTGTCTTGTGGCACGATGAGTCGATCAAAACTGCGAGCCACTTGCTGAGCCGGTGAACCTGCTGGTGCAGCATCATCGCTGCGACTGCCGGTACCTGGTGATGCCGGAGCCTGCGGAGCACGATTGCCGCCTGCGGGTGTGGCCGCAGTGGGCGGTGGATTGGCCTGCGTGACCACTGTGGTGCGCGTGGGTGCCGAGGTTCCTGTTGTGGGATTGGGGGCAAATGCCTGCGCATTGCTGGCCTGGGTAACACGACCCTGTGGTGTCTGCGGCGTTTGTACCGTGGCGCCATCATCGCGTGCTTGAGCACTGCGCTTGGCTATAGTACCAGCGGATGCTGTGGCTGGTTTGTTTTGGTTGGCTTTCTGCGCGGCTGCTGCATCATCACGAGTGGTCTTGGCCTGATTCAGTGCCGTGCGTGTGGCATTGACAGCACGATCAGCGGCGTCGTATGCATTGCTGAGTCTTTTGCGTTCCAGTACTGCTGCATCATAAACGGCTTTACGTGCTGCCACGAACGCGGCCTTGGTGGGGTAAACCACACCATCAGCTCGGTATTCACTGGCACCATCCAGCGCTTTCAGAGCATTTTGATAATTTTCATAGGCCTGGGCCGCACGAGTGCTGGCAGCGTCAAACTCTCTCTTGAGTCGTGAAAGATCTGCCTGTTGTTGCGCAAGTTGGCGCTCGAGTTCTTGCACCGTGGCCATGCGTTAGAATCCCAGTGTGGTTCGCAGCGTTGACAACTTTGGAAGGAAAATATTCACACCGGCTTCAAAGTCCCAGGGTGGCTTGGTCAAAGTGTTGGGATTGCGTTGGTAAAATACCCACCACAATCCGGATTGACCATAGAGGTCAAACGCCAATAGATCCGGCCGGTACTGGTACACCTGATTGATCTGGAAGTATTGGTCATCGCTTTCTCTGGGTATGGCACGATTGTCCATGACGTCCAGATAGAACTGGGTATAGCCAGTGGTGAAATAAGGACTAATTGCTGTGTAGTCGGCCATTACCAGAATCCTCTTCTAAGCAGTGAGCCATTGGAGAATTCCTTGAGACTGAACTCTTGGCTGACTTGCGCACGCGACTGTACCGGTTTCAGGCTCAACTGTATCTCCATCTTGGTTGGCACGTAAGTGGGTGTTCCCACACCCAGACTGGGCGGCGCTGCTCGGCGCGGCTGTTGCGCACCAGGGTTCAATCCCGCTGTCTGGAGTCTCTGCCTTGATGACTGGCTGGCATTGACCGGTAGATCCTGACGCGATCTCTTGTACAAGAGATCTATGCCACCCTGTATGGTACTGGTTCTCGCCCGTATGTAGTCCACATCAGCAGGCAGGCTGTAGGTAAACGACGACACCACACAGGGGTGACCGTTGAATTGGAATTCGCCTAGACCTGTGAGGTAAACCAGGGGCGGAGGTACACCGCGCTGTGCGTCCTGTCCATAGAACATCTTGGTCACGCTGCGGAAAAAGTGTATCACAGCCAAGAGATAGTTGGCTTCTTCGGTGTCCTGCGCTGTGAATGGACAAGTAATGCTGATGTCGTCCACGTAACTGCTTTGATAAAACAGGCCACGCAGATTGCTGTGTGTAAGATTGTAGTCGCTGTAATTGGCGATGTAATTGGTTTGTATGGCAGGCGTATATGGGAAGATCACACCATTGGTCACAGACAAAGGATACAGGATGCCGGAAGTATTGCTTTGCTCATCGGGATCCATGTAGAGATAGTCAGCGCCCGGTGCCAATTGCAATTTTACACGCCAGTCAAAGTTGGCCTGCACGCCCTGTTGACTGTTGATGGCGATCTGGTTCTGTGCGTTTATAGTTAGGCCACGGGTGAACCCTGCCTCTTGCTCATCCACGAGATCCTCGTCATCAAAGAAAGGATCATTGAACAGATCTTCGGGATCTTCATTGTCTTGAGCAAAGGGATCCTCGTCCACGTTTTCAGCATCAAAGTTGATGTCATTGGGATCCAGGAAGTCATCGCCGGTTTCATCAAATGGTATGTCTTGAGCTGCCGGTGATCTAGCAATAGGTCCTGTATCATCATCTGCGCCAAACCCAAAGTCAAAGTCGTCCACGGGCCGAGCTGCGCTGTTGATCTCAGTGGGATCATCGACATCGTCGATGGGTGTGCCTGGTATGTCTTGCAGCGGCGCAGCAGTGACTGGTCGTCGTGCAGCACTGGCGGCAGCCGCCGTGGGCTGGAACGGAGATGCGGCAGCGCTGGCTGCGGTCCTGGGTGCATTGACCTGTGCTGGTGCTGTAAGGTTCAGAGCGCGAAGCACTGCGGCATCGCCGGTCACCGCACCAGTGGCCGATCTCACGGGTCCAGTGATGTTGAGTGTGGGCGCCGTGGCCGGCAATGCTGTGCCTGATCGGAACGCGGTGAACTGAGAATCCGACAGGTTGAGCCCGTTGTTGGTGAGGAATCTGCGTACGGCCTGCTGACCCGACACTGAGTTAGCCGCTACGTTGAGGTTTCTCGCTATCTCGTTAAACAGGCTTTGATTTACTCGGGGGTCGCTAGCAAACGCTGTCTGTATTGTAGCAGCCAAGGGATTGGCTGCCACGGGTCTAGAGACAGGTACCGGGGTGCCGGTGATGTTGTCGGTCTCGGTACGTACCGCGTTGGCCACCGCCCGCAATGCACTGGTAACAGGATTGCCCGTGGTATTGGATATCGCGGTGCTGAGATTTCTAGCCTGACCCGTGGCTGGCCCGGTTACCGGTGTGCCTGTGGTATTCAACACCGATGTGTTTGCATTGGTGGCTATGCCGGTGCGTGGCACCACAGGCACCGTGACGTTGGGCAGAAAGCCCACAGCGTCATCTACGTCAGGCGGCGCAAGATTGTTGCGGAATTGGTCTAAATCCACAGGCGATGCTTCTACTGTGGAGAATGACACCACACCCGCCAAGGGAACATCAGACACACCACCTGTGAGAGCACCACTGGGTGCTATCTTGTTTTGCGATAACCACTGACTGAGATTTTCGTTGAGCTCGCCGGTCTCGCCTGTGGCGCTCTGATTCCAAAAACTCGCTGCCAGATCACCGGTGCCGAGATTGAACACGTCTTTGCGTATTTCAACTATGTCTCCGGTGCCATCGCCTGCGGGACCGGTCACTGTGACTATCTTGTAGCGCTGATTGGTTTGGAAGTTAGACGTGCGCAGATCTGCATTGCGCAGATCAGAATCGCCCAAACGGTTGGCAGCCACTGTGGGACCGCCCTGCTGTCTAACGAATGCTGCTGCATCGTTGAAGTTGGTCTGGACGTTGCCCTGCCCAGCAAATCGGGCCAAGGGCTCGCCATCCAGAGCCACTGTAAACACATCATTACCGCGTTCCACAGCACGGCCACCATCCACTACTTGGCCAGTGCTGCCTTGCTGTATGGTGTAGCCTTGTTGGGTGTAGGCTTGGAACTGTTGGGCCGACACAAAATCCTGCTGATCCTGCGGCAGGCCCGCCGTGACAGCGGGATCCTCGGGCACAGGATTGCCAGTGATATCGGTAACTTCGTTGGGCGTCTGTATGGCCATGGATAAGGTCCTACATCTATTTATTGGCACCTAAAACGGCATGGTTTATCAGGTTGACCTTGGCCTGCACCTTGCGTATAATAAGTAGAACACAAGGAGATTTCGATTGTCTGTCACTCCAACCCCCAAGGTAAACTACCTAAACAACCGCGATATCTTGCGCGAAATACATCGAAGCAAGAACACTTACTGCACATTCCTAAACCCCAACGAAGACCACCAGTACGACATCATACTGCCCTCGGTCACCAAGATCAATCAACGCACCATAGCCGAAGCCCGCAGGAATCGTGCTGACCGTTTGACCCGTGAGACCGGACAGGAAGTCAACGAGAAGAAAATCCCCATCACGGACCTGGTATTCAGGGTCATGACCTGGGAACACATCCCCATGGCACCCAAAAAGCCGCCCAAGAACGCTGCCAAAAAGCGAGCCATACGCGACGTCTTGGACTTGGTGGACGTGGAAGAAGAAGTCGAAGTGCCTGTAGTGGACGAACCCGCAGGCGACCCCACGCATGTGCGCGTGAATTTCCCCCCGTTTTTCCACTACAGAGTCACGGATCA
>Ga0129333_10007494_pt1 | contig 10292 bp, 8 predicted proteins | sample CPB6_08_DNA_FD_94474 | JGI IMG/M metagenome (GOLD analysis project Ga0129333, IMG submission 94474) | Freshwater to marine salinity gradient microbial communities from Chesapeake Bay, USA - CPBay_Sum_0.6_0.8_DNA | ecosystem: Environmental > Aquatic > Marine > Coastal | place: USA: Chesapeake Bay...
GGCCGTTCAAAGCGTATTGAAAATTTTCCATTGCTGAGCGATCGAAATCTATTTCCTATATCCTCAACTGACTGTGCCAGTCGCCTGAATCCTGCAGGAAGCTCCCCTTCCAAATAAATCACCAGGGAGAGGGGGACATCTATCCTTTGAATAAGATCAGTAGTAGGAGATGAAAGCGTAAATCGTTTTTCAGCAGTAAGGTCTATTCCAAGCGGTATACGATGAAAAACAGACACCAGAAGTACAGATACGAGAGCAATGATGAAAAATGATTTCAATTTTTCCAAAATCCTTGCTGCAGTGAATGCGAGAAAAAGAGTAGAGGCAGATAAAAAATAAATCAGGTCGCGACCATCCACGTATCCTTTACTGATGCTGTCGTAATGCGCTTTCAATCCCACCAACGAAACCACATATCCGGCGCCTGCTCCCCACCCTCCCCAATCAGCAAGGGAAGAAAAAAGAGCATACAAGGCATAACATACAAAAGATGACGTTAAGAAAGCGCTGATGGCATTACCCATTAGAAGACTACAAAGAATTCCAACAGATGCATATACTGAACACAAAAAAATCAACCCTATATAAGAACCAAGAACTGCTCCACTATCTATACCTGCACTCGATAGCTGATCAATTGTAACCACATAGATCAATGTGAATCCCAATGCGGCAAATACAACCGCGAGGGTAGCAAGAAACTTCCCAACTACCAATCGCCAAGCACCCAATGGTAATGAACGAAGCAATTCAAAAGTCCCGTTTCGCTTTTCTTCACTGAATGACCGCATCGTCAACGCAGGAACCAGCAGCAGCATCAAATAAGGAGCCCATTGGAAAAAAGGATCCAAGGTGGCGTATCCGGATTCAAAAATGCTGGTATCAGGAAGAATAAAAAGGACAAGTCCGGTTAACAACAGAAATAGGGCGATGGACAAATACCCCAATGGCCCACTGAAATACTGCCTCCACTCTTTTATGAGAATTGCAATCATCTTAATGCAAGATAACGTCAACTGCAGAAAAAAAACCGAAAAACACACCTTAAAAACATTGTAATGGGTCATATGCACCCGTAGGTTGCATGCGTGTTGAAAAGAGGTATAAGAAAAGGTGCAATCGGCATCGTCCTGCTGCTCGGATTACAAATTGCTAGTTGGGGTCAGTTGGTGAGGACATGGGACGGTGAAGGTGGAGATAGTTCCTGGTCCAATGCCGTGAACTGGCATCCAAATGGGCTTCCTGCTCCTACCGATACAATCCTGCTCACTAATGCACTGGTACCACATTCCTACCATGTGCAACTCCCGACAGGGACAATGGGCGCAACCATTGCAGCGCTAATGATTGCACCTGAAAACCCCTTCACCATCACATTAGAGATTCCTTCAACCAACACCGCATCGCCTGCTTTGCAACTCATGGCTCCGGATACCTGCATGAGGATTAAGCAGGGCGGAGTAATCATCAACCGATCTACAGCAGCAACAGGCAATCCGATAGTATTAACCGGAATTGGAAGAATTGAGAACGGGGGAAAATACCTGCATCAAACCCTAAGAGGAAATGCACATTGGGTGGCTCGTCTCAGTTGGGATAAGCAAAATGCACACGGTATGGTAGAATTTGATGTCCCGGGAAACGGAGGATACATTGTTTCTATCTCGGGAAGACAGTTTGGGACCTTGATCTTATCGTCTTCATTAGCAGGAAGAAAAACATACAGCGGAAGTGGCAGTAGCAAACTAATCATTTGGGGCGAGCTGAGAATACAATCCAACAGCACATTGAACTTCACCCTGAATAACCAGATTGAACTTTACAATGATGTACACATTGAGGGTAAATGGATTCATGCTCCATCGGTAACTGACCTATTGGGAAAAAGAATACTCTTCAAAGGAGAACATGCACGCTTGTCGGTTAAAGGGGAAATGCAATGGGGAAGCAGAAGCAATGGCATTCGCCTGGAAAATGGGTTGCTCCAGTTGGCTACTTCATTGCGCTTAGGACACGACAGCTGTGCAATGGAAATTCTGGACGCTACTCATCTTTATCTGGACACGTCAAAATTAACAGGACCAGGTATGCTCATCACACAGGCAAACAGTTTCATTACATTAGGCGATAGCATAGGCATATCGGGAGATACGCTAAGCGGCAACATTCAAACTCAAAAAATACAACTTAGTAAATCAACTGGATTTGCATTCATCGGGACTGGTCGTCACCATACAGGCAAAGGATTTCCTGATGCAATTGGGACTCTAAAAAATAGGATACTACAGGGAGAACTCTTAATTGACAACAAATTGTCCGTGCGAGATACTTTACTGCTGTTAACGGGCAAAGTGCTTGTTTGCGATAGTGCTGAATTGACTTTTTTAGGAAATACCCTTATCGATTGTGATACGTGTTATGTAAAAGGGTGGCTTTACCGCAAGAACGACCGGATGGTCGAATTTGGTTTTCCCATTGGCAACGACTTGCTTAAACTACCACTTACATTAATCAAGGAAGTTGCGGATACGACCATCATCGGTTTCAATTCCATCTCAAACCATCCTATTTCCAGTTCTTCAGTGAGCTATCCACTTCAAAGCATTTCAGAAGCAACCCGATGGAAGATTCATTGTGCTGATTCAGATTCAACAAACAAGAAATCAATAGTTATACCAATTTCGATGTTCAGTAGTCCTCCTTCTCCGCTGAATACCTTAGCACGGTGGGACTCTACACGTAACATGTGGGCACATGTAGCAAGTCCAAACCAAATGGGAAAAGACAGTATACGGACCATTCCTTTTAGAAATCCATCCGGCGTGTATGCACTTGCCTCCTTTAATGTCATTGCACTTCCAGAGCGATCGGTTCAGTTAAGCAGCAGTGCGTCAAAAGAGGGATGCAGGCTGCGATGGGTCAGTTCAACCCAATTAGAGGTAATGCATTATACAATTGAAGTTTCAAGCCAAGGTGGTCCTTTTCGCCGCATTGATAGCCTACCCTCACATGGTAAATCAATCATGGAAAAAACATTGGCATGTCATCTGTTTCGCGCAACTACGCTTCGCGTAGTTGCGCATCTTGCACACCGCGATTCTGTTGTATCCAATACTATTCAAGTAAAATCGAATTGGTCGGAAGTCCGACCCTTCCCCAATCCCACAAGTGAATCATTATGGATCTACTTACCTGAATCGACTTATAAAAGTTTGTTGGCAATCGGAATCGATGGAAAACAGTTTGAACTGCCCTATAAGCAATGGGGAAATGAGGTTCAGGTAGATGTGCACGGTCTGAGAAGCGGGATGTATCGACTTATGATTACAAGGAGTGGGCGACTGGAATCAATTCCTTTTATAAAACGCTAATTATAAAGAAAAGCTTTCGCCACACGCACAGGTACGGGAGGCATTGGGATTGATGAAGTGGAATCCCTTTCCATCCAGACCATCTGAATATTCAAGCGTAGTATTGAAGAGGTAAAGAATACTTTTTCGATCCGTAACCAAGCGCATTCCTCTATCTTCAAATACTTGATCGCCCTCACGAATGGCATTGTCAAAATCCATTTTATAGGTCAGTCCCGAGCATCCTCCACTAACCACACTGACCCTCACGAAATAATCAGTACCCTTGCCTTCTTCGGATAAAAGTCGCTCTACCCGAGCCTTGGCTTTTTCACTGATTTGAATTCCCTGCATGATCGCTGTCGACATAATTTCTGATGTTGATGCAAAATTACTGATTCCATTGTACTTTTAATTGGTAACGAAATGCAAAAGATTGAACACATAGCCATTGCTGTTAGGAGTCTCGACACCGCCATTCCGCTGTATGAGAAGCTCCTAGGTACTCCCTGCTATAAAAAGGAAGCGGTAGCTTCTGAAAAAGTAACGACTGCTTTTTTCAAAACTGGTGAAACCAAAGTTGAATTATTGGAAAGCTCCGATGAAAGCGGAGTGATCGCCCGGTTTATAGAGAAAAAGGGCGAGGGACTGCATCATATTGCCTTTTCAGTTGCTGATATAACAGAAGAGATCAAGCGATTAAAAAGTGAAGGTTTTGAATTTATTTCTGAAGAGCCAAAAAGAGGAGCAGACAACAAGATGATTTGTTTTCTTCATCCAAAACATACGACAGGAGTACTGATTGAGCTTTGCCAGGATATGGGATCAGTTACCCAAGATTAAGTCGTTCTACGGCTTGTTGAGCAGCAATTTGTCCCGCATCTTTCTTATTGAAAGCCTTTCCCTCTCCAATGACTTCACCATCGATGACTGCACCTACCGTAAACAGTCGTCTGCCGTTCTCAACTTTTTCTTCCAATGTTTCAAACTCCAGTAATTTACCATTTCGGTTCGCCCAGCTGAAGAGTTTGTTTTTTTGATTGATTTCAATTGATTCAAGTTCTTCTACAAAAAGATAGGGCAGGATGATGTTGGTCTGGACCCAGCGCTTGGTTTTTACGTATCCTTTATCCACATAGATAGCCCCTACTACTGCTTCTAATGCATTTCCAAAGATTTGACTGGACTTAAGGGAACTGTCATTTTTATTGAATGAAGCCATGCGTTTTAGTCCCATTTTCAATGCAATTTCATTCAACGTCTGACGATTCACCATTTTACTCCTCATCTCCGTTAAAAATCCTTCGCCTTTGTAGGGATATTTTTTATACAGGTAATCAGCGATGATTCCACCAAGAATGGCATCGCCCAAGTATTCCAGCCGCTCATTGTTTTCACTTGCTTTTTCTTTCACCGATCGGTGTGTCAGTGCTGCTACATACAATCCGATCTTCCCCGGTTGAAAACCCAACAGGTGGATGAGCTGACGCAGAAATTCTTTTTTACTGCGGTTGCTGAAAAGATATGTGAGCCTGAATAACACAATAAGGTGTTCCTTCAAATTAAGAGACGCCAATAAAGGAAACTGGATTAAAGATACTTCTTTACAATGACAGAGGCATTGTGACCGCCGAATCCAAATGTATTGCTGAGTGCAGCTCGAACAGTTCTCTGTTTGGGTTTCCAAAAAGTAAGATCCAACTTAGGATCGATCTGGTCGTCGTCAGTAAAATGATTAATGGTAGGTGGAACGATGTCGTGCATAACGGACTTGACACATGCAATGGCTTCAATCACACCCGCGGAACCTAGAAGGTGACCAGTCATTGACTTTGTAGAACTGATATTCAGGTTATAAGCATGATCACCAAAGACGCTCAGAATGGCCTTGGTCTCGGCAATATCTCCCAAAGGAGTTGAAGTTCCGTGAACATTGATGTAATCAATGTCTTCGGGTTGCATGTTGGCTTCCAAAAGTGAGGCACGCATCACATTGAGCGCTCCCAGTCCCTCTGGATGAGGAGCAGTGATATGATAAGCATCCGCTGTTGCACCACCTCCAGCTATTTCAGCATAGATAGTAGCTCCTCGTTTCTTGGCGTGCTCCAATTCTTCCAAAATCAAGGCGCCGCTTCCTTCACCCATCACAAACCCATCCCGGTCTTTATCAAAAGGCCTGGAAGCTGTTTTAGGATCATCGTTGCGTTCACTGAGCGCCTTCATGGCATTGAAACCGGCAACCCCTGCATCACAAACAACAGCCTCACTGCCTCCAGCTACCATCACGTCGGCTTTACCCAACTTGATGTAATGATAGGCTTCTATCAAAGCGTGTGTAGATGATGCACAGGCACTGACTACAGCAAAATTAGGACCGCGGAATCCATGCCTCATGGAGATATGTCCTGCAGCAATGTCCAAGATCATTTTGGGGATGAAGAAAGGATTGAAACGCGGTGTTCCATCGCCTTTTGCATAGGCAATCACTTCTTCTTGGAACGTAAGCAATCCCCCTATACCACTGGAAAAAATAACACCCGTTCTGTCAGGATCAACCGTGTCTTTACTAATTCCCGCATGACGAATGGCTTCGTCGCTTGACACCAATGCCAACTGCGTGAAGCGGTCAATTTTACGCGCCTCTTTTCTATCAAGATAGGCAACGGGATCAAAGCCTTTGACTTCGCAGGCAAATTGCGTTTTGAATTTAGACGCATCGAATAAGGTGATTTTGTCCGCTCCAGAAACACCAGACAAAAGTCCTTCCCAATATGCATCAGCCGTATTGCCGATCGGTGTGATGGCACCTATTCCGGTAATGACGACTCGTTTGAGTTCCATATGTGTTTGGAAGTAGGGGGGAGTTCCAGATTACTTGGAGTGCTCTTCCAGATAAGTGATAGCCTGTCCCACTGTTGTAATGGTCTCAGCCTGCTCATCAGGAATAGAAATATTGAACTCCTTTTCAAATTCCATGATCAATTCAACCGTGTCCAGCGAATCGGCACCCAGATCGTTTGTGAAAGAAGCTTCTGCAGTTACCTCATTCTCATCGACACCCAGCTTGTCAACAATAATTTTTCTCACTCTTGTTGCAATGTCTGACATGATTGTAGTTTTTTGGTTTGTTGGCGCAAAATTAAAGTATTTGAACAAAAAACAAGGTGTTTCCTACAAATATTGGAATTATTTCAGCGGTGGCCGACTGTCATAATTAAATGATTATCAATCAAAAAAGAACGACAAGCTTAAAACACATTAAAATGTCAATAAATTTTGATTTAGATGCAGCGTTTCCCGGACTTTACAATAATTAGCTTAACTTGAAGAATGCCACTCAAGATAATCGATCACGGTAGCAGGGACTATGATAAAATGGTTAACCTCCGATTGGAGGTCCTGCGAAAACCCTTGGGCCTCTCCTTCACCCCGGAGGAACTGGAGAAGGAAAAACAGGATATCCTGATTGGTGCATTTGAGGAAGAAGACCTGTTGGCATGCTGTATACTTTCACACGTATCGAAGGAGACCTGCAAGTTGAGGCAAATGGCCGTATCCTTAAAAATGCAACGCAACGGATTGGGAGCTGCAATGATGTTGTTTGCCGAAAGAGTAGCCCGTGATGCCGGATTTTCTACCATTGTGATGAATGCTCGCAAGACAGCAGTAGGCTTTTACGAAAAACTGGGCTATAAAACAGACGGCGAGGAATTTGTTGAAGTCACACTCCCTCATTACCTCATGCAGAAGCGCATCTTTTAACCTCGCTGGACATTGTTGCGAAAAATAGTCCTGGCTTGATCCAACTGTTCCTGTTCGGTGAAAGCAGACTTGGGTATCAGAAAGAAAGTTTTACTGTCAAAATAGAGATGGAAGAAGTTAGGCGTTTCATAGTAACTGCTGAATTCTCTCCAAGCCCAACTGCGCTGATTCCCATTGGTCTCAATAAAAAAATGATGCTCTTCAATTCGGACGGCAAAGTTATCCTTGAATGTTTTACTTTTTCTGTACACCAGAGCAGGGAGCCAAATCCAAAACGCCACCATCATGGACATCCAAAGCACTGAACTCATTAAAAATGGAAGCGGAGTGATTAATTTGAATGCATAGAGCACCGCCGCCAGTAGGGCAAATACATTGACGAGAATCATCATCAACTTGATCTCTCTCCTGGAAATGAAATGGTACCGCAGTGCCTGCAGTACCATTCTTTTTTCATAACGTATTTCCAGCCTCAAGGCAACTGATTTAACTGCATCCCATGCTGTTACCACAGTTCAAGCACTTGTAACAGGTTCCGCTTCGTACGGTAATGTGACCACAGGTATTACATGCCGGAGCATCGCTTTGCATGCTCTTCATGAATTCCTGTGTACTGCTTTCCGCTTTTACAGCAGCAGCTTTTTGCGACTTTGGAGCAGGTGCTGCAGCAGGAGCACTGGATGATGCTACAACGCGTACATCAGAAAGCTCAGGCTTTTCAGGAGTATCATCCCATTCATCCTGACCGGTATTCATCACTTCTGGCTTATCCAGAACATGTACAAGATCCGTGCGATCAAGGTATTCATATGCCAGACAGCGGAATACAAAGTCGATGATAGAAGTGGTTGTCCTGATATTTGGATGATCCACCATGCCCGCTGGCTCAAACTTCGTGAATACAAACTTCTCAACAAACTCTTCCAGTGGTACGCCATACTGCAATCCTACTGAAACTGCAATGGCAAAGCAGTTCATGAGGCTGCGCAGGGTTGACCCCTCTTTAGCGAGGTCGATGAAGATCTCACCCAACGTGTGATCTCCGTATTCGCCGGTGCGCAAGAAAATGGTTTGTCCATTGATCTTGGCCTTTTGAGTGAAGCCTCTTCTTTTTGTCGGTAAGGCCTTCCGCTCAACGATGCGCGACAATTGACGTTTCAGTTTCGTATCAGGTGAAGCCTGCATGCGCTTCTGCAATTCATTCAATAATTCATCAACTGTAAGTTTACCTACGTCAATGAACTGGCTATCCGCACTTGTTGCTTCTTCAGCATCAACTTCATCAGACTTTTTGCTGTCGCTCTTGTTGCTGAGCGGCTGACTGAGTTTAGATCCATCGCGGTACAACGCACACGCTTTGAGTCCCAACTGCCAACTAAGCATATAACAATCGGCAATCTCTTCAACAGTGGCCTCGTTTGGAAGGTTGATGGTCTTGGAGATTGCTCCGCTGATGAAAGGTTGGGTTGCACCCATCATGCGAATGTGTCCGTGTGCATGAATGTAACGCTCGCCTTTCTTACCGCACTTGTTGGCACAATCGAATACTGGATAATCCTCCTCCTTGAGGTGCGGAGCTCCTTCAATGGTCATGGTTCCGCAGACATAATCGTTCGCAGCTTCAATTTCAGAGGATTTGAATCCGAGGGCCTGCAGCAAACTCCATTCAAAATTGAAGTATTGCTCGGGCTTGAAGCCTAAGCGTTGCAAACATTCTTCACCAAGGGTGTATACGTTGAAGACGAATCCTATTTCAAATGCAGATTGTACTGCGTCGTCGAGCTTTTTGATTTCGGATGCGATGAATCCTTTTTCGCTGAGTGACTGGTGATTGACGAACGGTGCTCCAGCAAATGTAGCGGCACCTACCGCGTATTTGATGATCGCATCTTGCTCAGCTTGACTGTACTTCAAATTGGCCAATGCCTGTGGAACAGACTGATTGATGATCTTGAAGTATCCACCACCGGAGAGTTTCTTGAACTTCACCAATGCGAAGTCAGGCTCAACACCAGTAGTATCGCAATCCATCACCAGACCGATGGTTCCAGTTGGAGCGATAACGGTGGTCTGTGCATTGCGGTAACCATGTTTTTCACCCAATTCTACTGCATCATCCCATGCCTTGCATGCGGCGTTGAGGAGGTAATCGGGACAATCCTTTGCTTTGATGCCCTGCGGTTTGATGCTGAGTCCCACATACGCACCATCTGCATCGTAAGCGGCAGCACGGTGATTACGCATGACCTTGAGCATATCTTCTCGGTTGTCTTTGTAGCGAGGGAAGGGACCTAACAACTTGGCCATCTCGGCTGAAGTCTTATAGGAGATTCCAGTCATGATTGCAGTGATGGCACCTGCGATTCCACGAGCTTCGTCGCTGTCGTATGGAATACCACTCACCATCAGCATGCTACCGAGGTTAGCGTATCCAAGTCCCAACGTACGATAATCGTAACTCAATTGCGCTACTTCCTTACTGGGGAATTGCGCCATCAACACAGAAATCTCCAACACAACGGTCCACAACCGAACGGTATATTCAAAACCTTTAACATCAAAGCTGTTGTCGTCTTCGTTAAAGAATTTACGCAGATTGGCTGAAGCCAAATTACATGCAGTGTTGTCAAGGAACATGTATTCGCTGCATGGATTGGAGGCACGGATGGGTCCACCTTGGGGACAGGTATGCCACTCATTGATGGTGGTGTCGTATTGTGTTCCAGGATCCGCACAACGCCAAGCCGCATAAGCAATTTTATCCCACAATGCTTTAGAAGGCACTTTCTTCATCACCCTTCCGTCCATGCGACCAGTCAACTCCCAATCTTCGCCACTGGCAAGCTTTTCAAAAAAGGCATTGGGAATACGAACGGAGTTATTTGAATTCTGTCCACTTACCGTACGGTATGCCTCACCTTCGTAATCACTGGAATATCCGGCTGCAATAAGTGCTGCTACTTTCTTCTCCTCCTCTACTTTCCAATCGATGAATAATTCAATCTCTGGATGATCAAGATCCAAGCACACCATTTTCGCAGCACGACGCGTAGTACCACCACTTTTGATGGCGCCCGCTGCGCGGTCGCCAATCTTGAGGAAACTCATCAACCCTGAGGAAGTACCACCTCCACTGAGTTTTTCGCCTTCACCGCGAAGGTTTGAAAAGTTGGTACCCAC
>Ga0129333_10007495_pt1 | contig 10292 bp, 8 predicted proteins | sample CPB6_08_DNA_FD_94474 | JGI IMG/M metagenome (GOLD analysis project Ga0129333, IMG submission 94474) | Freshwater to marine salinity gradient microbial communities from Chesapeake Bay, USA - CPBay_Sum_0.6_0.8_DNA | ecosystem: Environmental > Aquatic > Marine > Coastal | place: USA: Chesapeake Bay...
CGCGACCGTGATGTTCTCGGGCTTGGTCTGGGTGGCGATATTCGCCGCCTTGGGCAAAGACACCTTCACGGTCTTGGTGATCACCGGAATGGTGATCAGGAAGATGATCAGCAACACCAGCATGACATCGACGAGAGGCGTCGTGTTGATGGTGGAGTTGAGTTGGCCCTCGCCGCTGCCGGACCCTACGCTCATCGCCATGGATCGAATCCTCGAGTTTTCCCGGGTACGAAGGCCGCGCCGATGGCGGCGCGGCCTCCCCCGGAGGAACCAGGTCTAGAACCTTACTTCTTGGCCGGAGCCGCTGCCGAAGCAGCAGCCGTCGGTGCCGGAACCGCTACGCGAGCACCGCTCACGAGGAACGCGTGCAGGTCGGATGCGAAGTTGCCGAGCTCTTCCTGCACGCTCTTGTTGCGACGGATGAGCCAGTTGTAGCCCATGACCGCCGGCACCGCGACGGCGAGACCGATGGCCGTCATGATGAGCGCCTCACCGACGGGGCCCGCGACCTTGTCGATCGAAGCCTGGCCGGACACGCCGATCGCGACGAGCGCGTGGTAAATGCCCCACACCGTGCCGAAGAGACCGACGAACGGAGCCGTCGAACCGACCGTGGCGAGCCACGGCAGACCGCCCTGCAACACGTTATTGACACCCTCGATGGAGCGTTGCAGCGACATGGTCACCCACTCGTGCAGTGCGATGCGGTCGGTCAGCCGGCCTTCGTGATGCTGCGAGGCGCGCAGGCCGTCCTCGGCGATCATGCGGTAGGTGTCGGTCTTCGGCAGACGGTCGATCGCTTCGCGGATCGAGCCGGCCGTCCAGAACTTCTGCTCGGCGAGCTTGGCGGAGGCCATGAGCTTACGCTGATCGAGCAGCTTCATGATGATGACGTACCAGGAGGTCAGCGACATGATCACCATGATGATCAGCGTGCCCTTGGCGACGAAATCGCCTTGTTCCCAGAGGGCCCCAAGGCCATACGGGTTCTCGACGACAGCGGTAGTGGCTTCAGTGTTTTCCATGTTTTCCTCAGGGAATAAAACGCTTACTTGATCTCGAACTTCACGCGAAACGAAACGCAGGACTCATCTTGAGGCTGACCGCCCGCCGTGCCGGGCTGATAACGCCCCGCTCGTGCAAGCTTGACCCCACCCTCGTCCAATCTCTCGAAACCCGATGACGTGACGACGGTCGGGTTACCGATGATCTTGCCTTTGGCATCCACGCAAACTTTGACGGTGACCGTACCCTGCTCTTCTGCGCGCTTCGACGCAGCCGGGTAGTAGTCTTCGCTCGACGGCATGCGACCGATCTTCGCCGGCGAGCGGGCCACCACGACGGGTGCCGGCGGCGGCGCGGCGGGAACGGGCTTGTCGGTCACGTTGCTGATCGCGGTGGTGCTCGACTCCATCGGAATGTCGATGACCACATCGGGGGGCGGAACTTGTACCGGCGGGCGCTCGATCTGCGGTGGCGGCGGCGGTGGCGGCTTATCTTCGGGTTTGATCTCTTCGATGATGTCGGTGACGAGCGGCGGTGCGACCACCTCGACGACCTTGCGGGCGAGACCGCTGACCAACGCATACCCGAGCAGTATGTGGAAGCCGACGATCAGACCGAAAATCGCCATTCGGCGGGACTGGTTCTGTTGTACGTAAGTCGCCATGTGCTCTCGCGGCAGATCAACAGCCAATGCGGCGAAGGGGCCCGAAAACTAACCGGGAATCCGCTCGCGCGCAACTTTCTCCCTGCGACCCCCGACACGCTCGGCGCGCGGCACCGCAAGGACCCAACACTCGATCGGACGTGTATTCACTGCCCTGGGGGACATCGAACCACCGCACCAGCGGAGTGTGCCGGGAGAATGTGCCAATCCTTGAGCGCCCTCGTTCGACCTTGAAGGCGAACGCGGTGTGCGTCATCCGTTGCCAATCCCCCGACCGGCAGCAACTGTAACCGCGCTCGATGATGCTGACAACCACCCGACCCGCGATTGCACGGCGCCCTGCAAATCCGTCATCGAAACGTCACGACGATCAATCGGTCACGGCCCCTTGCGAGGCGCTGCTGACCGAGCCCGCGAACTTCGCGAGAACGCCGCGCGTCGCGTACGGCTTGGGCGCTTTCCAGGCTTTTCTGCGGCGACGCATTTCGGCGGCGGCAACGTCGATGTCGATGCGCCGAGCGACCGCGTCGATCGTGATGGCATCGCCGTTGCGAATGAGCGCGATCGGCCCGCCGTTCATGGCCTCGGGGGAAATGTGACCCACCACGAAGCCGTGACTGCCGCCGGAGAAACGGCCGTCGGTGATCAGCGCGACTTTGTCCCCGAGTCCGAGGCCCATGATGGCGCCGGTGGGGCTCAGCATTTCGCGCATGCCCGGACCACCGCGCGGGCCCTCGTAGCGAATGACGACGACGTCGCCCGCCTTGACCTTGCCGGCGAGTATGGCCTTGGTGGCTTGCTCCTCACCGTCGAACACCCGCGCGGGTCCCGAGAACGACAAGCCCTCTTTCCCGGTGATTTTGGCGACGGCCCCCTCGGGGGCCACCGAGCCGCGCATCACGACGAGGTGGCTGTCTTTCTTGATGGGGGCGTCAAAGTCGTAAACGATTTTTTGACCCCGCGGATAGTCGCGCACGCGTTGCAGATTTTCGGCGAGCGTACGACCGGTGACGGTCAAGCATTCACCGTGCAACAGACCGCGATCGAGCAAACGTTTCATCAAAGGTTGGATGCCGCCGATCGCAATCAACTCTGACATGGCATAGCGGCCGCTCGGGCGCAGATCGGCGAGCACCGGCACGCGTTTGCCGATGCGCGTGAAATCGTCGAGCGACAGGCGAACGCCCGCTGCGTGTGCGATTGCGAGCAAGTGCAGCACCGCATTGGTCGAACCACCGACGGCGATAGTCACGGTGATGGCGTTTTCGAAAGCCTGGCGGGTGAGGATCATGGAGGGCGTGATACCCGCCTCGACGAGTCGCACGACGGCCTCGCCCGCTCGCCAGCAATCGTTCTGCTTGAGTTCGCTCACCGCTTCCTGTGCGGAACTGTCGGGCAGCGACAGACCCAGCGCTTCGATCGCCGAGGCCATGGTGTTGGCGGTGTACATGCCGCCACAGCTCCCCGGACCCGGGATCGCGGTGCGTTCCACCTCCGCCAATTCGGCGTCACTGACCTTCCCCGCGGCATGACCGCCGACGGCCTCGAACACCGAAACGATGTCGCGACGCTGCGCGCCGGGTTGAATGGTGCCGCCGTACACGAAGACGGCGGGTCGGTTGAGCCGTGCGATCGCCATCGCGCAGCCAGGCATGTTTTTGTCACAGCCGCCGATCGCGACGAAGCCATCGAAGCCCTCGGCACCGACCACTGTCTCGATGGAATCGGCGATCACTTCGCGCGAGACCAGCGAGTAACGCATGCCGGGCGAGCCCATCGAGATGCCGTCGGAGACCGTGATGGTGTTGAACAACACGCCCTTGCCGCCTGCGGCGTTCGCCCCGGCCTCGGCCTGCGCGGCCAAGGTATTGATGTGCATGTTGCAAGGCGTGAGGTTCGCCCAGGTCGATGCGATACCGATCTGCGGTCGCTGGAAATCGGCATCGGTGAAGCCGACTGCGCGCAGCATGGCGCGCGATGGCGTCTGCTTTGCACCATCGACCACCAGCCGTGAGTGGCGTCTCGGATCCACCGTGCCCACGCTGGTTTTTCTCACGCCCTTCGACTTTCCACCCTTCGACATGTACCTGTACCCTCAAAAAATTAGGTCAAAGATTCATCAACGTCCGAATCGTTCGGCGATCAGCCGATCGGCAAGGCGCAGGCACTGCGCTTCGGCGCCCACCGGGCGACCGGGTCGATCGCGACCGTTCCACGCATAGAGATCGAAATGCGCCCAACGCGTACTCGCGGAAACGAAACGCCGCAAAAACAGCGCACCAAAGATGGCGCCCGCGAAGCTCGAGCTCGCGACGTTGTTGAGATCGGCGATACGGCTCGAGAGTTCCTCGTCGTACGAGTCCCAAAGCGGCATCGGCCAGACGGGATCGAATTCGAGATCGCCGCAGCGCTTGATGTCGGCCGCCAATGCGTCGTCGTTGCTGAACACCGCCGGCAACTCGGGGCCCAGCGCCACGCGCGCCGCTCCCGTGAGGGTCGCAAAATCGAGCAACAAACTCGGGCGCTCGCTGTCGGCCTCGGCGAGCGCATCGGCGAGCACGAGCCGACCCTCGGCATCCGTATTACCGATCTCGACGGTGGTACCCCGCCGCGAGCGCACGATGTCGCTCGGCCGATAAGCGCCGGCCGAAATGCTGTTCTCGACGGCCGGAATGAGCACGCGCAGGCGAATCGGTGCCGCTCGGGCCATGAGGCAGCGCGCGAGCCCGAGCACTACCGCGGCGCCGCCCATGTCCTTTTTCATGAGCAGCATGCCGGCACCGGGTTTGACGTCGAGCCCGCCCGTGTCGAAGCACACCCCTTTGCCGACCAGGGTGACCAAAGGCTTGGCCGGATCACCCCAACGAAGATCGATCAGTCTCGGCGCCTGGTCGCTCGCGCGCCCCACGGCGTGCACCAGCGGATAATTTTGCGCGAGCAAATCTTCGCCGACGATGCAGCGAAATTCGGCGGCGAATTCCACGGCAAGGACACGCGCCGCCTCGGCGAGCGCTGCCGGACCGAGTTCGCTCGCCGGTGCATTGATGAGGTCGCGCGCCCACGCGCAGGCCGTGGCCTGTCTGACGACCGCCCCGACCTCGACGTTCGCGGGTGGCACCAACCGCGCACGCAGCGCCGCCGGGGTTTTGGGCGCCGCCGCGTTAGATTTGAAGCGGGTCAGCCGGTACCCTCCCGTTAACCAGCCGAGCAGCAGCTGGGCTAACGGGTCGGCGGCGAGCGGGGTCGCGAGGAAATAGTCTCGAGGCGGCAGGCGTTCGCTCAACCCGGCCACCTGCCATAGCGAGAGCTTCGACCAGTCGTCGAGCGGTCCGACTCCCGCGACCGCGCCCGCGAGCTCGCCCCCGCCGCCCGGAATGCCGAGAACGCGATGGCGTTCGGCCAAGAAGGCATGCTGCTCGAGCCAAGCCCCGACGGCCGGCGGTTGCGCGGCCTTGAACGCTGCGAGATCGCTTTCGCGCAGTAACCAGAGCGGAATGGCGGCTGCACCGGGGGGGGCGAGCAGCTGATCGAGCGCGAGGCCGGCTGGAAACATGCACGCATGTTAGCGGGGCGCCGGCGGTTTGACACGGCGCCTCGTTTGACAGTGCGGGGGCTCGCGTGGTGCAATTTCGGGATGATTCGCGTTGCAAGTGTTCTTGCGTTCCAGCCGGCGGCCCGCGTCGCCCTGCCGCTATCGCCAGAACTCGCGCTACCCCTCGTGGGTGGCCGGCGCGGGTTGCTCGTCGGGGTCTGAGCCTAGGGCCAGCATCCGGCGGCGAGCAAAGATGCGACAAACCCCGCACCGGTCCATGGCCGATGCGGGGTTTTTTTTTAGTCAGAGCAAACCAGCTGAGCAATCAGGGAGTCAGCACATGAAGTTGTTTTCGCAGAAGGACGTCGACAAAAAAGCCCTCCGTGGGGCGCGTATTTGCGTACTCGGCTACGGTAGCCAGGGTCGCGCGCACGCCCTCAATTTGAAGGACAGCGGTTACGACGTGGTGATCGGCGTTCGCAAAGGCGACAGCTGGAAGAAGGCAAAGAAAGACGGGTTGCCCGTCGCCGAGCCCGCCGCTGCGGTGGTCGGTGCCGACCTCGTGGCGATGCTCGCCCCCGACCTCGCGCAAAAAGCCTTGTACCTGTCCGTGGTCGACCATGTGAAGAAAGGCGCGACGCTGCTGTTTGCGCACGGCTTCAACATTCACTTCAAACAAATCAAGCCGCGCAAAGACCTCGACGTGGTGTTGATCGCGCCGAAAGGTCCGGGCGATCTCGTGCGTCGCCAGTACCAGCAGGGTCGCGGCGTGCCTTGCCTGCTCGCGGTGTTCCAGGACGCTTCGCGCAAGGGCTTCGAGAAAGCGCTCGCCTACGCCCACGGCATCGGTGGCACCCGCGGCGGTGTGCTGAAGACGACCTTCGCCGAGGAGACCGAAACCGATCTGTTCGGCGAACAGGCCGTGCTCTGCGGCGGCGCCACGGAACTTGTGGTCAAGGGCTTCGAGACGCTGGTCGAAGCCGGCTATCAGCCGGAAGTGGCCTACTTCGAATGCATGCACGAACTGAAGCTGATCGTCGATCTGCTGCACGAAGGCGGCATCTGGAAGATGCACAAGTTCATCTCCGAGACCGCCAAGTACGGTGATCTAACCCGAGGACCACGCGTCGTCAACAAAAAGACCAAGGGGGAGATGCGCAAGATTCTCAAGGAAATCCAGCAGGGCAAATTCGCCCGACAGTGGATTCGCGAGAACGCCACGGGTCGCAAGAAATACGATCGCATGCTCAAGACCGATCTCAATCGCCAAATCGAGAAAGTCGGTTTCGAGTTGCGCGGCCGCATGCCTTGGCTCGATCAGGGTCGTTGAACCACCATTGAACGGAGTGAACCCATGACTTCGAACGCCGCCCGGGTGATGATCTTCGACACTACGTTGCGCGATGGCGAGCAATCGCCGGGGTGCAGCATGACGCAGCCCGAAAAGCTGCGGGTGGCGAAGGCGCTAGCCGAGCTCGGCGTCGACGTCATCGAGGCGGGCTTTCCGGCCGCTTCGCGCGGCGATTGGGAATCGGTCAATGCGGTAGCACGCGAGGTGCAGGGTCCGATCATCTGCGGACTCGCGCGCTGCGATCGCGAGGACATCGCCAAGGTGGCGAGCGCGGTCGCGCCGGCTGCGAATCGTCGCATCCACGTGTTTTTGGCGACCAGCGCGATCCATCGCGAATTCAAGCTCAACATGGCGAAAGACGAGATCATTCGTCGCGCCGTCGAGGGCGTGAAGATCGCCCGCGAATATTGCGAGGACATCGAGTTCTCGCCCGAAGACGCCTCGCGGACCGAGCTCGAGTTTCTGGCGCAGGTGGTGGAGGCCGTGATCGACGCCGGCGCCACCACGGTCAACATTCCGGACACGGTGGGCTACACCGTGCCGCACGAATTCGCGGAGCTCTTTCGATACCTGCGCAAGAACGTGCCCAACATCGAACGGGCACGGCTCTCGGTGCATTGTCACGACGATCTCGGCATGGCCGTGGCCAACAGCCTCATGGCGGTGGTCGCCGGCGCGCGGCAGATCGAATGCACCATCAACGGCATCGGCGAGCGCGCGGGCAACTGCTCGCTCGAAGAGGTCGTGATGGCGATGCGCACCCGCGAAACGTTCTTCAACGCGCGCACCCAGATCAACTCGCAGCGTCTGTATCCCGTGTCGCGACTCGTCTCGAGCATCACCGGCATGCCGATTCCGCGCAACAAGGCGGTCGTGGGCGAAAACGCGTTCGCGCACGAATCGGGTATCCATCAGCACGGAATGCTCAAGCACGCGAGCACTTACGAAATCATGCGTCCGCAAGATGTCGGCCTGTCGCGCTCGAGTCTCGTGCTCGGCAAGCACAGCGGTCGCCACGCCCTTCGCGAGCGCATCAAAGAACTCGGCTTCGTGCTCGAAGATGCCGAATTCGAACGGGTATTCAACGAATTCAAGGCTCTCGCCGATAAAAAGAAAGAGTTGTTCGATGGCGACATCGAGGCACTCGTATTACGCGCCGAGGGCGGCGACGCCGGGCCGTGGTCGCTCGTGTCATTGCAAACGAGTTCTTCCGTCGACGGGGGGGGCAAGGCGACGGTTGCGCTGCAGAACGTCGATGGCACGCGCACCGAACGCAGTGCCACGGGTGATGGGCCGGTCGATGCGGCGTTCAAGGCCATCGAGGAAGTCACGGGATTGCGCCCCGCGCTGCAAAAATTCGAGCTGCGCAGCCTCTCCGAGGGCGAAGACGCCCAGGGCGAAGCCGTGGTGTACGTCAACTACAAGGACCGCAGCTACCGCGGCGCAAGCGTCACCACCGACATCGTCGAGTCGGCGACGCGCGCTTTTCTCGAAGTGATCAATCGCATCGAGTCGTCGCAGCGCGCGCAAGCGGCGTGACGCGCCCCCGCGAATACTCATTCGATCAGGAAAGGATACCGATGTCTGCACCGAAGACCATGTTCGAAAAAGTCTGGACGGCCCACGAGGTCGTGCCAGAAACCGCCGATACGCCGGCGGTGATTTTCATCGACCTGCACCTCACCCACGAGGTGACGACCCCGCAGGCGTTTTCTTTGCTGCGTGAACGGGGGCTGCGAGTACGTCGCCCCGATCTCACGCTCGCGACGATGGACCATGCCACACCGACGCGCACCGAGCAGGTGTTTGGCGGCGCACCGATCACCATCGACTCGGCCGCCAAACAGATTCGTCAGCTCGAAGTGAACTGTGCCGATTTCGGTATCGAGCTTCTCGGGCTGCAGGATGCGCGGCGCGGCATCGTGCACATCATCGGGCCGGAGCTCGGCGTCACGCAGCCCGGCAAGACGATCGTATGCGGCGACAGCCACACCTCGACACACGGCGCGTTCGGCGCCCTCGCCTTCGGGATCGGTACCACCGAAGTGGGGCACGTGCTGGCCACGCAATGTCTGTTGCAGAAAAAGCCGAAGACGTTCGCAATCGAAGTCGACGGTCGTTTGGCGGCAGGCGTCACGCCCAAAGATTTGATTCTCGCCATCATCGGCAAGGTCGGGGTCTCGGGTGGCACTGGCCACGTGTTCGAATATCGGGGGGCAGCGATCCGCGCCATGTCGATGGACGAGCGCATGACGGTCTGCAACATGTCGATCGAAGCCGGTGCTCGCGCCGGAATGATCGCGCCCGACGACACCACCTACGCTTATCTCGCGGACTCGCCGCGCGCGCCGAAGGGTGCCGCTTGGGAAGCCGCCCTAGCCCGTTGGCGCAGTCTGCCAAGTGATCCGGGTGCAAGTTTCGACAACGCGGTGCACATCGATGCAGCAACGCTCGAGCCCATGGTCACGTACGGCACCAACCCCGGCATGGTGGTCGCGGTGAACGGGCACGTACCCGATCGCAAGGGCGACCCGGTGTTCGACGCGGCGATGAAATACATGGGGCTCAACCCCGGAGAACCCATCGGCAACGCACCCGTGAACGTCGTGTTCGTGGGCAGCTGCACCAACGGACGGCTGTCCGATTTGCGTGCCGCAGCGCGTGTGCTGCGCGGTCGCAAGGTGGCGAGCGGCGTGCACATGCTGGTCGTTCCGGGCTCGCAGGAGGTCAAGCGTCTGGCCGAAGCCGAAGGCCTGCACGACGTGTTTCGCGCCGCAGGCGCCGAGTGGCGCGAGTCGGGCTGCTCAATGTGCCTCGGCATGAACGGCGATACGGTGGGCAAAGGACAATACTCCGTGAGCACCAGCAATCGAAACTTCGAGGGTCGCCAGGGCGTTGGCGCGCGCACCTTGTTGGCGAGTCCGGAGACCGCCGCCGCCTCGGCCATTCGTGGCCGTGTCACCGATCCGCGGGAGCTGCTGTCATGAAAACTGCCGTCATCGATCCCATCGTCACCATTCGCTCTCGCACGGTGGTGATGCCTTCGACCAACATCGACACCGACCAGCTGGTACCCGCCCGATTTTTGACCACCACGACCAAAGAGGGCCTCGGCAAGGCCTTGTTCGCCGATTGGCGTTACGACGCCGACGGCAAGCCGCGGCCGGATTTCATCCTCAATCGACCGGAAGCCGCGGGCTGTCGCGTGCTGGTCGCCGGTCGCAACATCGGCTGCGGGTCTTCGCGCGAACATGCGCCCTGGGCGCTGGTCGATTACGGCTTTCAGGCCGTCATCAGCACCGAGATCGCCGACATTTTCCGCAACAATTCTTTGAAGAACGGCTTGTTGCCGGTGGTCGTCGACGAAGCTACTCACGTCTGGCTGCTGGCGAACCCGGGTGCCGAGGTCGAGATCGACCTCGCGAGCGCCTCGCTGAGCGTACCCGGGCGTGCAGCCGTCACTTTTCCCATCGATCCGTTTGCCCGCTATTGTCTGATGAACGGGGTCGATGAGCTCGGCTTCCTGCTCTCGAAAGACGATGCGATCAAAGCCTACGAGGCGAAGCGCGTCGCATGAAGGGGCGCATTGCGGTATTGGGCGGCGATGGCATCGGTCCCGAGGTGGTCGCCGAGGGGGTGCGAGTGCTCGAGGCCGTGGCGTCGCGTCACGGCCATGTCTTTGAACTCGAGGCCTTGCCGTTCGGTGGTGTGGCGATCGATGCGTTCGGCGACGGTTTGCC
>Ga0129333_10007496_pt1 | contig 10292 bp, 9 predicted proteins | sample CPB6_08_DNA_FD_94474 | JGI IMG/M metagenome (GOLD analysis project Ga0129333, IMG submission 94474) | Freshwater to marine salinity gradient microbial communities from Chesapeake Bay, USA - CPBay_Sum_0.6_0.8_DNA | ecosystem: Environmental > Aquatic > Marine > Coastal | place: USA: Chesapeake Bay...
AGAGCGGCCAACGCTTCGAGAGTAGTACCCGGTCTTGGTGGTTCATCAATCGTAGCGACGCCCCAACCTTGTTCGGGATTTCTAACCGCAACTGGAATTAAGTTCGGTTGAATCTTTCCGGACTTATAAGCAGATGCAGTTTTTAATTGCGAATTTAGCGCGTATTTGTCAGCTCGCTCTTTTGTGAGATGAGGAAATTTATCGTGGAGCCGTTCTGCGGTATTTCCCATCGAGAGCGCATCGGTATCAACAATTTTTTCCGCTAAATATCGCGGATTTGGATCCATGCCTTCACCCATCGGATGGTTGCCCATATGTTCTACACCGCCAGCAATTGCTAAGTTGTAAGCGCCCATATTTATTGCGCCGGCAAGTGTCGTAACAGAAGTCATGGCACCGGCACACCATCGATCCACAGAGTAACCCGGAACAGTATTTGGAATGCCCGCGAGTATGGTTGCAGAGCGTCCAATATTCATTCCTTGATCTCCGAATTGCGTGGCAGCAGCAATCGCCACATCATCTATTTCGCGAGGATTGACTTGTGGATTTCTCTCAAGCAAACCTCGGATGCATCGGATAACGATGTCATCGGCCCGCGTGCCTTGATAGAGACTTCCAGCTTTCCCAAAGGGAGTACGGACAGCGTCGACTAAAACAACATTAGTTTTTACGGTGGCAGATTTCATGGCAGAACCCTACTCGTGAGTAGCCTCCCCAGTCATCCCCCTAGCGGCTAACCCAACGTATCGGGCCATGGTGTTCGACCCCAACGGGGGCTCCAACTTTGTATTTGATTGGACCGCCAACTCTCACTTTCAACTTCTTCTCCAAGCCAGGAAGCTCAAGTTCAAGTACCGCGTCGTGGCCGTAATAGTGAATTTCGCGGATAATTGCTCTTGGATGTTTCTTGCCAGGTGCATGAATTCTTATTTCCTCTGGTCTTATAAGAAGCGAGCCAAATTCGCCCTTCTTAGCTTTAGCATCCTTGGCTGAACGGATTTTTGATTCGTGCAGAGGCGAGATTAGTTTGCCTCTTTTGTTGCGTTCGGCTGGAAGCTCAATTACATCTCCAGTGCTCTCTGCAATCTCGGCAGAAATGGGCTGCATATAAACATTTTCTGGAGTTCCAAATTGAACCACATGACCTTCGCGCATCAATGCGATCAAATCTGCCGAGACGAGTGCGTCTTCTCGATCGTGAGTTACCATCAAGGAAGTTGTTTTCGTTCGTTTTAACAATGCAACTACCTCTTCGCTTACTTCTGCGCGTAGCGTTTGATCAAGATTTGAGAATGGTTCATCTAAAAGTACTATCGCTGGCTTAGTTGCCAGAGCACGTGCTAGCGCAACTCGAGTCTGTTGCCCGCCGCTTAGTTGATGTGGTTTTCGATCTCCAAAACTACTTAGTCCAATTAGCTCTAACATCTCTTCGATAATATGTTTTCGTTCATTAACTTTAGAATTCTTGGGAAGCGCAAATCCAATATTTTCACTGACAGTAAGATGCGGAAATAGGCCACCTTCTTGCGGCAGATAGCCAATATTTCGCTTGTGTGGAGGTAGAACCAGAGACGAGACACTAACAAGCTTTTTCCCGAATCGAATTGCCCCTGACGATGGTCGTATCAAACCCGCAATCGTCCGCAAAAGAGTTGTTTTACCACAACCTGACGGTCCAAGAAGTGCCGCATAAGATCCAGAAGGAATTGTTAGCGTAAGGTTCTTGAGAATTTCACGATCTCCAAACTTCACGCCTAAATCAGTTATCTCTAGAGTCGTCATTAGATTTCGCCTTTTTCCAAATCTCTATCAGGTCGACTAATTAAAAAAGTTGGTATCGCTGCTATAGCAATTAATAGTAGTGCGTAAGGCGCAGCTTCACTAAAGCGAAAGATTGAAGTGTTATTCCAAATCTCAGTAGAAAGCGTTTCAAAGCCGGTTGGCCGTAGCATTAACGTTGCCGGCAACTCTTTCATCGAAGAGAGAAAAACTAGGAGAGTTCCAGCAAGAACACCCGGTGCAGCTAGCGGCAGAGTAACTCGCAGGAATATTTTGGAGCGAGTCTGGCCTAAGGTTGCCGCAATCTCGGTCAAGTTCTGGGGCACTTTAGAAATTGCGCTTCGAGTAGACCCAACTGACCGAGCCAAGAAGAGAATGGCATAAGCAAAAGCGAGCAAGCCCAGGGTCTGGTAAATCCTGGGAAAATCTGAACCAAAAGAAACTAGTGCTAACCCCATCACGATTCCTGGGAGCGCATGAACCAATAAAACGCCTCGCTCAGACCAAAGACCTAACCGAGATCTTTGGGCAGCCATCATCGCAACAGGTAAGGCCAGTAAAAGAGCCAAGAATGCTCCAACTAGCGAGACGCTGATGGTTGAGATTGATGCTTGCGCTAAAGAAGTAAAGTCAATTGGCTTTGGACGAGAGATGAACCTGTTTATCAGAAGAGCCAAGGGCATGATGAGCGCCACTAAAAGATATACAGAAATAAAACTCATGGAAAAAATTTTCACTCGGTTAGAGGGATTAAACGGGGCCCTTCTGACAATTCGCACGGAACTTGAGAAAACTCGAGAACGTTGCCTCGTACTTGATTCTGCATAAATTACTAAAGTAGAGATTGCTACCAACATCAGAGCCAAAATTGAAGCGCTACTTCGATCAAAACTACCTTGGTAGGCATTCTGAATTGCTCTCGTAAAGGTATCAACTCCGAGAAGAGAAACAGCGCCAAAATCGCTTAGCACATAGAGCGCCACCAATAATGCGCCGGCAGCAACAGCATTGCGAATCTGGGGGAGAGTTACTCGCAGAAATGTGGCAATTGGATTTAGACCAAGAGTTTGCGCAACATCTAATTGTGAAGAATCAATTCTGCGAAAGGCTGCTAACGCAGCTAAAGTGACGTATGGCGTGGTCGTAAGAGTTAATACGAATAAGGCGGCTAAAAAGCCCTTCGGTAAGAATCCGAATGAGAGCCAGGCATAAGCAAATACGTAACTCGGAATAGCGATTGGAAGAATTACTAGGGCTCTGATTAAACCTAAACCTGGAAGCGCCACACTATTCAGAGCCCATGCAATTCCAATTCCGAGGAGAGTCGCAATCAGCGCAGTTCCTAAGGCAAGTGAGAAAGTCGTAATAAATATTTCTACAGTTTTGAAGCGCCAAAAAACGATTCGTAGCGTCTCAGAATTTACTTCCAGTGCTCGCTTCGTTAAATAAAACAAGGGAAGAGCAACAATAAAAAGTGTGATCGAACCTGCAATGATTAAGAGCGGAGATGTTTTCGAACTAGGGAAAGTATCTGGGCCGGTAACCCTCATTGGTTCTAAAACCGTCATCTTCTATAACATCCCAACCTTTATGAGAATTCTTTGAGTGACTTCTAAATCAGCCAAAGATGCCAAATCTACATTTGGTGCTGCGATTTCATTTAAAGCGGGTAGGCCTTCGGGGCGCAAATTTGGATTTAGTATTGAATATTCATGAGTGTCTGAAACAAACCGGGACTGTTCATCTTCAGACAGTAGATAACTAATAAGTTGAGCTGACCTCTCCTTATTATTGCTACTTCTTAAGATTCCGGCTCCTGAAACGTTTACCAAATTTCCAAGATCTCCGGGAGCAAAAAATGAAATCTCAACATTAATTGGTCTGCCTAATTCTTCCGAGACTTCCCACTTGTAATAATGATTTGTAAGCCCCGCATCAATTTCACCTGAATCTATTGCTTGGACAATAAGACTATTTTTTTCATAAAATTTCACAGAGTTTGTCATAAGCCCGCGGAGCCATGTTTCTGTAGCTGACTCTCCCAGTTCTTGAATCATGGCAGTTACGAAAGCTTGGAAAGAAGAGTTGGTGGGTGCAATTCCAACGCGGCCCTTCCAAATCGAATCAGTAAGTGAAGCGATCGATTTGGGAAAAATCTTTACGCGATCAGGTGCGTAGGCCAAAACCCTGACTCGACCTGTCAGCGCAATCCAGTCTAATTTGGCCGATCTATACTTTTCTTCAACCTGATTAGTTAACTCTTCCGGTAACTGTGCTAAAAGATCTGAGGCAGAGACTGCGCCGAGTGCGCCAGCATCTTGTGAGAGGAAAAGGTCTGCCGGAGAATTCTCACCTTCTTCAAGAATTTGGGCGGCAAGTGCAGCGGAATCGCCATATCTAACTTCTACTTCTATCCCGCTTTCCTCGGTGAAACGCTGCAGAAATGGCTCGATAAATTCCTGGCTTCGACCGGAGTAAATGACCAGATTCGCTTCGCTCTGGGAGTTATTTGAGCAGGCAGCCAGGGAAGCGAGAAGCGTCAACGTGGCAAGAATTGCAAGCCTTTTCTTTAACATGGGACGACCCTACTTACAGTCCTGGATTTACGCAACATATTTGTTGCGTAATTGGTCACCTACTCTGGGTCTGCAGGTTCTGAGATTTCCTCGGAATCTTCGGTCTTGGCTGGGGGAGTCGACTCACATTTTGCTCGAGCAATGGCAACAGCAACTAAATCCACTTGCCATTTTCGAGCACCAAACTCAATCAACTTAGCACCGATTTCTAAGCGAAACTCTGACGAATCTTTTGAGACCACTTCTCTGCCTGAATTAAAAATTATTCGCTTCACTGTATCGGGCGAAATCAGATTTTCTTGTGGAATAGAAAATTGCTTTGAAATTTCCGCCAAATTACTTCTTGCATGAAGTAATTGAGCATTTGCAATCGGGAACTTATCACGCCAAACTTTTGGAGCTGGTAATGAGTCTCCGCGAGCTCGCATCTCCGGCCAATTTGCTTCGGGGATTTGATAGGCATTATTGAGCACAATCAACCAACGATCAATATAGCTCGCTTGAATTTCAGAACGAATACGCATTTTGACAATCGGCAGATTTAGAAATTCATCGCGCAGCTTTGGTTTATTTCGAGCTAATTCGATTATTACCGCATCGTTCAGGAGTCTTCCTGGAGCTAAGTCAATTTCCTTTGCAATCTCATCTCGCGCCTGCCATAGAGCTCGAATTAGTGCCAATTCAAAACGCGATCGAATTTGGTGCATACCCGAAGTTCTACGCCAAGGCTCGGCACGCGGTTTCAAAAGTTCCATCTTGAGAGCCGCGGCAAATTCCTCTTCTGCCCAGGTCAGTTTGTTGGAGTCGCGCAACGTAGCTTCGACTTTATCCCGTAGATCTATCAATACGGCGACGTCTAGCGCCGCATAATCAAGCCATTCACTTCTTAAAGGACGGATAGACCAATCGACAGCGCTATGTTCTTTGGCTAGGGAAATCTCGAGAAGCGATTCACATAATGGAGCTAGGCCAACTTTGGGAAAACCGGCAATTCGAGCGCCCAACTCGGTATCAAAGAGTTTTGCTGGATGAATCCCAAAATCGCGCAAACAAGGTAGATCCTGGCTGCTTGCATGGATAATGCTCTCGTTCTGGGAAATTAATGCTGACAATCCCTTAATGTGCGGTGAATTTTGCAAAGCGATTGGATCAAGTAGATGCAGACCGCCCTCTCGTCTATTTAACTGAATCAGATACGCCCGCGGGCTATATCTAAAGCCGCTAGCTCGCTCCGCATCAATGGCGATTGGACCGACGCCACCCTCCAACTCTTTTAGCGCCCGCAAAAACTCAACTTCGCTCTCAATTACTTTTGGGGTTCCGCCATCAGGGGCGGTGAGATTTCGCATCAATTCCTTGGAGTTAAAGAAGTAACGCCGTCGACCAACGGAGTTAATCCGGAAGCAACTTCAAGAAGTCTTATCCAAGCAAGAAAGTGACGCTCCAAATGGTCTGCAGAAATTGGAGTCCAAGATGCACGGATTTCAATTTCAGCGGAATGTTCCGTATCGGCCATCTGTCCATACGATGCACTCGAGACTCGGGTAACCGTTCCGCTACTTTCTTTACTTGGCGCTGCTGAATCTTTTAGTGAATCTTGAAACCAGGTCCATGCAACATCTGACATCAATGGATCCGATTGCATCTCACTTTCGACCGCCGACCTTACAAAGGTAACGCAGCGAAAAGTGCCCGCCCAAGCCTCTTGCTCATTAGGATCATGAAGCATCACAAAACGCCCAGTGGCGACATCGTCATCTTTGATGATTACATCAGCGCTAAATGCAATCGAAAATGGTGCCAATTTCGCGGGCGCAGGAACTTCAGTGACAGAAATTTCCGGGCGAAAACGCATAGCTCTCGCCTCGCTACAAAATTTCTGAAATTGAATCCCATCTTTTGCCACGGTCCAAGGGTAAGAGAGAGAGCAATGGTGAGGTGGAAGGCGCGTGGGAGTGCCATCCGGTAGGTTGCCGTTATGGGTTCGATTTTGGCGCTTTTTTCAAGCCTGCTTTGGGGAACAGCTGATTATCTAGCTGGCAATCTTTCAAAGAAATATCGCTCAATTGCGGTAACTGGCGTTTCTCAATTCTTTGGCTTGATTTTTGGCTTTCTCGCAATAGTTACAACTTTAATTTTTGGCCGCGAATTCATATCCCCGAATTTAAGTTTCAGTGGTTACTTTCTTCCAGGTGTAATCGCAGGAATTTCGGGTTTTATCGGATTACTAGCTTTCTATAGCGGACTTGCCACTGGAAGGATGGGAGTTGTAAGTCCAATTGCCTCGCTCGCGGCCGTAATTCCACTTACTGTCGCATTCATTGAGGGGGAGCGACCAACTACGCTGCAAAGTCTTGGACTATTAGTGGCTTTGACCGGTGCATTTTTAGCTAGCGGCCCAGAAATCAAAGGTGGCTTACCAATCCGGCCGCTAATTTTTGCTGTGATTGCCGCACTGGGATTTGGTGGCGCTTTAACTTTTATTGCAATTGGAGCGAGAGTTGATTCGTTACACACTATGACCACAATGCGATTGGCATCTGTAACAATCTGCGTTTTCATTGCATTACGCGCAAAGTCGCTCGGTGGTTTTACCAAAAGTGATATCCCAACTTTATTGTTTGTTGGGATTGCTGATTTTCTTGCAAACTTCCTACTTGGAATTGCAACAACAAAAGGGCTTGTTTCAGTCGCTATGGTTTTGGGCTCGCTATTTCCGATAGTCACTTCTATTTTGGCATTTAAATTCTTAGGTGAGAGGCTACACAGAATCCAGTATCTCGGTATCACTTTTGCGGTAGCCGGGGTTGCCTTTATCTCGGTGGGTTAGGCTCCCATAGTTCAAAACTTAAGCCCTCTAAGGTTTCTTGTGAGGTTAATGAATAATTATCTTTTAAATCTCTCTCGTCAAAAATATTTCCATCACCACTCATATTTACTCGCGTCAAGAAAAATTGATCAATTAGTTTTTCAGGGAGAATGCTTGAGAGGAAATTGACTCCTCCTTCAATAAGAATTGATTGATATCTACTTTTTGCCAATAGCACTAAATCGATAGGAGAGCAGTTATGAAATTCAACGCCGGGTACCTCAATCCTTAGGGATCGACTAGCTACTAGAAGGGGCGTAGAAATTCCTCGATACGGTTCACCATTAAAGGTTCTGCCACCAATCAAAATTACATCGGCCTGGCTACGCAATAGGTGAAATCGCTCCCGGTCGGCTTTTGGACTAAGTGGTCGCGAACTGCCGTTAAGTGTGGTTGCGCCATCTGAGGCGAGAATGAGATTTGCCCGCACCTTTGAAACTGAGGCCGAAGACATAGTGACAGAAATAGTGGCATACGATGTCAGTGCCCCTCTCTATCCTCCATGACATGATCATTGATTGCGACTCTTGCGCCGTAAGAGATTTGAAGTGCGACGATTGCGTGGTCTCGGTATTGATTGGCAACCCTCGATCAATGGGAAGCGAGGAGTCCCGGGTTATCGACCTACTCGCCTCCCGAGGGATGGTGCCGCCGCTTAGATTCCAGCTCCAAGGCGACTCACAGACGAAAGACTCGCTCTCAGGTTGAGCCCTCCCAGGTAACGCGGTTAGCCTAAAGCGATGACCCGCCCTCGGACTCTTGCCTCTCTACTATCCGTGGCCCTTGCTATCACTCTGGCGCCACCTTCGTATGGAGCGCCCAACCCGGATCTATTGAGAGTTCGCGCTGAGGTAGAACGCCTCCAGGAAGATGCCGCAGAAGCTGGTGAAAATGCTCAAGCCGCAAAGATTGAATTAGGACGCCTCCAGAAACAACTGGCATCAGTCCAGCAAGAAGCGGCAAGCCAGAAAGAAAACGTAGATGAAATCAGAAAATCGCTCGCCTCAATCGCAGTCGCGCGCTACAAATCTACTGGATTAGGTGAGAGCGTTGAACTACTTTTCTCATCAGATCCGACACTTTATTTATCTGCCGCCGGATCGCTAGAGAGCGTAACTCGAAAACAATCCTTGAAGTTGCGGCAATTTGCAATTGCTAAGCAACGTCTTGATGCGACTTCACTTACTGTGGGGGATAAGTTAAGCCTGGTTAAAGCTGCGGAAGCTCGCTACCGCGCACAGGCTGCTCAAGTTGAACAGAAGTTAGCAGCAGCTGAAAAGTTACTCTCTAAATTAGAAAAAGCCGATCGTGAGCGCTTACTGCGTCTACAGGCGATGGATGAAGATGCGCGCGAAAAGTATTCGAAAGAGCAGGCCCGACTTGCAAATACGGTATCGGGTAGAGCAGGCGTTGCACTTAGATATGCTGTTAAACAAATTGGCGATAACTATGTCTGGGGCGCATCTGGTCCAATTAAGTGGGATTGCTCTGGTTTAACTATGCGAGCATTTCAACAATCCGGGGTTCGGCTTCCTCACTCTTCGAGAGCACAATTTGGTTATGGACGAGCTGTAGCTCGCGGCAATTTACTCCCTGGAGATTTAGTTTTCTTCGGTAGCCCAATCTCGCATGTTGGAATTTATATCGGCAAGAGCAAGATGGTGCATGCACCGCGCCCGGGGGCAAGAGTCCAGATTGCAGAATTTGGAAATTTCTTTGGCCGCAAAAAGTATGTAGGAGCTCGTCGTCTCTAAGGAAAAACCGGTTCGAGTATTACTTGTAACCAACGACTTTGGACCGCGCGCCGGTGGAATCGAAACCTTTATTGAGGGACTGTTAGCTCGAATAGCAGATGCACGAGTAATTGTTTACACATCTAACCAACCTAAATCTGAGGAATACGATTTGGAGTGGAAGCATAAATTCGGTGTCGAAGTAATTCGCGATCGTAGCCGCATTCTTTTGCCTACGCCAAGAGTCATTAGCGCATTGCGTAAAGTAATCAAGAAAAATGAGATTGAACTGATTTGGTTTGGGGCTGCGGCTCCACTTGGAATATCAGCAAAATGGTTGCGCCTGCCTAAAATAAAAAGAATTGTGACTTTAACCCACGGCCATGAAATTTGGTGGGCAAAAATTCCTCCTTTTTCGTGGTTAATGCGTTTTAGCGCTAGCCATATAGATAATTTCGGATATCTAGGTTCCTTCACAGCTAAAGAAATTTCAAGAGTGGTACCAAGTGAGAAACTAATACAAATCGCTCCTGGAATAGATGTAGAGCACTTCCGTCCTCGTGGGGATGGGCTAAGAAGAGAGTTGAATTTGTCCGATTCTCCCGTCATAGTCTCAGTCGGGCGACTGGTACATCGAAAAGGACAGGATCGACTTTTAGAAGCGCTTTCGATTATTAAAGATGAATACCCAGATATAACGCTTTTGCTTATTGGAGAAGGTCCGTATCGAAAAGAACTAGAAGGAATCTCAAGAAAACTAAAATTAACTGAAAACGTTAAGTTCCTTGGTCGGGTTGCATATGAAGATCTTCCTAACTATCTCTCAGTAGGAGATTTCTTTGTAATGCCCGCTAGAACGCGATTATTTGGTTTGGAAGTAGAGGGGTTAGGAATTGTTTACTTAGAAGCAAGCGCGTGTGGACTACCTGTCATAGTTGGAAATTCTGGTGGAGCGCCCGATGCCGTACGTCACGGCGAAACAGGATTTGTGGTCAATGGAAAAGACGTTAGGGAAATAGCGGAGCGGTCACTTTATCTCCTGCGGAATGAAGAACTGAGATTTAGCATGAGCGAGCAAGCACGGCTATTTGCAGAAAACAATTGGGATTGGGATATCTGGGCTGAAGAATTCAATAAGTTACTGAAGATTACCGCTACGCAATCTGATTAATGAGGTAACAGACCCAACTTTCTTGCCGCGTTGATTGCTTGTACTCGATTTGTTGCTCCAAGTTTTCGGTAGATGGAAGCTAGATGAGTCTTGATTGTGGATTCAGTAACAAATAGATGTTGCGCCATTTGTGAAACTGTATCTCCGGTGGGAAGTATCTC
>Ga0129333_10007498_pt1 | contig 10291 bp, 10 predicted proteins | sample CPB6_08_DNA_FD_94474 | JGI IMG/M metagenome (GOLD analysis project Ga0129333, IMG submission 94474) | Freshwater to marine salinity gradient microbial communities from Chesapeake Bay, USA - CPBay_Sum_0.6_0.8_DNA | ecosystem: Environmental > Aquatic > Marine > Coastal | place: USA: Chesapeake...
CCTCCGTGGGTCTACGTGCTTCAGACCCCCGGGGGGGCCCGCCGCCCACGGCGGGCGGCCACTTGATACTCACAGAGCCCGGCCGCCCATGCACGCCGAATGTCCAGATTTCCCAGACTGTGACCCTCGGGAGAGGATGGCCCCCATGCCAGCAGGCCTGCTCTTCGATCGGCTGTGGGCGGCTGTCGGGGCCGACCACGTGCTCACCGACCCGGATCTGATCTCCCCCTACGCGACCGACTGGGGCGGTCGCTGGGGAGGACCGGCCCTGGCCGTTGTCCGGCCAGGCTCGACCGACCAGGTGGCCGATGTGGTGAAGGCGTGCGCGGACGCGGGCGTGCCGGTGATCGCTCAGGGAGGCAACACCGGACTCGTCGCGGGCGGCGTCCCCGCATCCGATCCGGGTCCCCTGGGCCCACCCATCATCATCTCCACCCGAAGGCTCACCCGGCTGGATCCGATCGACGATGTGAGCGGACAGGTCACGGTCGGCGCCGGTGTCACCCTCGGCGACCTGCACCGCTACGTGAGCGAGCGCGGGTGGGAGTACGGCGTCGATCTGGCCGCGCGGGATTCGGCCACGGTGGGTGGCACCGTCGCGACCAACGCGGGCGGTATCCGTGTCGTGGCGCACGGCATGACGCGCGCCCAGGTGGTCGGAATCGAGGCCGTGCTGGCTGATGGCAGCATCATCGAGCACCTTGCCGGGCTGCCCAAGGACAACACGGGCTACGACCTCGCGAGTCTGCTCACCGGCAGCGAGGGAACGCTCGGCGTGATCACCGCCGTGCGTCTGCGCCTGCACCGCCCCCACGCGCCGTCATCGGTGGCGCTCATCGGCATCGAGACCTACGACGAGGCCCTCGACCTCATGCGGTCCGCCGTGCTTCCCCGTGTCACGCTGCTCGCCGCCGAGGTCACCGATCGCACGGGGGTGGAACTCGCGATGCGCATGGCAGGGCTGCCCTGGCCGCTCGAGCGATCCCATCCGCTCACCCTTCTCCTGGAGATTGCCGATGGCGGCGAGGGAGAGGGGTTCGACGCTGACGTGCTGGGCAATCTCGACGTCGCGATCGGGCTCGACGCGACCGAGCGCAGTCGACTCTGGCAATACCGGGAGTTGCAGGGGCAGGTCTTCACGGCGTACGCCGCTGAGCACGGCGCACCGCCCGCGCACAAGCTCGACATCTCCGTGCCGATGCGTGACCTCGCCGGGTGTGCGGCCATGCTGCGCGAGCGCATGGAGTCCTACCCCGGCGTTATCGCCTTCGGAGTGTTTGGCCACCTCGGCGACGGCAACATCCACGTCGAGATCGCTGGACCGGATGTCGATGACGAGGCTGTCGACATGCTCGTGCTCGGAGCGGTGAGCGAATTCGGGGGCAGCGTGTCGGCTGAGCACGGCATCGGCCGAGCCAAGAGCCACCACCTGCACATGTCCCGATCCTCGGCAGAGGTCGCGGCCATGCGCGCGATCAAGCAGGCGCTCGACCCCGAGGGCATCATGAATCCCGGAGTCCTCCTGCCGTTAGAGTCGCGGCGTGACTGAGGAGATCCCCGTCGTCGGACTGCGCGAGCCATGCCCCTGCGGCTCCGGCAAGAGATACAAGGCCTGCCACGGCAAGGCGCGCAATCGCGAGTCGGTCGCCCACGTGGTCCGACCCTTCGAGGGTCTTGCCAGTGAGTGTGACTGGGTCGCCTTCCGGGAGATCGTCCCCGCGGCCACGGCACCGCTCACCCTCAAGGACGACGCCGATCGGCGCGTCGTGCTCACCACGGTGCTGCCTCTCGCCTGGCCGGCCCTCGTGCGTGACAACGGCGACATCTACCTCGCGCTGCAGGTGACGACCGGATCCGGTGATCCGAGCCGCGATGCCGCCGACGCTCTCCTGCGCGCGCTGGAGAGCGCGCCCGGTGCCCCGGTGCCTCCCGTGGGGCTGCCCGGTCCGGGCCCACGACTGCAGGACCTCATCGCCGACGTGCCGCTGGATGTCACGATCCACGAGGACTTCGACTACTGGATGGCCGATGAGACGAGTGTCGACGCCCCCGGCGTGCGGGACTCTCTCGATCGCGCGAACAGCAAGGTCATGCCGACCGTGCGCTTGACGTCCGTGGACGCGGCGTACTGGGTGCAGATGGGTGAGAAGGTCTTCCTCCGATGGGTGATGCCCTATGCCGAGGAGACGCTCCTCAATGCCCTGGCGCGACTGCACGCTGCCGGCGACAGTGGCCTGGCCGGTGTGCCATCGCGGTTTGTTGGATCGTTCCGCGCCGATGGCCTGCTCGTTCCCGTGTGGGAGTTGACGGAGGGTACGCCGTCCGCTGACGTCGAGGCCGCGGCGGCGGACTTCGGCACGCGACTGGCTGCGGCCTTGGCCGTCGACGCGCCCCTGACCTCAGACGAGCGTCGCGCACGCGCGGGCCTGCAGAACCGCCAGATCACGCTGCGCTAGCCGCGCGCATCAGGCCTGGACGAACTCCACGGCCGTCCAGACGGCGAGAGCAGCGAGCACCACAGCCGACACGAGCCGGATCCGCCACATCGCCACACGCCCTTGGAGCCACCCGCCGACGAGGACGGCGATGCCGGCGACCGTGATGAGCGCGAGCCACGCACCGAGATACACGGCCCAGGGATCGCCCGTGCGCGCGGCCAGGCCGGCGGTGAGGATCTGCGATAGATCGCCCCACTCGGCGGTGAAGAGCACGAGGAAGCTCACTCCCGCCACACGCAGCAGCGATGCTCCGGCGCCCGCCCGCGCCGCGGCGGCCTCCTCGAACTCCTCCGCTTCGGCGTCCTCGATCGATCGCTCAGTGCCTCGGGCCCGCAGCCCTGAGATGAGCATGAGGACCGCGCCGGCGACGAAGAGCACGAAGGTGACCCCGAGTACCAGACGCTGAGGAAGCAGGCTGAGCAACCCGCCGGCCGCGACGGCGATCGCCGTCTGGACGGCGAAGGCGGCGGCGACGCCAAGCCATACCGCGACCCGGCGGTAGCGGGTGGACAGCACCAGCGTCGCGATAAAGGTCTTGTCCGGGAGTTCCGCAGGGAAGATGAGCAGGAATGCGAGTCCGACCGTGGCGAGGTCGAGCATCACGACGCGGGTTCGTCGGCAGCCAGGGTGGGATAGACGACCGGGGTATCCGGCGTGCGGGCTCCCGTCCATGGCGCGCGGACGACGTAGAAGCGCTGTGCGAGGTGGTAGGCCGCGAACTCGTAGCGGCCTCGTATCTGACGGAAGATCTCGAACGCATCGTCGGCGGAGCGCTGGATCTCGACACCGGCAGACCGAATGTACTCAAGCGCCTTGTCGAACTCCTCGCGAGGCAAGGTCGATGGCTGAGCTTGGAACGTCACTCCCAGCGCGCGCATGTTGGAGACCTGCCCCTGCAGATTGTCGAGAGTGATCGCCTCGGCTACCTGGCTGATCCCGTCGGGTAGCCCGGCCAGCTTGTGCGATGACCGATCCCGAGAGGCGTGACGTGATGCCGTCATGCCGAACGCACTCACGGTCTCCTCGAGTCGGCGCTTCCACGGGCGTAGCCGCACGACCGAATCAATGCCCACTTCCGCGGCGCTGACGCTCAGGATTGTTTGCGAGCCTTGTTGCAGCACCGCGATCGTGCGAGGGTCCGGTGCCTCGGAGCGGATCGCGACGCGGATGGCGGCGGAGTCCAAGACCGCGACGAGTGAGATCAGCCAATTGCGGTCGGGCACTGACGAGCGAAATCGATTGAGGGCCGGATAGAGCGTCTGGGTCAGTCGGACCTGTGCACACCACGGGATCCAGTCGGTGTAGATCGTCGGCAGATCCGCGTCTCCCTCGAGCAGTTGCACGCGCGCCAGTGCCTCTGGACCCCAGGCGGGCGAGCCCGTGAGGCCGGTGGACAGGAGCACCCGGGACTCGCGGCTGAGATACGACGTGTACAGCGTGGGCAGGAATCCGATGAGGAGCGCGATCACAGCGGGCCCCGTCATCGCCGCAAGGAAATCGATCGCAGACACATCTCCGGAGGGTGTACCTATGAGTCCGAGTGTGAGCAGCCCGGAGCCAGCCTGCAGCGCAGAGTCGGCAAAACTGCCGTCGGTGACGCCATAGATCATCAGCGCATACCCCACGAGGAAGATCGCAAGCCACACCACCAGGGCGACGATGATTCCGATGGGCCCGCTCCAGGCCAAGATCCGGTCACGTCCCGGGAAGGTGCGTGCCATCCGCGCTACCGCGAAGAATGCCGCGTCGGTCAGGCGCAGCACGATCGCGTAGACGATCGAGATCGACATACGGGGGATCACCATCGTGCGCACAATGCTCAGGGCCGCTGTGGCGAGCAGGAGCAGACCGATGATGAAGGGGACCGCACGCACGATCGGGTCCCAGGAGCCCAGATCCCCCTCCAGTGCCCACACCACGCCTCGAGACTAGTGGTGCGGGGCGCGCTCGTGGCCCCACTAGGCTGCACCGGTGACCTGGGACCCGCAGATTGGCGTGCTGGTCGTCGGCGTCATTGCTGTCGTGGCCCTGCTGCTGGCAGTGGTCCTGGCCTGGCGGACCGGACGCATGAAGCGTCAGTACTCCGTCCTCTCGGCCGCGGATGGACGTGCGTCCTTCGTCGAGGTCGTCTCACGCAAGGCCGAAGAGGTCGAGGCCCTGCGGGCAGATGTGGCCGCGCTCGCCGCTGACCTGCGTGGCACCCAGCGAGAGTTGCAGCAGGCCGTGCGCCACATCGGCATCGTGCGCTACGACGCCTTCGGGGACATGGGCGGACGCATGTCCTTCAGTGCCGCACTCATCGATGACCACGGCAATGGCTTCGTCCTCAGCACGATCCATGCACGGAGCGAGTCACGCAGCTATGTCAAGGAGATCCGCGGGGGGATGGCCGAGGTGCACCTGTCCCCCGAGGAGTCTGCCGCGGTCGCTGATGCGGTCGCGAGCATTCCCCGCGGTCGGCTGGACTAGGACGGGAGCTTCACGCGGCCCATGCCGGTGAAGTGAGTGTTGGTCCACGGCGTGCCCTTGACGACACCCTTGACCACGCCGATGCCGTAGTCCGACGCGTGGACGACCTTCCCGTCGCCGATGTAGATCGCGACATGACGTGCGCCCTTCTCGAAGTAGAACGCAAGGTCTCCGGGGCGCGCATCCTTGAGCGAGATGCGCTCCGTCGCCTGGTACTGGGCCCTGCTGTAGTGCTCGAGCTTGACGCCCACGGCGCGCCAGGCGTAGACCACCAGGCCCGAGCAGTCGAAGACGTCGGGGCCTTCACCGCCTGAGCCATACGCGTCACCCACCTGGGCGAGCGCCCGGCTGACAACCTGCTCCCGAATCGCATCCCCCGCGTCAAGGGCCTCGCGATCACGCTGCGCCTTCTTGCGGTAGTCCGCTGCCGCCTGTCGGCTGGCGTCCTCGTGAATGCTCCCCCTGGGGACCTCCTCGGCGCCGGCTGTGCCGGCAGCCCCGACCGTGACGGCCGAAGCGATGAGGGCTGATGAGACGAGGGCGGTCGTGATGCGGGTGTTCCAGCGGGGCGAAAGGCGCATGCGCTCCTCTTCCGGCCGCCTCCCGGGCGAGCGCCAAGCTCGGATCCAGTACGGCGACCCGCGATCCCGGGTTACGAACCCCCGGTCGAGGGGCGCCGATTCGGCGGGCCGCTCGTCGGGGGCGTGTGCTCCCGTCGGCCGAGCGACCTGGTGAGGCTGCCATGGACCTTCGGGGACCGGTCAAACCCGCGTCCGCATAACGGAACGGTAACGGGACGCCACACGAGACACACTGGTCACTGGTCCTTGACAGGGGGCGGCGCCCTCCCCAGGGTCCCGGGAGCGACCCCGCGAGTCGGCGGAGCCGCCTCTGCCGGGCTTGGCCGAGAGGCGCTAGGCGGGGGAGCCGGACAGGGGCGGCGTGGCCGATGCCTCGGGCGCGAGCCCGGCGATGCGGCGTACGAGGTAGGGGGAGAACCAGCCGGCGTACTTGGCCTGGAGCGCGGGATCGCGCCAGTCGCTGCCCGTGACTATTCCCCGACAGGTGGGGCTGCCGCAGAGGCAGCGGAACTCGTCGTAATCGCTGGCATCGCACATGGCGTAGTCGAAGCTGAGCTCGTCCCCGGGGGCGATGTCGCGCATCGCCACGAGAATCTGCGCACCCTGCAGACCGCAGTTGGGCTCGCAGGAGTGGTTGAGCATGTCGCCGGGCTCGGGGGTGTCGCTGGAGACCAGATAGAGATCGGCATCGATCTGGATGGACCGGTGCTGGCGATCCAGGCTCATCGTCGCGAGTTGCTCGCCCTCAACCACCCAGCCGCCGAAGACCGCGACCGTCTCTCCTGCCGCGATGGGTGAGGTGACGTACGAGCCCCAGCCCTTGTCCCCCGCGGGCCGAGCCTCTGCCTTCGGTGTGAGCCAGTTGTAGTCCACGGTGTCTCCTTGTCGACCATGACTTGGCGCTCCGTCGCGCGGACGCGAAGTCTGACACGTCTGCGAGCCGGTGCGAAATCGTGCACCTGTCTGAACGTTCAGTCGGGTCGGCGCGGCATCTGATGTCTGAACCCCTAACCTGTCTGTCGTGATCGATCCCCGCCTGCTGCGCGAATCGCCCGATGACCTGCGCGAGTCGCAGCGTCGCCGCGGCGAGGACGTCGCCCTGGTCGACCGACTTGTCGAACTCGACGTGGCGCGTCGAGCAGCGCAGACGGGCTATGACGACTTGCGCGCCGAGCAGAAGCAGCTGTCCAAGCGCATCGGTCCGCTCCAGGGTGCGGTGAAGAAGGGGGACGCTTCCGCCCAGGCCGAGCTCGATGACCTCATGGCCCGCGCCGGTGAACTCTCCGAGCGTGTGAAGGCTGCCGATGCCGCCGCCGACCAAGCAACCCGAGCACTCGATGAGGCCTGGCTCCAGATGTCCAACGTCGTGGACATGCGCGCGCCCGTCGGTGGCGAAGAGGACTTCGCCGTGCTGGAGACGGTCGGCACTCCTCGAGACTTCGCCGCCGAGGGTTTCGCGCCTCGTGACCATCTCGAACTCGGGGAGATGCTCCGGGCCATCGACACGGAGCGTGCGGCCAAGGTGTCGGGGTCGCGCTTCTACTACCTCACCGGCGTCGGTGCACTCCTCGAGATCGCGCTGCTCAACCTTGCGATGGCCCAGGCGACGCGCAACGGCTTCGTGCCGGTGATTCCCCCCGTGCTCGTGTCGCCGCGCGCGATGGAAGGCACGGGGTTCCTCGGCCAGGCGGCGGAGAACGTCTACCGCATCGAGTCGGATGACATGTACCTCGTGGGCACCGCTGAGGTTCCTCTCGCGGGACTGCACAGCGACGAGATCCTGCCCGCGGCCAGCCTGCCCTTGCGGTACGCCGGGTGGTCATCGTGCTTCCGCCGGGAGGCGGGCTCCTACGGCAAGGACACGCGAGGCATCATCCGAGTTCACCAGTTCGACAAGGTGGAGATGTTCGTCTTCTGCGATCCCGCCGATGCCGAGGCCGAGCATGAGCGTCTCCTGCGATGGGAGCGCGACTTCATGGATGCGCTCGAGATTCCCTACCGCGTCATCGATGTCGCAACGGGTGACCTGGGCTCGAGCGCGGCACGGAAGTTCGATATCGAGGCGTGGATCCCCACCCAGGGTACGTATCGGGAGGTCACGTCGACCTCCAACACGACACAGTTCCAGGCACGTCGACTCGGCATCCGTATGCGCTCGGGGGACGACGTCCAGCCCGTCGCCACCCTCAACGGCACCCTGTGCGCCATGCCGCGCATCATCGTGGCGATCCTCGAGAACCATCAGCGCGCCGACGGCTCGGTCGCGGTCCCTGCTGCGCTGCGCCCCTACCTCGGGTGCGACGTCCTCGAGTTGCCGTGACGCTCGCGTCGCGTGCGCGCGGCGCTGCCGCCCTCGTCATGGGCGCTTCACTCCTAGCCGCGTGCACGACAGGTGCGGAGCAGGCGCAGTCCCCGTCCGCATCCTCGTCCACCGCCAGTCCTTCCGCGGAGCCGAGCACCTCGACGACTCCCACTCCCACTCCGAGCCCGTCCCCACCTCCGCTCACGCCAGGGACATCGCGCGGCGCACTCATCGTGGTCCAGCAGGCGGAGGACGCATCCCTGGTCGCGGGCGACCGCCCGATCCGGCTCACGCTGGCACGCACCGGCAATCGCGCGACGTGGTTCACCTCTCCCCCGCAGAGGCTGACCGGCACGATGACTACTGAGCAAGCGCTCCTCACACTCGGGTGGAGGCCTGCGGACGATGGCACCACATCGGTGCTGCCCAACCCTCGGCCCAATGGGCTCCTCGCCTATGCCGGAGGAGCGCTCGCCTTCACGGTGCAGCGAGCGAATGTGCGTGCTGACGGCACGCTCGTGCTGGACATCCGCCCGCTCGGGGCCACACCCGAGACCGTCGAGTCTTTCGGACCCGTGTCGTTGACACTCGATGGCGCACCCGGGGTTCTGGACTTCGCCGTCCCGGTCGGCGACCTCACCGTGCGCATCACGATCACCGGCCAGCGCAGTCAGCAGGCGGCCGTGCAGGTCCTCAGCCCCGATGGAGCGATCCTCGAGTCGGGCTTTCTCGCACAGCAACGGCCGGTCATCGACACCTGGCTCGACGTCACCGGCGAAACAACGGTGTGGAGTGATCCTGTGGTCACCTTCACCCCGCCAGAGCGTTCCAAAGCAGGCACGATCCGCCTCACCGGCATCGTCACGATAGACGGAGTCGACTCCGCCCTCGATGAGATCGCGGCTCGCTGGAGCGTGCCTCTCGGTTGATCAGGCCGGGACGGTGGGGATGTTGGCGAGGGCGGGCGCGAAGCGCTCGTCCGACAGCGTCTCGTCCACCATGGAGCCGGCGAGGTAGCTCTCGTACGCCGCCAGGTCGAAGTGGCCGTGGCCGCACAGTGCCGTGAGGATGACCGTCTCCTCGCCCGTCTCCTTGGCCTGCTCCGCGAGCCTGATCGCCTGGGCAATCGCGTGGGTCGGCTCGGGCGCCGGCACGATGCCCTCCGACCGCGCGAACTTCACCGCGCCGGAGAAGCACTCGGTCTGCGGAATCGCCACGGCGTCCATGAGGCCGAGCTCGTAGACGTGGGAGATGAGCGGCGCCATGCCGTGGTAGCGCAGACCGCCGGCGTGAATGGGGTCGGGGATGAAGTCGTGACCGAGCGTGTGCATCTTCATGAGCGGCGTCATACCGGCTGTGTCGCCGAAGTCGTAGGCGTAGACGCCTCGGGTGAGCGACGGGCACGACGCCGGCTCGACGGCCGTGATCTGCGGGTTGATCTTGCCGGCCAGCTTCTCGCGGAGGAAGGGGAACGACAGGCCAGCGAAGTTGGATCCGCCGCCGGTGCAGCCGACGATGTGCGTGGGGCTGTCACCTGCCATCTGCAGCTGCAGCAGGGCCTCCTCGCCGATGATCGTCTGGTGCAGCAGCACGTGGTTGAGCACGGAGCCCAACGCGTAGCGCGTGTCCGGATTGGTCGCAGCGACCTCGACGGCCTCAGAGATCGCGATGCCCAGCGAGCCTGACCAGTTATTGGGGTCCTTGGCGAGTTCCCGGCCGATGGCGGTGACATCCGACGGCGATCGGTGGATCTGCGCGCCGAAGGTCTCGATCATGAGGCGGCGGTAGGGCTTGGCGTCGTACGACGCACCGACCTGCCACACCTCGCACTCCAGGTCATAGAGAGCGCACGCGAAGGCAAGCGCTGTACCCCACTGGCCGGCACCCGTCTCTGTCGTGAGCTTCTTGGTGCCTTCCTTCTTGTTGTAGTAGGCCTGCGGGACCGACGTGTTGGGCTTGTGGGAGCCGGCGGGAGACACGCCTTCGTACTTGTAGTAGATGCGCGCGGGCGTCCCGAGCAACTTCTCGAGACGGTGAGCCCGGAAGAGAGGAGAGGGCCGCCACTGGCGATAGACATCGAGTACGCCGCCGGGGATGTCGACGTACCTCTCGCCCGTGACCTCTTGCATGATCAGGTCCATCGGGAAGAGTGGCGCGAGGTCATCGGGCCCGACCGGATCCATGCGGCCCGGATGCAGCGGTGGCGGCGGAGGAGCGGGGAGATCGGCGACGAGGTTGTACCAGGTCGTCGGCATCTGATCCTCGTTGAGCACATACTTGTGCTGCTGCACGGTGTCGTCCATGGTTCCGCCTTTCGCACTGATACACGAGGACGCGCATCCCCGTGGGGATCTGCCCCAGACATCCCGGGGATTCGGACGCTACCTGACCTGACAGCATGGCGCGCGTGAATTCGCCAGGTCAGCACATCGTCCCGGTGC
>Ga0129333_10007499_pt1 | contig 10291 bp, 6 predicted proteins | sample CPB6_08_DNA_FD_94474 | JGI IMG/M metagenome (GOLD analysis project Ga0129333, IMG submission 94474) | Freshwater to marine salinity gradient microbial communities from Chesapeake Bay, USA - CPBay_Sum_0.6_0.8_DNA | ecosystem: Environmental > Aquatic > Marine > Coastal | place: USA: Chesapeake Bay...
AGCCGCATGATCGGCCCGAACACGATCCGCTCGGGGTCAACTCCGCGACGCGACGCCTCCGCCCGCAAGTTGCGAGTGGCGACTTCGCTCGTCTTGAATAGCCACAAGGTTGATCCCGGCACCCGGTCGAGCAAGCGCATCCACACGTCGAACACTTCCGGCAGGATCTTGTAGGTGTTGTTGAAGCAGCAAAAGACGAATCCCGAGGGGGGTAAACCAAGCTCTTCGCGGCGGTAGGCGCGATCCGATATGGCCCGCTGCCGGTCATTGGACTGATAGCAATCGGGCAGCCAGACCACCTTCTCGTCGTAAAAGTGCGCATCTTCCCGTGGAATGACCGTGGAATCCGCGACGATGTAATCCATGTAGCTCATGCCCAGCGTTCCGGGGAAGCCCAGATAGTTCACCTGAATGGGCGCCGCCCGCATCGCAAAAATGCCCTGTCGCAGAAGACCGAAGTAGCCGTTCAGGTTGACGAGAACATCAATACCTCGCTCTCTCACGGCACTTGCTGCGATGAGGTCCGGCATCTTGCTGATGTCGACCAACTCGTCGACTCCCTTTTCAATTCGGCGCCGGAGCTCGCTGCCGTCGTCGTGGCCGTTATCGAAGGCAACGATCTCGAAACGACTCTTGTCGTGCAGCTCGAGGACCTCCGTGAAGAGGATGGATGTAGCCTGGTGTCGAAACTCCCCCGACACGTAGCCGACGCGGATCTTTCCCTCGCGTGGTTTCGAAGCGGGCAAGCTGACTGCTCGCGCGGGGTAGTAATGCGCCCCATAGATTCGCGCACAGGCCTGCAACGATTGGGGGTCGCTCGCGAGAGCCTGCCAGCCAAACGGATCCACTGCTTTTCGGCCCGCCTTGAGGCCCTCCTCCGCGGACGCGAGCAGGCCTCCGAGCCCCTCCCAATCGCAGCACAGCGCCTTCATGTGGAGCAGGTGGCCGATGGCGAAAGGGTAGTCGGGATCCACCTGCCGGAGACGTGCAAAAGTCTCGAGCGCCTCCATGTGGCGAAGCAGGCTCATCAGCGCCGCACCGCGGTTCTCCAACGCGATGGCGTCGTCTGGATTCCGCAGGAGTGCGTCATCGTAGAGCTTCAGGGCGCCAGCGTGATCGCCAATGAAGCGAAGCACCAGCCCCATGCTGAACCGGGCCTGGCGATGCTCGGGGTTCGCCGACAAGACCTCCGCATAGCGATTCAGGGAGTCCTCGTGGCGGCCAACCTGATGGAGCGCCTCAGCCAGCGCGACTCGAGCGTCTGACATCAACGGGGCGAGGGCCAGGGCTCGCTCGAACGCCTCGATCGCCTCCGGGAGCCGGCCAACTGTGGCGAGTATCGAACCCCGATTGTTGTGGGCGTCAGCGCGGGAAGCGTCCGTTTGGATTGCACGATCGAACGCCGCAAGCGCCTCGTCAGGCCGCCCAAGAACGGCCAACGCATTGCCAAGCGTCACCTCGACCGCCGCTTGGCCAGGCAGCAACCGCAGCGCAGCTTCGCACTGTTCGCGGGCTTCATCATGCCGGCCAAGCGCCTGCAGGCTCTTGGCTAGATTGCCTAGGGCCACCCCGTCCGAGGGGGAAATCTCGACGGCGCGCGCAAAGGCCTCGCGGGCATCTGCCACCCGCCCCATATCCAAAAGCACGTTGCCGCGGTTGTTGTGCGCGGCTGCGTGCCGGGGTTCGAGGGCGAGACAGCGGTCGTAGGTATCGAGCGCCGAGGGCAGGTCTCCTGAATCCTTGAGCGCCTTCGCGTGGGCAAAGTGGGCGGCGGCACTGCCAGGGTTCATCGCGGCAGCACGCCCGAGCAGGTCGCGGGCCTCGGCGTGTCGCCCGCCTTCGCCGGCAAGGATGCCCGACAGGGTAAGCACCGGAAACCCTGGGCGGCCCTGCCTTAATAGCAGTCGGCACAAGCGCTCGGACTCCGAGCGATCGCCACGCTGATAGGCCGCGATGGCGGCCTGGAAGACGGCTTCGGGTGTCACTAAGCTGCTCTTGGCGCGCTGGAATGTCGACGGGACAAAGTATGATCCATCACAAAGTCACCAAGGCAATCATCAACCTGCTGGAGACACAGCTCATGAAGCGACGAGTCATTCCCTCGATCGGCGTGGCTTTGACACTGGGGGCTTGCCCATCCCTCGCCTCGACCACCGCTGCCAGTGCGGCCCCAAAGCAAGCCCGAGCCGTCGTCCTCGTTTCCGGGGGCGCGATCAGCACGCCCTTCACGACGCCGACCCGGGCCTGCAAGGACGGCGACGGCTTCCTCGCTGCAGGCAATACCTACACGGCACTCCGCAGGTATCTACTAGGGAAGGGCAAGCAGGTGTTCACGGCGCCAGCGATGGACAACTGGGGCGTCGTCAAGGATCCCCCAAAGGACACGGTCGGCCCCTTCACCGGCTGCCCGACGCAACTACCCGAGGCGATGACGATCATGTCGACCGGAGACTGGAATGCCGGAGGCGAGCGGCTCGCCCGATTCCTGGGCTACCTCCGTACCGAATACGGGATCACCGACGTTGACCTCGTCGGCCACTCAAACGGCGGCATGTGGAGCCGCTCGGCGATCAAGGTGCTGAAGGACACGGGATCACCGATCAAGGTGCGTTCCCTCACCACTCTCTCAGCCCCTCACACGGGCGCCACTCCGCCGCGCTTCCATGCCGGCGAGATCGACCTCTCGGCGTGTGCGGGCAACGCCTTCTGCGAGCAGTCCGTGAAAGGATGGAGCAGCCTCGTGAGGGCCGTGGACAAAGGGCTCAGCGCATTGAATACGCTCCGATATACATCGGGGCCCAATGGCTGGAACGCCGCGCAAGGCAATGCCCTACAGGGCATCCCGGTGACGCTGCTAGCGGGTTCCTATTTCCAAGCCACTGGTGGCGACCCCACGCTGTGGCCGTATGACGGGACCGTGCCGCGCTTCAGCGCTTGGGCGCAGGACGTTTCGTCCGAGGTCATCCCGTGGCGGGCCTGCTGGCAAGGCCCGCTGGTCCACTGGATAGGCTGGTCGGATCAGCTCGGCCTTTCACGGGACACGGCGCTGACGGACAACCCGGCGGCCATGGCACGCGTCAACCAGGCGATTGATGACGCAGACATCGCGCTCAAACGCCCCAACCGTCAAGGCTGCCAGTAACGCCCCCCCTTCCCGAGAAGCTATCGGGGCACGCTGGCGGAGGGTGTGAGATTCGAACTCACGAACAGGTTGCCCTGTTGCCGGTTTTCAAGACCGGTGCCTTAAACCACTCGGCCAACCCTCCTCGCGTAACCCATTGTAACAAATGGGCTTTTTTTTGCCCCTGGCGGGTGATACCCCTACCCGCCCAAGGCTTGAAACTTCACGCCCCAATCCCTACTCTAATCGTCGGCTAATCCCGGCCACCACCCCTACAGAGAGCACCCTGAACCCTATGCAACCGACCCCGATCCTGACGCCCGATTCCAGCTCCCAGAGCATCGCGCTGGCGCCGAACCGGGTTCTTCGCAACACCTACGCCCTGCTCGCCCTGTCCCTTGTGCCCACCGTGCTGGGTGCCTGGATCGGCATGCAGCTCAACTTCTCCTTCTTCCAGGGAAGCCCGGTCGTCGGCTTCATCGCCTTCCTCGCCATTGCCTTCGGCTTCATGTTCGCCATCGAGAAGACGAAGAACAGCGGTGTGGGTGTCGCGGTGCTGCTGGGCTTCACATTCTTCATGGGCCTCATGCTTTCGCGCCTCGTAGGCTCGGTGCTGGGAATGTCCAACGGCGCGAGCCTCATCGCCCTCGCCGGCGGCGGCACGGCGGCAATCTTCTTCGGCATGTCGTCGCTGGCGGCAACGATCAAGCGTGACCTGTCGGGAATGGGCAAGGCGCTCTTCATCGGCATGATCCTGCTGCTGGTGGCTGCCTTCGCCAACATCTTCCTGCAGCTGCCTGCGCTCACGATCGCGCTGTCGGTCATCGCCATCGGCATCTTCTCGGCGTTCCTGCTCTATGACCTGAACCGCATCATCACCGGCGGCGAGACGAACTACATCTCGGCCACTTTGGCGGTGTACCTGAGCCTCTACAACATCTTTGCCAATCTGCTCTCGCTGCTGGGCATCTTCGGCGGCGACCGCGACTAACCTCGCCAGTTAACGTCAGCACAAGGGGCGGCTTCGGCCGCCCTTTTCATTTTGGCCTCTCGAACAACGCCACGCTCTCGACGTGGCCCGTGTGCGGAAACAGATTGGCAATGCCCGCTGACTGAAGGCGAAAGCCCTTCAGGTTCACCAGCACGTTAGCGTCGCGGGCGAGCGTCGCGGGGTTGCAGGAGACATAAACAATTCGCCATGGCGCCCCCGCATCGGGTAGCGCCTTGCAGATCTCCAGGGCCCCATCGCGGGGCGGGTCGATCAGCAACTTGTCTACCGCGCCCAGCTTGGCGATGGCGCCCGGGGCATCCGTGTACAGGTCGTGCGCGATGAAACTCACCCGGCCCGCCAGCCCATTGGCCAGCGCGTTGGCCTCACCGCGCGCCGTGAGCGTGCGCGCCCCCTCCATGCCAACGACATGCGCCCCCTTCGCGGCGATTGGCAGCGTGAAATTGCCGAGCCCACAGAACAGGTCGCCGATGCGCTCTCCTGGAACGGGCGCAAGCAGCCCAATGGCTCGCCTCACCAGCGCGCGGTTCGCCTGGGCGTTGACCTGGGTGAATTCCGTGGGCCCAAAGGCGATTCGAAGCCCGAACTCCGGGAGCTCGTAGTCGAGGGCCGGAGAGTCGAGGGGGTATAGCGGGTGAGCCGTTTCCGGGCCCTTAGCCTGCAGCCACCATTGAATGACATGACGATCCGCAAAGTGGCGAAGCTTCTCCTCGTCGCCCAGGCTGAGTGGCTCGAGATTTCGAAGAACCAGAACGGTCACCCGGGCGCCGACCGCGAGCTCCACTTGGGGCAGCCGGTCTCGCAACACCATGGCGGAGAAGAGCTCCCGCAGCGGCACGATCAGGCGCGAGACAGCGGGAGGAAGCACCTCGCATGATCGAACGTCGGCAACGAAGCTTGAGCGCTTTTCGTGAAACCCCACGAGCACGCCGCCCTTCTTGGCAACGTAATGCACCGATAGCCTCGCCCGCTGACGATAGCGCCAAGTCGCTCCGTGAATGGGCGGCAGGATCGACTCGGGCGATACCTTTCCAATGCGGGCAAGCGCCTCCTCCAGCACACGCTGCTTAACCGCCACCTGCGCGGAGGCTTCCACGTGCTGCATGGCGCATCCGCCGCAAGTGCCGAAGTAGGCACAACGCGGCGTAACCCTCAGGGCGGAGGGGGAGAGGATTTCAGTTGCCACCGCCAGGTCGAAATGGCCGCGGGAACGCCGGATCGCAAATGCCACCCGCTCGCCCGTGATGCCGCCCTCGATAAAGGTGGCCTTGCCATCGACATGCGCGACCCCGATTCCCTCCTGGTCCAGGGACTCGATGGTGGCGACGCCTACCGAGGGCTTGCGCCTCTCAGCCACCTGGGACGCACTGGGTAAGCAGCGTGCCAAACACCTGGCGCTGGATGGCCTTCGTCACGGGCACGCCACCCACGTCGTAGACGAGTGCGGCCTCGTTGCCCGAGCTGGCCCGAAACTCCATGTCGCCGACGCGAGTCACCGCAACCGCTTGCCAGGGGTTCGAATCGAAGGCTGGACCCCGTACCCGGTACAGGTCACCCCGAAACGTGCTCGATGTGCCCAGGCGATTGCCTGAGGACATGGCGAACCAGGTTGCCCGACCTGTGGCGTCATAGGTGAACAGCGTGCCAAAGATGATGTTGCCTTTGTGCGCAACGTGAATTCCCCATCCGGGCTCGGCAGCGTTCCACCACAGGTCCTGGAAATTGGTTGCGTAACTGCGGTCGAACGCGGACCACGAACAGGTGGGGGCCGTCCCGAAGGGTTGTCTCTCGATGGACTTGCGCACGGAGGTCCCGTCGACGGAGTAGACAAGCTGCGCCTGCCCGGAAGAGGCAAAGGTGATGCGCATCCGACCGACTTCGCTGGTGAGAAAAGGGCCCCACGGGCTGGCTGAAAAGACGGGGCCCGTCGTTCGATAGAGCGCTCCCTCGAAGCTGCCATCGGCCTGCCGATCCCCCGACGACATGACGTACCACTCGGGATGGCCATCTCGGGCATAGGAATACAAGACGCCAAACAGCTTGGCGCCCTGATGGCTCAGGCTGATTCCCCAGCCAGACTCTGCAGCGTTCCACCAGAGGTCCGTGTAGTTGTCCGTATCGGCAAGCCACTGGAACGAGACGCCATAGGGCCCGGTTCCCTCCGACTCCCAGCGCTGCACGGAGACGTAGTAGGCGCCCGGCGACACGCGGCGCGTAAGACCAAAGTCCAGCGCGCGGGTCTCGGCATCATCATTGGAGGTGATGCGCTCCCCATTGGCGTCGAGAAGCAGGCCAACCGTGTCCATGCCACCGGACGAGCGAACGACCAAGGTTCCCTCCCGCTCGACGTTCACGCGAAATACATCCACGTCACCGATGTAGTCGATGCTGCCTCGGTAGGTCGCAGGCCCCGACGCCAGCGAAACGACCGTCGCTTCCTCGGGCGAGTTGCCGTGATCGTCGGGGGTTCGCGCTGGGCTGGAAGCCACCAGGAAATTGGCCACCTGGGGCAAGAAGACATCGAGGCGGTTGTAGACCGCCTGCTGGTCCAGGTTCGTGCATGACAGCGCCCCCTGGTCGTCTGTTGTCGACGCTGACAGCACAGCACGCAGCGCCAGCTTGCCGTTGGCCAGCGTGAAAAGGCCCGATCCGCTGGAGCCCCCCTCGATGATGCCGCGCGAAAAGCGTGCGAGCCACGCCGACTGCTCCCAGTCCCGGAAACGCGCTGTCCCGGAAATCGTTCCGAGCGCGAGCTTCTTCACGTCGCCCCTCGGGTGCGAGATGCTCACGATGGAGTCATTCGTGGCCAGCGGGCTGGCGTTCCAGCCTGCGAAAACCGCGCCACTGGGCGGTGCTCCTCGCAACCTGAGCAGTGTGTGGTCCGTGTTGGGATCGGCGAACACCCAATCCATGCCGCCGGCCACCTGCACCATCTCGGGTCGCATGGGGCCGGCTCCGCAACTCGCGTTCTCGTAAAACCAGTAGGCGGTGATGGAATCCGCAACAGCCCGCCGCGTGATGCAGTGGTTCGCCGTCAGGAAATAGGGCGTCGGAAACTGGCCAGAATCAATCAGCGTGCCGCTGCACAGGAATGCCCTCCCATCTTCGACGAACGTGAGCCTTGCCACCGATTTCGCGCGCTCGGCAATGGCTGCATCCAGCGCCGATGTGCCCGAGCTGCAGGTCACGTCGACATTGCAGCTGCCCGACGCCTTGGCCTCCGGCGCGACGTCGAAATGAATGATTGCGCCGATGCGAACGGACCCCTCCGCTGGCCTCGCCAGCGCAAAAACTTCAAGCTCCTGCGCTCCGCCCCCGGTCCACGGGCCCCACACCGAGCCCTCGCCCGATTGAACGGCCTGCGCCGTCACTCGCCCCCCGAGGCTGGCCGCTCGCAACTCGAGGAACGGCGCCCCCCGGAGATCAATTCGAGCCCTCAGGCCCTCCGCGCCCTCGGCAGACAGCCGCACTCGCGCAGCCCATCCGCCCGCAACGGGCAACCACACCAAGGGTGGCGCACTCTTGGGCGCCAGCCGCTCTTCACCCACCTGAAAACGACGCTCCCCGGGCGTCGAGGCACGCTTGGCGAAGGCGCCGCTCCACTCGACCACGGCAAGGGGCTCGCCGAGCGAAAATGTTGGCTCAGCGGTGACTGGCGGCGCGCGCCACTCGCGCCCGGGCATGGACCAACCACTGGTCAGGCTGCGTGACACCGCAGCGGAATCCCCCGCGCTCGCCCACGCGGTAGGCGACCAGGCCATGCACAGCAGCCAGGCCGCTAAAGCCCCCCCCACATTCACCCTCCAGTTCATGCCTCCCCCTTCACGAACCGTTGCAAGCCCAGCCATTGCTGGCGCCAGAATCCTCGGCCGTACTCACGGCCCTCCAGTTGGTCCCGAATTCCAGTGGGCGGGTAATTCGTCTCGCGACTGGCGGTGCGGAAAATCTGATCCCAGATGGGGAACAGCACGGCGAAGTTGTGCCCCCGGCTCGCCCCTTCATGCCCCTCGCCAATGGCGTGATGGACGCGATGAAAACGCGGGCTGACGAGGACCCAGTCGCCGATCCAACGCCCAAACGACAGGCGCACATTCGCGTGGGCGAGGCTCTCGAGCACGCGCGTGACGACCACCACCGCAACGAACTGCCCCGGGGGAACGCCGATGAGCAGCGCGACGAAAGCGAACGCCACGGCAACAAAGACCATGTCGAGGAGGTGGTTGCGGTCATCAGCCCAAAACGTCATCTCGCGCTGGCTGTGGTGCAACGCGTGCAGCGCCCACCAGCGAGGCCAGCCGTGCTGGAAACGGTGCACCCAATACGCCACGAAATCCAGAATGACGAGGTAGACGAGGAAGGATGCCAGCGGGTTGGCCGCAAGCGCCGGGAACAGATCCTCGGGCTTGGGGGGAATGAAGCCCTGCAGCCGAAGCCAGCCATTCAGGCCATCGATGAGGGGCAACAAAAGAAAGAAGATCCCGAGGGGCAACACGCCCAGCCGAACAAGCGCCGTGTAGAGAACGTCGACGCGAATGGGCGAGCGGTCTCGCCACGTCTCCACCGGACGCCACCGCTCCAGCGCCCCGAACACGAGCGCAAGGACGACAAGCTCCACAGCGCCGATCAGGAAGATCTCCGTCGCGTCGTACGCCTGCTCCAGCCACGGAAGCATGCCAAGCCACACGACCACCGGCTGCACAACTGTCTCGAACACGGCGGCGTGCAGCCATGTCCAGGCTGCCACCACCAATTCCTCGGCGCGATCGATCACTGGCGTGCCCATCGCCGATCGTCCGTCAAACGCGCGAAGCAGAGTCCCCTGGCCTTCAGGCCGGCGATGAGTTTGTCCAATTGCGGCCAGAGGGGATCCGCGCGTGACCAGATGCCCAGGTGCCACACCAACACGTCGCCGTCGCGGATGTCGCGCAGCTGCTGGGCGATCAGCCGGTCTCCGGGAAACTTGTCGGCGGGCAACTCGTCGCCACTGAAGCCCGCGGGCGACCAGCCCACGTGCCGGAAACCGCAGGCCTGCGCATGCTTCAGCGCAAGGGGCGTCGTGCGCCCCCCGGGAGCGCGCCAGAGCCCGTCGAACCCGCGACCCGTCATCTCGCGAAAGGCGGCCTCGGGCCGGCGCAATTCCTCGCACAGCGCTTTCTCGTCGAGCCACTCCGCGCCGGGGCCGTTCCGGTTCGCGTATCGCACGCGCCCATCGTTGCCATCGCTCGCGAAATACCAGTGGCGCCACGTGTGGGAGCCGAAAGCGTGGCCGGCATCGGCAAGCCGCTTCCACAGGGGGGCCCAGGAGGCCTCGAGGGAACCGTCGCCGCGCTTCGTCTTTTCGTTGGCGAGGAAAAAGGTGGCTCTCACGCCATGCTTGTCCAGGATGTCGGCAATGGCCGAGGCCGGCTCCATGTGGCCCGTGTCGAAAGTGAGAAAAACCGTCCCCACGCAGCTGGCGACGGCAGGAAAAGGCGCCAACGCTGCCAGCAGGCAGCCGACGACGCGGGTTCTCAGCGCTGTCACGGGTCTCAAATCGACTTCCCAGGCAACAAAACGATCACTTCCCCTTCGGCAACACCATCATGGCGTTGAAGCGCCGCTGCGCGCGCGGCGTGATCGACAGGTCTTTTTTCGACGCAAAGTCGAAGATGGGATAGAAAACCGGGATCAGCGGCGTGTCGCTCATCGCAAAATTGATTGCTCGCGTGAGCTTTTCCTGTCGCAGCTCGTCGTCCATGGTGCGATTCGACTCTTCCAGCAGCGAGTCGACTACCGGGTTCGAGTAGCGCGTGCGATTGGCCGTTCCGAAGCCCTTCGAAGGCGTAAAGGTCGCCACCAAGGCGCGCAGGCTATTGGAGGCCTCCTCGGCGCCATACTGGGCCGCAAAAGCGCTGAACTCCTGCTTTGAAGCCCGGGTAAAGAACACCGAGCCTGGCAGCGTCTCGACCTCGGCCTTCAGCCCGATGCGCGTCCACATCTGCGCGATAGCCTGTGCCAGGGAGCCGTCGTTCGGGTAACGGTCCGCCGTGGCGTGAAGAACGATGCGGAACCCATCGCCCCACCCGGCTTCCTTGAGCAATGCCTGCGCGCGGGCTGCGTCGAAGGGGTCGGGCTTGATCGCCTTGCTCGATCCCGGAACCTCCGCCGAGAGCAACTGGCCT
>Ga0129333_10007500_pt1 | contig 10291 bp, 8 predicted proteins | sample CPB6_08_DNA_FD_94474 | JGI IMG/M metagenome (GOLD analysis project Ga0129333, IMG submission 94474) | Freshwater to marine salinity gradient microbial communities from Chesapeake Bay, USA - CPBay_Sum_0.6_0.8_DNA | ecosystem: Environmental > Aquatic > Marine > Coastal | place: USA: Chesapeake Bay...
CTATACGAGGGATGATCTGGAATACCTAGACAGCTTTGATAATGCTGCTACCCTGTTGCTAGATCAGATAAGATCAGATCGTGCTTATGGCATAGATTGGTCACAGCGCCTAGTCAAGCGCGCCACCATCTAAGGCCGACTTCAATAGATCGATGACATAGGACTGTTCATCATCGGTAAGACCTGGGAAGATGGGCAAGCTGAGCGTAGACTCACCCCAAGCGTAAGCATGAGGATGGTCGCTGGATCTATGACCTAGCTTCTCTTGATATATTCCAGTCATTGGCACGCTTTTGTAATGCACTGTGGTCTTGAAGCCCCTGTCAAACATATATCTGATCACAGCATCCCTGATGATAGTATCAACGCCGATGGGAAACATGTGATGCGCATGCGTGCCTCCTACCGTAGCAGGAAATCTCAACGGTAGATTACCAAGCTCTCGCATGTAACGATCATAGATCGCCCTGCGCTTCGCTAGTCTCTGTTCTACCATCGGTAGCTGTGGTTCTAATAGCAGTGCTAACAGGTCTGGCATGTTGGCTTTCATGCCCATGGTCACAGCATCAGCTGGCACGAATCTATCCATGTGATGCCTAGCATGACCGCTGAGATTGACACCATAACGATAGCTGAGCTTGATAGCATCCCTCAATCGATCATCGTTGGTTGTGACAGCACCTCCCTCACCAGTGGTTAGGTTCTTGCTTTGGAAGAAACTATAAAGCGCAACATCGCCATAGGTGCCCGGGGCATAACTATCCAACCTAGATTCGACAGCATGCGCACAGTCTTCGACGATGGCCACGCTGCCGGGCAACATAGTCCTCAAGCGTCTCACATCTACCATCTGTCCGTATAGATGCACAGGCATCACAGCTTTGGTCCTAGCGTTGACCAGCGGTGTCAATGCATCTAGATCCATCAGTAGGGTCTCTGGATCCACATCGATGAACACTGCTTTCGCGCCCATCAGTTCGATGACGTTAGCACTGCCAACGAAAGTCATAGCAGGAACTATGACTTCATCACCTGGACCTATGTCTAGTGCTAACAAACTGCTCATCGCGGCTGTGCACCAACTGCTGGTAAGGAAGCAATGCTTAGATCCCTGCATGTCAGCGAACTTCTGCGCTATGCGTTGCCCTGCATCACCTGTGCTTATGGTCATGCCTTCCAGCGTGCGCTTGATGCTGATCAGCAAGCTGGTGTTATCATCGTCGCGCAGGTTATGCCTGTATAATGGAACTTGCATCAAACTTCTCCCTCAACCATGACCAGTCGTTGGTGTTTATCTCACCATCTTCGAATGATCGTATTCCTTGTTGGGCACCCATCATGCTCCATTTGCCCATGTCAGTATTGCCAGATGTCTTCCATAGATGAAGATGATATTCATCCTCTATGCTGTTTCTCTTGCTGAGCAAGTAACTTAGTTTATATGCTTCTCGGAAAGCAGTGCGCCAAGCCGACCAAGGATCAGTTACCCTGTTCACACAACTGATCACAGGTATGGTGACTGTATCATGGCTCATGGTAACATCGAGGTCCCATTCTTCTAGAGCCAATAACCAATCCCTGTCGTGCATGACCACACTACCGTGTCCATACGCATGATCCAATATAGGATTATGGGCTAAGAAGATGTAGTTGGCTGGGCGCCTCAGATAATCAGGCCTATGATCAAAATGGAAATCTTCTGCGACCTCAGTCTTGCCAAACACAGCATAGAAATATGGCGTTTCGCTGGCAGCCGCCGCGGCCTTTAGCGCAGGGACCAATCCCTGGACGCCGTGTATGCGCTTCGCCCCGGGGCACTTAACCTGCAATCTCGACCAGTTCTGTTCAGCGTTTTCTTCATCATAAGAAATAAACACAACATCTTGTGTTTTTTGCGCCATATTTGGATCGTTGCGATACTGTATATATGGCCAGTCATAAATCTGCGTCTTAATCGCCGCTTTTGCGTCTCTAGGGCACAATGACACATGACCAGTCTTGTTAAATGCCATCACGGGCTTGTTGGACCACTTGTTAAATCCAATCTGCGGACTATCGTTATCATCGAGGACATAGGCTGTATATAGCGCATGGCTAGCATTGCTCAGCAAAGCAGCAGCTAGATCATTGCCCTCTACTTGGACCAAGGGCCAAGGCAGGGCAGGAACACCATCAGCATGATAATTGACATGCTGATACCATTCTAGCTTGGCCACGTCCTGCTGTTCTAGCCAGCTGGGTAGATGCACGAGGAAAGTGTCGCCGAACTTCTCATCTTGGGTAGCCCAACAATGTAACTGTTTTTCCTGTCCGACGGGCGGCATCCAACTAAAGTCGAATTTTGCGTAATCACAGCATGAACTCAATACCCAGAAATATTCAGTCCTGCTCCTCGTGGCAGTCCTGCGCATCATGTCTAGATGCGTGCCAAGATAGCGCATGACACGGGCATGTGGCAGTCTTTGGGATATTTGCTGGACGTTCGCGTCATGACCGCCCATGTCCCATATGAATGCATCAAACACGGCTGCTATACCTGTAACCAGGCCTGAGGAAATCTATCTGCTTCTGTCGCCAGTCAGCATCGCTCCAATGATAATCATAGGTAGCCGACACATCATCTATCTCTATGCGGAATATATCTAGATGATCACCTAATGTTTCGATCACCTCGGGGAAATCAACGCTACCAAAAGCAGACATCATATCGATCTGACCTAGTGGTAGATATCCTAAGCTGAGACCAGAGTGATCTTCAGAATCGTAACCTTGCTTATCTAACCATCCTTTGAATTCCGCTTGCTCGATGATGTGCCACGGATCTTTCCTGGTGATGCTCCTGCCCCATTCGATGTCAAATTCACCAGAAAAGAATTCCAGCTCAGTGATTGCTTCACAAGTGGTTTTATCTATGTCAGGTGCGCCTTCATCGCGCCACACTTCATACAGCGTCTTGCCTATCTGTGCCCAATGCATGTAGACACCACCGAATTCCCTATCATATTGATTCTTATCAAACAAGCGACGGTGTTCAGTAGTGAGCTTGACCCTGGGTGCTGCCAACCAGGTGGTTATCTGGCTAGGACGCACCCACATAGGATCAAATTCGGCTTTGCGTTGGCTTAGGCATAGTGTCTCTATCTCATGGCACAGGAGATTCAGCTGCCTGATAGCCCACTTGGTATCATCGTCAGCCCAGATATAATACTGGCTCAGTTCTCCCACAGTCCCTTGCAATCTTTCAAAATGATTGTGGAGCCTGTTCATGATGTCATGTTTGATGCTCATAGCCAGATGGAGCTCTGGCCTAGCTCCATCTAACATCAGTTCCTTGGTCATTGGACTACCCATATCCATGGGAAATCTCACGGAATTAACGGAAAAATGATCCTCGATAACATATGGTTCTAGTCCAGCATTGATCCAACGCATCTGCGTTGCAGGCAGGTTTATCACTTCTATGCTTTTGTTGAGCTGATCACAGAGATAGCTAACCGACCTAAGGGTCTTAGGAAAACCATGCCAGCAGTAGTTCTTCTCTAATACATAGCCGCCGCGCAATAGATCTTTAAGCGCAGCTATCCAATCATCAGAGAGCTGATGATCATGTGATATGATATTATAATCCATGAGGTGTCCTGAGATGAAATTCCTCAGGACCACTTTTACCTTAGATGCCATCCCACCACTCCTTGATCTCTGGACGATGCTTCAATATATCAGCCATAGTATAGCTGCCTTTGCGCCTAGATTCAAGTTCTAAGATCCGAGCCTTGCCTTTCCACAGCCCATAGACAAAATCATCAGGCCATTGTTCCTGGAAAGTAGGACGGCGCAACATGTTCTGCAAAACGTCAGTGAGTTCTCGCTGCGCGACGACATCATCATCTTTCATGTGATCATCGATCAATTGATCAAGCAATGCTCGGGGCAAGCACATAGGACTCATCACTATTTCAGGGCTGAACGCAAACGTGACTTTGACCAATAGCTGCTGATTGAGACTGTTAGCGAGCTTGGCTATACCGTGCAGGCCTATCATGCCCGGTAATGTAAGCGTGAGGTCTATACGCATCTGCCTCGGGTGTTTGGTTATAGCCGTGCCTAGCATATATCGTGTTAACCATTCAGGATAGATCAGGCCAGTCCTGATGTATTCACCTATGTCACCTATGCCATCGAGGCTAGCGCAGATCTGCCAATCACGGAAGTGGGGCAGCAGCTTGTATAAGTGGATACCATCGTGTTCGATCTTGCTTAGGTTGGTATTATATCGCACATAGACATCTTTGGCTATGTCATGCTCTACCATGTAGCTCATCATGGCCCAATGCTCGGGCCAATCTAACGGCTCCCCACCTACCCAATATATTTCTTTTATGCGTCGTTCACGTATAGCTGACCATAGTTCCTCGACCGCTACTTCTTTTTGGAACTTGCGTATGGCTTTCCTGTTCTCTCCTACCGCCCAAGGATTGTTGGTTTCAAACACGGGATTGTGATGTCGTTCTTCTGCTTCCCATGCTGAACTAAGCATTGGACCACACATCCTGCAGGTGAAGCTGCAGACGTTGGTTATGCGATAGTCATAGCTCACAGGCGATCCGTTGTGATAGCCTTCCATGTCTGTCTCACGCAATAGCTGTTCGCGCATGTGGCCGAACATGTTATTGAAGTAATCCCTATAGACGCTGGTGTTGAGCAGCTTGTGATTGCATACTTCGCACTCAGGCAACGTTTCTCCTACCATCATCCTGCGGCGCACCGAACGCATGTGATCGCTGTTCCAGTGTTCAGCCAATGTAGTAGGCTGATAAGTCCCTGATCCTTCGCCTGCATCTATGTATTGCTTGAAGTTCTGTGCAGGTTCGCGGCTAGCACAACACAGCCTGCGTTCGCTCTGCGGACTGAGATAGGTGTGCGTCCACGGTGCTAAGCAATGCTTATCTTCCATAATCTATCAATCTCGCTATCTCAGGATGTGATTGGCTGAAATCTTCTTTTCTATAATCATCATGGATGCGCAATCTTTTCTTTAATATGTCAGACATATCAGTGCCTTCTTGCTTGAGGACTTCCAATATCATATCAAACTGGCGTTTCCATTTCTTAGGTAATGTTGCTTTGCTATATTTTTCTAAGATAGCGTCCTTGGCTTTCTGGGGTAGGTTAGCGATGTAATATTCAGGAGGGTTTTGGAGGAGGTTGAAATAAATGTCCTCTAAACCTAAATCATCTAACACAGGTAATAGTTCATCATAGTAATAAATGTTCTGGCAGTTGATGGTCGTGCATATCTGTAGATGTAGATTATCGCTGTTTTGTTCCAACTCGATAAAGGATTTAAGATTAGATAATACTTCTTTCCAATCTGCTCCCTTGCGTTGATATTCAAACCTAGGTCCTATATCGTCTATGCTAAATGCTATTTCTACTCTCTTGAAATCTTTCCAAAGTCCTTCTAATGCCTCAGGTGGAAATACCGTTCCGTTGGTATTATAATGGACATCTATCTTAGATGCGTATCCTCTATCCTTAGCGAGTTTCAACAGATCAAATTGTTGCTGGATTAGGAATGGTTCTCCACCTGCGAATTCAAAGAACAAAATACCATCTAGAAGTGATTCTATTTCAGTTACCCATGATTGATCATGCCGGGGCCATTGTCCTTTTTTCGCTACGCTGTTGATATCAACGTCTTTGCTAGCAAACCCTAAATCTATAGTTTCTTGGACCCACTTACTGCTGCTCCAAGCACCACAGATCCTGCATTTCAAATTGCAAATGTTTCCTAGCTTAAGGTCGAGGAATCTTATCTTATGATCAGTTCCTTCCCATTCTATTTCTTTTAACAGTGACCTAAATTTTTCAAAAGAATTAAGCCTCTTGCTACGGCGACCCGGCACAGATTCCTCAACCCAACAAGCAGAACAGCCTGATGGTTTCTCTCCTCGCAAAAAAGATTGCCTCAATTCTATCATATCTTGGCTATTAAATGCAGAGTGTATAGTATCGCCTTTGCTTATAGAAAGAGGTTTTCCATCTGTTCCGTTTATCTTCTTCTTGTAGTCATAGATGCAACAAGGAGCAAATGTTCCTAATGTTTCTACCTCCAAACTTATCCAAGGTATTGGACAAAGATATTTTGGTAGTTTCATACTATTCCCCTTAATTCAGGAAAAACATTCCTAAAATCTTCATGCCTAAGATCATCTAACTGCTTAGTAATGCGCAAAAACTCGGGTATCATCTTTGAATTATCCTTAGCATCCATAAAGTTCAATATTCCATGATAACCATTGGTGGCGCGGGTGAGATGATCTTTTCCCTCCAACCAACTTATCGTTTCTGTGATCTTTGAAACTGCCTTGTCCTTGATAGATTGGGGCAATATATCGCATCTATAATATTCAGGACCTTGCAAGATGTTCACATTGAAATCCTGAGCTTTGATCAGACCTTTCTCAGCCCAATCCCTGTGGAAGTCTGATATGTGCAACACGTTGAAGACAGACACTGTGGCTGATATGTAAAAGTCAACACCAGGACAAACTTCTAACATCCTGCGCCTGTTATCTTCTATGTCAGACCAGACCGTGCCTTTGCGCATATATTCAGCACGTGGACCCATGGCGTCAAGGCTAGCGCCAACACTAACCGAATCAAACAGCTTCCAAAGCTCTAACACATCCTGTTTCTTGTAGGCAAGCTCGCTGAAATTGGTGTTATAGATAAGCCTTACGTTGGTTAGTTTCCTATCAACGAGCTCACGCAATATCTTGTAATGCTCATCCATGATGAGGGGTTCGCCACCTGCGAAATATATCTGTTCGAGATGCGGTATGTGTTCTTGCATCTGGTTCCAGATGTCATCCTTGTCATTGCCGGCATACAAGAATTTACCGTGGCCTATCTTTTCTTTGCCATAAAGCGCAGCTTTGTCTTCCCACCAGTTAGATGAAAAGTTTGGTCCGCAGTAACGACAACGGAAGTTACAAATGTTAGAAAAACGTATGTCCCAATATCGTATCTTGAATTCAGGATGATGTCCATCCAGTGACGTCTTATCGACGTCAGAGATATGATGACCAAAATGTTTGTTGGCGCTGTTGCGCATAGAAAAGAATCCCATCTTTTCTTGCTCATAGCATTTCTTACATTCAGGGCTTTGCTTATCTGCCAACATGTTAGCACGCATCGCTTTCAGCTTATCATCATTCCATATCTCTGACAGCTTAGACTGTCTCAGATTACCTATGGGCAATTTGTCGTCGGCTAGGCAACAAGGATATGCTTCACCTGTAGGCCAACCATGGAGGTGCAACCATGGTAGCATGCAGAAGTGTTCGCTCTCTATCAATCTCTTGCGTTGGTCGGCCCTGAGATCATCTAAGCCGATGGACACAGGTGTTCTAGCAGAATAGTCATAGGTTTCGTAATATTTCTTCAACTCATCAGACATACAACCACTCCGCTATCTCAGGGCATGACAACACCAATGATTTCCCGCGGCGCACATCATATTGCTGCAGGAACAGCTTGAGATCAGACTCTAGCATCTGCCTGCTGCTGGCGCCTGCATGCGGACTGTCAACCGTCCTCAGATAATCACGCAGCCTGCGTATGTGATCCAGTTCCATGTCATGCAGATGATATTTGAAATCATTCTTCGTCAACCAATCATCTAGGCCATCGGCTGCTTGATCCCTCATGTGCTTAGGTAATACTAGCACGCTCTGGAAGCTAGGGAAACGTAATATGTTGAGCGTGAAGTTAGGAAAGTCTGCGCCAAATTGCTGCTTGGTCTGCAAGACCCAATCAAGGTAACGCGGTAGATCCATCACGCTGAGCACGCTAGGTGTGCCCATGATATGCACCGCACGACAACGAGCTTCCCAACACATCCTATGCAAGTTAGCTTCCCATTGATGCCAATCCATGCCATCGCGGATGTAACCTGCGCGATCGCCTACCGCTTCCGCGCTGGTGTAGATCTCCAGACCATCTATGTCAAAGCTGGCCTGCACCAATCTATCGATGAGTTCATCTTTGGCGCAGAGGTTGGTGTTGATGGCTAGCCTCGTCTTGCTCTTGCCTTTGTTGGCTTTGAACCAATCAAGCAATCGCCATAGCGCCGGGCTCATGGTTGGTTCGCCGCCTGTGATCCTAAGCTCATCTAGGCTAGCATGCAGGTCACTTTCCCACCAACGGAAGAACGCTTCCACATAGGGATTGTAATCATCTATGCCATAGAGTTGGCTAGCATCATGCGGGTGCGTGAAATGATTGCGACCATCTGTGGTGAGGCCTTGGTATGCTCCATCCTTCTTGATGTCGCGTGCCCATGTGGTGCTGAAGGCTGGATTGCAATAGGAGCAAGCGAAGTTGCAGGTCCTGTCAAAAGCTATCTCCAGCGTCTTGAGGTTCACGTTCTTTATGTAAGGCAGCGCATGTGCGTCACGCAGATCCTGTTCTGAATATATCCTGCTCTTGTAGATGCGATCGCTCTTGGCACCAGCGTCTTCCAGTTTCCAGCAATACTCACAGCCAGCGGGACGCTCTCCTTTCTGCATCTGCTGCCTTTGCTGTTTCTTTTCCAGCGTGTTATGGATAGCGCTTGGATCAGTGGCTATGTCATTGAGATTGATCTTGTGCGCGGGCGGATGATGGCAGCTGGTGGTCATGCCGCTGCCTAACCATATGGTAGCATTATACCATTTAGCAGCACAAAAGCTAGGGCTCAGGTCGTCGAGGACCTGCTTGGTCTGATCATCGTTCATCTGCATGATACTTACACTCGTCATAAAATGCGCTCATCTCGGGGAAGATGTCAAGGAAATTCAACCCATGCCTGCGATCATGTTCAGTGAAGAACCTATAGAAATCCGCTTTAGTCTCAGGTGATGCTGGCTTGTCCATCATGCTGATCACCCTGGTCATCCTTTGTATCTCGTAGTCTTTGAATCCAACGAATGATCCATCAGGCATCATGTTATCCGCCATCCAATCCCTGATCGTGCTCAGCTTCCAAGCATAGGCCTTGGGCAATACCTGCAGGCTTTGCCATGATGGTTGTCGCAGCAATGGAGTGTCAAACCAAACACGTTGATATGTGTGGCTATGCCTAGAACGCAGATCGTTGATCCATGACAGCAGTTCTTTGATGCCCGGCACCACGAGGTTGTTCATGGTCACTATGAACGTGACGCTGTTCCTACCGGGTATCTCAGTGAGGAATCTTTCGACATTCGCTTGCAACCTATCAAAGTCCAGTCCAGGCCTGATGTATTCAGCTTGCTTGCCCCAAGTGTCGATGCTCACATACTGCATGAAGTGTTCTATCCGCTCACCCTCGCAGAGCAGCTTGACCTTGCTGATGTAGTTCTCGAACAAGTTTGGTTCTACCGAGAAGTTGCTGGTCACGTTGAGATGCAGATCAGGCTTTGGATTTGCCAGGACATGATCGAACACCCGATAAGTGTTCTTGTCCATGAGAGGCTCGCCGCCTGTCATGCGGAAGTGCCTAAGCTGTGGATATAGATCTGGCCACCAACGCCAAAAGGCTTCGAGGTATGGATTGTGTTCCCTATAGGGTATGACCCTGCGATTGCCTTGGAAGTGAGCAGGATCGTTGTGTGGTGTCGCAGTTGGATAAGCACCAAAGCGTTCTGCCTGTGCCGCCCATGTGGAACTGAACTGCGGGCTGCAATAAGAACAAGCTAGGTTGCAGGCATTACTGAAATTCACTTCTACATAGCTAGGTATCTCGTCAGCGTCCCAAGACTGTGACCTGATCCTATCGAGATGGATAGCAGCCCAAGGTTCACCGCTCCTGTAATGCCTGTCAGACAAGTTGCCCCTGTCTTCGATGTTCCAGCAGTAGCTACATTCATCGCAGCGCTTGCCTTCTAGCATCTCCTTGCGGCGCAGTTTCTTTTGCGGCGTGTTATGCAGTGCGCTTGGATTAGCATCTAGCAGAGACGCGTCTATGTCATGCAATGGTGGATGGTAGCAGCTATTGGTCAAACCGTTAGTCAGATGCAGGCTTACCTGCTGCCACTTTGCCAAGCATAGCGCAGGGCCAAGCTCGCCCTGCATCTCTTCTGCTGAACGCATGAAGTCACTGGTCAAAGGCCTTCCCTCACCATGATACCTTTGTTGACACGCGGTGCTGAATATGATTTGAAGAAATCGCTGAATGGCGCATCATCACGTATTATCTTCAGACCTAGCTTGCTATAAAGCTGGACGCCGTAGTCTTCCAGCATGTCGTAATCGAACACTAGGTCAG
>Ga0129333_10007501_pt1 | contig 10291 bp, 14 predicted proteins | sample CPB6_08_DNA_FD_94474 | JGI IMG/M metagenome (GOLD analysis project Ga0129333, IMG submission 94474) | Freshwater to marine salinity gradient microbial communities from Chesapeake Bay, USA - CPBay_Sum_0.6_0.8_DNA | ecosystem: Environmental > Aquatic > Marine > Coastal | place: USA: Chesapeake...
CCGTGGGTGACGGCACACGTCGGCCTCGACGGCGTGGCGGACGCGTTCACGGCACTCGGCAACCCGGACCAGCACTGCAAGGTGCTCGTGAACCCGAGCCTGTGAACCAGGGTGGTGATCACGTGACTGCCGGGCGATTCCACGACAAGGTTGCGGTGGTCACCGGCGCCGCATCGGGCATCGGCCGTGCGATCGCACTTCGGTGGGTGGCCGAGGGCGGTCGTGTCGCCGCGGGCGACGTGAACACGGAGTTGCTCTCGTCGTTGCAGAGCGAGTTGGGCGACGGCGTTGCCACCTCGGTGTGCGATGTCACCGACGAGGCACAGGTGCAGGCACTGGTTGCCGTTGCGGCCACGCGTCTCGGTCGCCTCGATGCTGCGTTCTGCGTTGCGGGCGCGTCCCGTGGCTCGCTCATCGTCGACCTGACCGAGGACGACTGGGACTTCACCGTCGACCTCTGTCTGAAGGGCGTGTTCTTCGGCACGAAGCACGCAGCACGGGCGATGATCGAGTCGGGCACGCACGGCGCCATCGTGAACGTGGCGTCGCTGAACAGCCGTGTGCCGATGTTCTTCGGCTCGGCCTACGCAGCGGCCAAGGCCGGCGTGGTGAGCCTCGGCCAGTCCGCAGCACTGGAGCTGGCCGAGCACGGCATCCGGGTGAACACCGTGTCACCGGGGCTCACCGACACCCCACTCGCTGCTCCGCTGACAGGGATCGACTCGGTGCGCAATGCGTACATGGAACGCATTCCGCTGAAGCGCGCCGCTACCCCCGACGACATCGCCGCAACGTGCCTGTACCTCGCCTCCGACGATGCCGCATACGTGACCGGTGTGAACCTGTTCGTCGACGGCGGTTGGGAACAAACGGGGTATCCCGACCTGCGCCCGTACTTCGCCGAGATCCAGGCACTCGCGGACGGCCAGCAGGCGCTCCAGCAGTAGGGCCACGGGTACCCGGTCTGCAAGAGTGACGGGCTATGACGACTGCGCTCGACACCGTGACGTTCAGCACCGGACCGGCGATGCCCAATCGCTTCATGCTGGCCCCGTTGACGAACTGTCAGAGCCATGCCGACGGCTCGCTGTCGGATGCCGAGATCCACTGGCTCACTATGCGTGCCACCGGTGGGTTCGGCCTGACGATGACGGCCGCCGCAACGGTGCAGAAGCGCGGGCAGGGCTTCGCCGGCCAGTTGGGTGTGTTCGCCGACGCCCACCTGCCGGGCCTGCGGCGCCTGGCCGAGGGCCTCAACACAACGGGCACGGTGTCGTACGTGCAGTTGCACCACGCAGGTAACCGCACACCGGCGGGGTTGACGGGTGACGACATCGTGTCGGCGTCCGACGACCCGTCCACCGGTGCACGTGCGATGAGTACTGCCGAGGTGGAGGACACGGTGCGCGACTTCGTGGAGGGTGCCGTGCGGTCGCAGCAGGCGGGCTTCCACGGGGTGGAGTTGCACGGCGCGCACGGGTACCTGATCTGTCAGTTCCTGTCGTCGGAGTTGAACGTGCGCACGGATCGGTACGGCGGTTCGCTCGAGAACCGCAGTCGGTTCCTCTTCGAGATCGTCGACGGCGTGCGCAAGGCATGCCCGGGTCTGGCACTTGCAGTGCGCCTGTCGCCCGAGCGCTTCGGCATGAAGATCCCCGAGATCTGCGAGGTCTACGAGCGTCTGGTGGCGGCGGGGGTCGACCTCATCGACATGTCGCTGTGGGACGTGTTCAAGGCACCGCACGACGAGCAGCAGGGATCGCTTGCCGGCAAGAACCTCACGGAGATCTTTGCGGAGATCCCGCGTGGAACGACCCGCTTGGGTGTGGCCGGCAAGATCCACGACCCGGCCGACGTGCAACGGGTGCTCGACATGGGTGTCGACATCCCGGTGCTCGGCCGTGTGGGCATCTTGCACCACGACTACCCGAGGCAGTTCGCTGCGGGTGGGTTCGTCCCCCGCCGCCCACCGGCCTCGCCGGAGGTGTTGCTGGGCGAGGGCCTGTCGCCGTCGTTCGTCGACTACATGCGCGCCTCGTTCAAGGGGTTCGTGACCGACCCGGCGTGACTAGCGCGAGGGAAGGGTCTCGACGACCACGGTTCGGTATGGTCCGGCGAGTCGACGGAGGTCTGGTGTGTCGCCGGTGAGCACCACTCCACCACCCGTCTCCACGGCTGCGGCAACGGTGTGTGCATCTGCAAGATGTTCTGAGCCACTGCCGGCCGCTGCGAGCACGCCCCCCACCAGCCGTGCAAAGGTGCGGTCGGTATCGCGCAGCACGATGGCGTGTTCCTCACGTGCCAAGAGCGAGTCGATGAACTGATTCCGTCCGCCGCCCCGGTACAGCTCGGCGAGGATCACCGTTGGCGCAACGACCTCGCGTTGCAGTCGTGCGGCGGCGGTCATTGCCTGGCGGACGCGACGTCGTGCCGGGCCATCGCTGGTTGCCAACGCGTCGAGCGCGCGCTGGTCGAGCACGAGCCTCATTCGCCGCCCCCGAGCAGCCGGGCGAACCGTGCGATCTCGGCCTCGTCCTCTGGCGTGTCGAGCGGGCCGTCGACCTCATCGACGCGAGCGAGCAATGCCAGCAGTGCTCGGTGGCGCCGCCGCCGGTCCACCTCGTAGCGGATGGCCTCGTTCACCTGAGCGGACAGAGCGGCGTCGTCACCCAGTGCTTCCACGAGGTCGTCGTCGAGGGTGAGCGACACCTTGCGCTTTGTGGTCATACCCAAATCGTACCTCGGTCGGATTACAGGGGTTCTCCCAGTTCAGAGCCGGCGCACAGAGGCGCAAGAGGTCGGCGACACGCCCCGCCGGGCGCGGCTGCGCCTAGGCGACGGCGAACCGCTTGTGGAGTGGTCGTGGTGGGCAGGGCAGGGTGGTGCCGTCGGGTAGTCGTATGTGGAGATTGAGTGCGTTGCCGGATATCTCGGTGCCGGGGTGGTGTTTGAGGGTGTGGTGGTGTCGGCACCAGAGCACGAGGTTGTCGAGTGTGGTGGGCCCGCCGTGTTCCCAGGGGATGAGGTGGTCGATGTCGCACCAGTGAGCGGGGATGTGGCAGCCCGGGTGGCGGCAGCCGCCGTCGCGGGCGACGAGGGCGCGCCATTGGTGGTCGGTGGCGAGGCGTTGTGTGGTGGTGAGCGCAACGACGTTGCCGTCGGTGTCGGTGATGGCGTGCTGTGTGTCGGCACTGCCGGCGTAGCGGCGCACGACGTGGGCGGGGATGGGGTCGCCGAACAGGGTGCGCCCCGGTGTGTCGGCCTGTTGGGTGAGGGTTTCGAGGGGTGCGGTGATGAGCAGGGTGGGGCGTTCGCGGCCGCCGCTGATGGTGCCCTTGGCGTAGGCGGCACAGAGCTGTACGAGGCCGTCGGCGAGGCGTTGTCCGGTAGTGCGCTCGTCGTGCTCGGACGGCTTGCCAGCGATGTGCGAGACGGCGGCCTGCACCTCACGTGCTGCGAGGGTGGGTAGGGTGAGGGTGGCAGTGATCATGCCGTCGACGGGTTCGGCGAACCGGAGGGACCGTTTCGTGTAGCGGCGTGCCTCGAGCTGCTCGGGGGTCTCGGTCTGGTGCTGTTCCTTCCATTCCTCGACCACGGCTTTCGCAGTGGCGGGGTCGGTGCCGCGTACGAGTTCGACGAGCTCGGCCACATCGGCACCCGCGGGTGGTTGTGTCACGGTGGGTGCGAGCACGGACGCGACTGCGGGCGAGATGTCACCGGAGGCGACCGCGTCGTCCAGTTCGGCGGAGCGGGCGAGGGTGTCGGCGAGGCGGACCTTGGACATCGTGTCGCCGTAGGACGCTCCGGCGGTCCGCGACAGCCAGGCGGCCATGGTGCGGTGCCCGGTGCCCATGGAGCGTGAGTAGTCGTCGCCGTGGCGCAGCATGCGCGCGTGGGTGACGGTGACCCGGTCGAGGTGTTCCTGCACCGCTGCGACGAGGGCCCGGAACTCGGGGTTCGACAGGTGTGCGTAGTCGACCGCGGCAAGGGCGTCTGCTGCCTGCCGGAGGTGCTCGACCACGTTGTCCATGACGGAAACAGTAGCGAACACCTGTTCGTATCGCACGGCAGGAACACAGGATTCCAAGGGGAATTCGAAGTCCGTGAGAACCCGGTGACCCAGAACTGACGAACCCGACCGATGGCCCGGTCCGTCAGTTAGTCCGTGAGGGTGATGCGAACGCCCGAGGCGTGGGAAGCTAATGATTGTGGTTGACGAGATCGCGTTTCGCGAGTCCGTGTTTGCGTGGCTACGTGCCCGCATGTTGGTGCAACCGGTGTTCACCCGCGATGAACTTGCCGAAGTCGACGTTCTTGGTGAGAAGGTTCGGATCGTTGGCACGCAGACCGGCATCTGGAAGCCGCGGCAGCTTGGTGCTGCGCTCTCGATCCTGACGGGCTACTACAGGAACGATGCAAACCGGCCATACGCGGATGCCTTTGGCGAGGACGGTCTCTTCCGATACAAGTGGCGTGGTACCGATGCCAACCATGCGGACAACCGGTACCTCCGACGCGCGATGGAATTGCAGTTGCCACTGGTTTGGTTCCTTGGGGTTGACTACAAACCCGGAACGGGTCAGCAGGTCTTCCAGCCGGTGATGCCGGTGTGGTTAGTTAGTGAGGAGCCTGATCAACACCAGTTTGCGGTGGCTCTGGAGCCGGAGCAGCGATCTCTGGTGCACACAGGTGTTGAGGGGGTCGCCGAGTTGGAGCGTCGATACAACGTTGGGGTTGCACGTCGCCGACTGCACCAGCCGCTCTTCAGGTCACGAGTGCTCGTTGCCTATGAACAGCGCTGTGCGGTGTGCAGGTTGCCCTTCGCGGAACTACTCGATGCTGCGCACATCAAGTCGGATGCGGAGGGCGGGAGGGCGGTTGTCTCCAATGGCCTGGCACTCTGCAAGATTCACCACGGCGCATTCGATGCCAACATTCTCGGGATTACACCGGACTACGAGGTGCAGATCAGGGAGTCGGTGCTCGAGACGTTCGACGGTCCGACGCTGCAGCATGCGATCAAGGGCATGCACGGCCTCTCGTTGGGCCAGTTGCCAAGCCGAAAGGAGCAACGGCCCGACCGTGAATTGCTCGAGGAGCGCTTCTCGAGCTTCCTGCTCGCCGGGTAGGCGCATCCAATCTCCTCGTGGGGAGGTTGATGAGCAGGCTCGCTGGGTTGCGAGCCGATGCACTGTTGGCTACTGAACCCGCCTAGCGGTCCGTCTCACCCTCGTCCGTACCGTCGCTGTACTTCGCGATCCAGCGCTCGATGTCGGCATGTGCGTCGTCGAAGTCGGACGGGTCCTCGTCCTGTGGCATCTCGTTGTCGGCCGTCACCGGGAACCGGAACGGTGAGCTAGGCCTGGCTTCACCTACCTGCAGCGCCTCGAGGAAGCTTGGCCTCCAGCCACAGGCCTTGCACCCCTTCCTCGGTGATCCTGGGCCCACGATGCAGCCACCAACGATCCCGTTGCTCGGCAGTGGGCGCGATGGAAAGCCGTACACGATGCGGAACACCTGATTCTCCCCGCACGAGGGACACCGCTCGCTTGGGGTGTCCTCCGCTGGGACGCCGGCAAGGTTGAAACTGCGCTCGCCCGTTGCGAAGTCCCGGAGGATCCTCGCGATCTCGTCGACACTCAGTTGCTCGTCGTCCCCGTCATCGGCCGGGTAATCGTCGAACTCGATGTCGTCAGCCGCATCGCCACGCATGTCATCGGCCATGTCGTCGGACCTCCCGTGCTCGTCGGGCGCACCGTCTACGCCTCCGCACAGAAGAACGCATGGCACGCCCGCCCTCGTGACGCGGACCCCCCGGTGTGGCGGCCCTACCCGGCCACCAGCAGGACGAGTCGCCCCGCTTCACCCCAACTCGGCGAGACGGGCCTTCACGATCGCATGCAGCAGCGCCGCGTCCACCTTCCAGTCGAGCGGCACCTGAAACGTCTTCTTGTTCACCGTGTACTTCGTCAGCCTGTCGCCCACAGCCTCCAGCGAAGTGCCGCCGAAGGGCGCAATCGTCAGATGGTTCTTCGACGCCGACAGCCCGAACACGTAATCCTTCCCGCGCCGCAGCATCGGTTGGTTCCACGCCATCACCAGTTCGAGATCCGGGTGTCTCGCAGTAATCGCCGCGAAGATTGCCAGTGCAGTTGCAGACGCCCGCGTGTCGAGCGATGCGAAGTATGCATCGGGTGATGCGAAGCGCTTCGACGTGGTGGAGCCACGCAGGTGCATCACGAGCGCATTCGCGTGGGTGCGACTGAAGCCGTGCTCGGCCTGGAGGAAGGCCATCTGATCCTCGTACTTCGCGCTCGGAAGCGCCCGAACCCGCTCCATCCACTGCGAGATCGATCCGCCGTGCTTCTTCTCGATTGCAGGGAAGTGGGCGGAACGATCGCCACTCGCAGAGGCCACAGCAAGACTCTATTGACGTCCCGGGTTCGCATGTACGTGGCGGCGTAACCCGACCAACACCGTCGCTAGCAGCCGAGCACGTGCATGCCAAGCTGACGCGCTGCCTGACCCTGCCGAAGATCGAACGTGCAGAAGGTGAGCGTCGGGATGCGAAGGTGCTGGGCGGTGGCGAGGTGAACCGCGTCGAGCGTGCGGACGCTGAGATGCTCGGCGATCTCGGCCGCTGCACGCCACACACGTTCGTCGGGGTTGACCACCGCCATCAGGTCAAGGTCGTGCTCGAACACCTCTTGGGCGCGGCGCAGCGCCACACCCTCGAGGAGCCGGGCAAGGTTTCGCCGGACCTCCACAAGCGTCACCCACGACGTCACCAGCACGGGGTCGGCGTTGACGATCTCGACTGCATCTGCGGAGTCGGCCTCCTGCACGTACAGCTTCAGCAACGCGCTGGAGTCGACGTATGTGGTCACTCGCCGCGGTCCTCGGCGAGCACATCCGCGATGCGTCGCTTGCCCTTCGTGCGCTCGTTGGCCCCGAGCCGGCCGGTTCGCTGTGGGGGGCGAATCCAGCCCTCGTCGATCCCGCGCTGCAGCGGATCACCCGCAGCAATCGGGGTAATGAGCGCAACAGGCACCCCTCGGTCCGTCACCCGAATGACCTCGCCACCGGCCACGCGCCGGAGGTGCTCCGAGAGGTGTTGCTTGAGTTCCCGAACGCCGATGTCCATGTAGACACAATACAACACCCTGTGACTACATTGCCTTCGCGTCGTGGCGCCGGTTCCGGAAGGGTGCCGCCGTCGTGCGGAGCCGCCCTTAGCGCCCCAGGGCCTTCTCCACCCGGTCGGCGGCCTTCACCGGATCCTCGTGCTCCCATACTCGCACCAGCGACCAGCCGAGCCTGCGAAGTTCGGCCGCCGTCCGCTTGTCGCGCGCCACGTTGTTCTCCAGTTTCGCCTGCCACCAATCGGCGTTCGAGCGTGGTGACGTGCCGTGCCGTGGACACCGGTGCCAGAAACACCCGAGCACCTCCACCACCACACCGGCACGCGTGAACACGATGTCGTGCTTGCGCCGGCCGTCAAGGATGGGCACGTGCACTCGGTAGCGAAGGCCGCGGCGGTGCAACTCGCTGCGTAGCGCTAGCTCTGGTGTGGTGTTGCGCGACGGTTGCTGCTGCATCCGGGAACGCACACCCGGGCTCGATGCCCAACTCTCTGCTGCCTGCTTCGGCACGGGATCAACGTAGCGCCGGGTGCGACGCCGAGGTAGAGACCTCGTGAACGTGTGCTGCTTCACGAACCGGTAAACCGTGCCCTGCGCTTCTCGACGAATGCAAGGAATGCTTCCTGTGTGTCTCGTGACTTCGAGATACGCATGTGACGTTCGGTCTCGATGTTGATGAACTCGCGGTAGGAGAGCGACTCGGCCTCCACGTAGTGCTGCTTCATCCCTCGGCGTGCCAGTGGTGCCGCAGTGGCAATCTGCGCAGCGCGCTCGCGAACCTCACGCATCAGGTCCTCCGGATCGAACACATCGTTGACGAGGTTCATCGCCTTGGCCTCGTCGGCCTCGATACGCCTCGGGAAGAACGACAGTTCGCGTGCGCGTCCGGCACCGACGATGCGGGGCAGCATCCACGGAACACCCATGTCACCTGCCACGGCGACATCGAGGAACGCAGTGTTCATCCGAGCACCACGCGCCACGTACCGCAGGTCGCATGCAAGTGCATACCCGAAGCCAGCACCCGCACACGCACCGTTTATGGCGGCAATCGTGACCTGTGGCATCTCGTGCAGCAGCACGGGCACCAGGAAGTTCTCGGGCCGAAGCGGTTCGTCGGCGGCACCAGACGAGTAGTGCTTGAGGTCGGCACCCGGGCAGAAGGCCTTGCCCGTGCCGGTGAGAATGATGACGGCAACGTCGGGATCGTGCTGCACCTCACTGAGCAGCGCGTAGAACTCGCGGATCATGCCGTTGGTCATCCCGTTGAAGTGCTCGGGCCGGTTGAACGACAACGTGCCCACGCCGTCGGATACCTCCCACGCAATGGCGTCGAACCGAGCGCTCATCGCTTGCCTCCCTTTCCGATGCGTGGGAAGCGTGGTGGGCGCTTCTCGACGAACGACGCTGCACCCTCTGCTGGATCCGGTCGATCCATGGCGGCCCACGTGGCGTTGTCTGCCTCGGTGAACGCCAGTTCCATCTCCTGGCCCGCGCCCTCGTACACGAGGCGCTTCGTGTCGGCCATCGATGCAGGCGAAACGGTCTCGGCAAGCATCACGATGTACTCCACCGCCTCGTCCACTAATCGCTCCGGTGCAACCACTCGTTGAACGAGGCCGAGTTGCAGAGCCTCTGCAGCATCCACCTTGCGCGACGACCAGAGCAGGTCGAGCGCTGCCGCAGTGCCGATCTGCTTGGGCAGCAGCCAGGTGGTGCCGTGCTCGGCGATGAGGCCGCGCTTGGAGAAGATGCTGAGGAAGGAGGCATTGGTGGAGGCAAAGCGGATATCGCACTTGAGGGCGAGGACAAAGCCCCCGCCGGCCGCCACACCGTTGATCGCGCCGATGATCGGTTTCGGTTGCTGGACGAGGAAAGAGAACAGCCCGGGGAGCTCGCGCTCGGCGGGTACGTCCCGGGCCGACGACCCCGTGTTCGAGATGTTCGTGAGCGTGCTCATGTCGAGCCCAGCGCTGAATCCCCGTCCGGCACCGGTGATGACCATTCCGACCACCTCGGGGTCCGCAGATGCTGCCTCGACGTGATGCTGCAGGTCTCGCACCATCGACATCGGGAAGGCGTTGAGCGCCTCCGGTCGGTTGAGCGTGATGACCGCCGCCGGGCCACGGCGTTCGCTGAGGACGAGATCTGCCATCGGGCCATTGTTGCCGACGGGTGACCCTCACTCCAGAAGGACGAAGTCCGGGGCCTGTGGGCGCTCACGTCTCCGCATGACGTACTCCACGCTGTCCAGGGGGGCGAGGCGGGGGAGTGCCTCGACCAGCAGTGGGCGTACGGACTCGCTCGTCGGCCGGAGGGTGACGTGAAGATCGCCCCGCACGGTGAACGCAGCCTCGCCCACGTGCTGCAGGGCAGCGCGCAGGCTGCGGTGCCTCGTGAGGCCGAGGCCAATGGCGTGCATGGAACGCAGGGTGGCATCGGATGGGAGATCCACGCACACCGCTTCGTAGCGACCGCGGAGCGGTGTGCCGTCCTCCTCGGGCGCCCAGATCTCCCAGTGACAACCCGGACGCACCCCGCAGCGCGTTGCAGTGCCCCACTCGAGCGTCACGGTGACGAGCGGTCCGGGTGTGTCGTCGGCGTCACGCCGACCGGATCGTGGACGCCTGCGTCGCTGCTGGCGGTCGGTCTCGGTGTCGAACAGGTTGCTGGTGCGCAGCAGACTGCGGTAGCGCCCATAGGTGTTCGCATCGGAGCCGTCCTTCCGCCACTCGAGGGCATCGTCGACCGAGGCGCCGGCGCTCAGGTAGTTGAGTGCCACGGAGGGCTCGAAACCTGCCGCAAGCCACGCAGTTCGTTCCGCCGGCACCACGCACGCGGCCTCGAACATGCGGACCACCACCGGGGTGACCTGGTGTGCGGTTCCGTTGATCGGTTGAGTCATGACTCACCTAACGTGCGAAGCACCGCAGGCCGTGAGGCAGCAGCCGAGTGGGTGACGAGAGTCACCGCTCCCGAACATCACACCCGGTGGCTCATCTAACGTTTGGATTCTCGATGCTCACGATTCACCATGCCGACGAGCTCGAGCCGCTGCTCGACGGGCTAGCCGAGTTGCTCCGCGTCCCGCCGACGGATCCCTTCACCCCCGACGTGGTGGTGGTGCCCGCCGCAGGAATGCAGGACGC
>Ga0129333_10007502_pt1 | contig 10289 bp, 12 predicted proteins | sample CPB6_08_DNA_FD_94474 | JGI IMG/M metagenome (GOLD analysis project Ga0129333, IMG submission 94474) | Freshwater to marine salinity gradient microbial communities from Chesapeake Bay, USA - CPBay_Sum_0.6_0.8_DNA | ecosystem: Environmental > Aquatic > Marine > Coastal | place: USA: Chesapeake...
ATTCTCTAACAATTCTTTCTTGATGATTAGGTTCCTCTGGGTTTAGTTCAAAAGTTTCCTCAACATGTGAAAGCACGCGGAAAAGACCTTTGAGATCTTGACCACCATCAGCTACATATTTAGCAGCAACCTGAAGTTCTTCAGGGAGAGATTCAAAAAATTCTGCTGGTGTATTCTGACGAATCTTTTGCTCACGCTCTTCAAAGTTTGCTTCTAGAAGTTCTTCAAAGTCATTAAGAGTATAGTCTTCAATAGGTTTATCATCATCAAATGGGACAATTTTACCAGCGTCAATTAATTTTTTAACTAGTTCTACTGTACCATCTTTAGATACAGACTTGCGACCAGGAGTCTTTTTAGTATCTTCATCTGATACTAGGGGTGCTGTACTAAGTGATGCATCCTCAGGATCTACATCTTTTAATACATCAGCAAAGTCACCTGTGTCTTCTTTCTTTTCGTCATCAGGTTTCTCTATAAAAGAAAGGTCTGGTTTTCCAGATGAAAAGACATTTGGTTTTTTCTCTTCTGGGAGCATGACATTTTCCGCACCCGGGGTACCCAGGATGTTGTCAAGGTCCAAATCGACCTGCTCAACTACGGTATTTTCTTCTGTTTTACTCATTTTAATTTGTTGGTTTAATTAAATGCTACACTAATAATATAAACAAATATATGCACCTAAACTTTAAAAATTTTTTGCTTTGTGTAAATAAAGTGCACCATATAGCTACTTCTTCTTTTTCTTATCTTTTTCTTCTGTCTTCTTAGGTAGGTCAAACCTGTTTTTGTTCTCTTGCGCAATTTTTAACTGGGTTTGAGCAATCTCTTTTTGAGCATTAATTTTCTCTCTATCAACTGCTATCTTTTCTCTAGACTGCATCATCTTATTAGTTTCCTTTTCTTGATTCAATGACATAGTCTGTTGATAGTTTTCCGACTGCTGAATTTTATCCATAGCATCCAGATAATCCGATTGCTTATTTTCGTTAATATCCATCATTGCTCCATAACCTGCAGATCTGATCTGAGCAATTAATATATTAGCTTGTCTATCTTTTTCACTCTCTTCGGCTTCAAATTGCAACTTTATCTGCTGTTCTTGTTCTTTAGCTTGAAGCATTTGCTCCTGCATTTGCTGTTGCTGTTGCTGTTCCTGTTGTCTTATTTGATCTGCTTTTTGCTCTGTCTTCTTGAGAATGTGACTAACTTCTGCAATGGAGTCAGACTTAAGAATATTACCAAGGTCATAGATGCTAGCACCAGCAGTATTATTGTTAATAGCAAGTTGTTTAAGCTGCTCCAAAATCGCTCTTTGATTTGCTTTGGTAGTGGCAAAAACATTAACGTCACGAAGAAGGAAGTCTGTAGCATTTATCTCAAAGTTTTTTCTTTCGTCAAGAGAGGTTATATAGTTAAGTCTTGTTGATGGTTTTGTTGAATGATAATACTGTGCCAAATCCGTACGCATCTGGTGCACGCGCGGCATCAGATAATCGCAATGCTGTATAAAGTAAGATTCTGTCTGAGCATAACTAGCATTTACAGATTGTTCTATACCTGTAGCAGTTTGTCTAGATATTTCCTGACCCAAACGCTGTGGTGTAATTCCTATAACCTCAAACGCTTGCTGTTTAAAGTATTGAGCTAACTGAATCCTAGACATCAAACGCTCTGTCTGTGACATATCCAATTTTTGGAAATGGTTAAAGTTTAGAGCATTCTCAGTATTAGTTATAGAAGTATCCAGAGGTAACATCTGGAAATTCTTCATTGCAACATAAGCTTTAGCAAAGTTACCCTTTCCCCAATCTTCTCCCAGTGAATGTCTAGGTAGAGAGTTTTGGTCAAGCATAATTACAGTACCCAGTTCATCAACCAGAATGTCTGCAATCTGGTTATTAACAATATTATATGCAATCTGAAAAGGTTTCATTAGGTCAACAAGAGACCTTGAATAAGTATTTCTGTCTGAGAATACAGATCCCTCAACCGGAAGTTTACATCCGTATAGAGAATTGTCACCTTTAAACTGAAACTTAAGCGGACCAATGTGGTTCTGGTTTATACCTAGATAAATAGGAGTAATACCTCCAGGGTTATTTGTACCCCAGAACGTAGGTCTGTTCGGACCAATCTTTACACCACCCCATGTTTGGTTAATCCAGATCCAGTCAATATGCTCACCAAATACAAGCGTGTGCTTGTTTTTATTTTTTATCAAACTCACATTATATTCAGGTTTATCCGTAACTACATAGTCTTCATCAACTATTTCACTAACAATTTCACCCGATAATGTGATTTTGGTTAAATGTCCTACACGTCTTTGCGATTTCCAATATACTGTAGTAACACGGAGAAGGTTTGACATACCCATATCTAGATAGTCTTCGTTCTCCATCATAATCCAGTTAACTATATCCCCACCATACATTGCGCTATCCCACATAGAAGTAAACTGACGATACCCTAAAGAAGGCATGTTAGTATTCCATGCATGCGATTTTGTACCGTCATAGTATGTACCGTCATTTTGATATCCACCAATAGGATATCCTGCAGAACGCACGGGGTAGATAAGTTCAATAGCTTCCATTTGCTTATCTGTCATTAACCAGCCATACTTGTCAATAACATCAGCAACTGTCATCATATCATATTTACCAACCCAGTTTCCGTCTGATATATATCTAGTTTCTGGAGACTTTTGATAGAAGGTAAGTACTGGATTCCATAGCTCAACGTCATAATCATCTTCCATCATTTTAAAGTGCCAGAATTCTCTGTCAGTAATTAATAGATCACGGAAACCACGCTCTTCCAACTCATCCATATAATACCTTTCAGTATCTACACGGTGTTGGTGCTCTGCCCACTGTTCTATCATAGATCTGTAATCTTTTTGATAGAATGCTTCTATTTCAGGTAAGCTTCTAAGATTCTCTGGGGACATTTGCTGCTGGAATTCAGGATCATTTGGATCTGCTCCCATTTGTATCATACGCTCCATCATCTTCTGCTTAGCGTCTGTTACCAGCAATTGTTCAACTTCAGCTTTCTTTTGTTCAAGCATCTCGTTGTAAGAATACTCATCTACAGCTCCATAGGTAACTCTAGTGACGCGCTTAGAAAACTCAGCAGTCAAAGTATTAACAACATTTGGTATAATTGGATAGAACTTAAGCTCTAATGCAGATGCATCTTCTTTTGTTAATGTATCAATCAGATCTGCGTACTCATTGTCTTCCTCTATTACATAGTCTGTTTTATCTATAATACCTTTTGCAAGTTTATAGTTTTTCATTAATCGTCGTGCATTACGACGAACCATTTTTAATCCTTGCCACTCTAACCAATCAAGACACCATGCTGCCCAGTCTTTGTCTTTCTTAGATCTTGGTAAAAACTGGATAGGTTGATTAAGAGTACCCATTTTGTTGTACTCTGTCTTAGCACCTGCTTTAACTTGTAGCGCGTTATATATTTGCATATTATCTTAAATTTCTAAATGCTTGTTTTGGCAAACGCATATTTTCAAAAGGTTTTGCCGCTCCACCAATATGACGGAACGGGCTCCTAACTAATTTACTGAATTTATTATTATTATCCAATTTTTTTGCGTCTGCAGTTTCTTCATATCTTTTCTTATATCCCCTGTTTGCCTGCTGCACTTTAGAAAATGCTATTAGTGCAGCAAAAGAGACAAGACGGTCGACGTTTACCCCATCTCTGTATTCCATCATTTCTTTGAGAAGCATAGGATCTGGTATACGTTCTATACCGTAAGTAGTTCTGACAACTTTACCTTCGCTTGTAACATCCTGATCTAGCTCTTCGGATAAGAATTCTATAGCATAGCTTAGCATGTGACTTTTGAATAAAGTTCCAGTATTTCTCCATCCGTACTCCTGGTATACATTAGCATTTGCACCTATATCTTTTAAAAATAATATTTGTGATCTAGGTACTAGATATCTCTGTTTTTTCCTGTCAATCATATAGGTGATAAACTGCGGGATATTATTTTCTACAATTGTCCATGCATTATACCATTCTATTAACAGTTCTAAACGCTCGTGTGTCTTTTTAATATCATCAAAACGACCACACCATGCAGCAACAATTTTATCTCTTTCTATATAGGTCTGTACTTCGGAACCGTTATTTTTAGTTACCTCTACAGGACCTTTGTAAATGTATATAGAACAGAGAGAGTCGGATGTAGTAGTCTTACCTTCAGATACCGGGTCAATTGACGCATAGTATGTGCCAAATTCAGGTTCTTTACTAGGTCTTTCCCAAACAACAATTGTTCCTGTTTTATCTTCAGTTTTTTTACTAATGGGAAATTCCATTATAGGAAGTTTATTAGTTGTCTCTACAACTATACCTCCTTTGATATCTCTATATAAATCAACAAATTCGTACGGATATAGCTTCTCTTCTATTCTATGTATTTGTGCTGTAACCAGGTGTGCAGGAAAAATAGAAAGAGTTCTAAAGTCAAATGCTTCTTTTATATTTCTAGGATGCTGTGAAATACGGAGCTGATATTCCTGCGGATCCAGATCCTTCTTCCATTTAGCAAATTGTTCATTTAAAGCTTCTAAAGATTCCTCTACTTTAGAATTACCGTACTCATCTATGTACGGAGGCATAGACCATTGTTCAGGTATAAAAAGACCGCTGCGTCCAATAGTACCTATCCCATCTATAAGATTGGTTTCTACAGAATATATATCATTAGCGTCAGGCTGAAGTATAAGTTTACGTAATGGTTCGCACTGACTAAGATCACCCACAGATCCAGCAGCTACAAACATACCTGTTGTAATCATACCTGAACGCAATGCAGGACGCAAATACTCATAGGTTTCATTCATCCTAGGTGCAATACCAGCTTCCTCGTGGAAAAAGTATTTTGATGGACCACCGACACCCGTTGTTGGACTCTTTTCAAAAGACATTGCCTGAATAACACCTTTCAGTCCTTTTTCTGTTTTTCTTTTTTGACCACCGATGAAGTTTACAATCTCAATCTTTTGCTGCCAAAACATTGCTTTCTGCGGGTTCATAGGTCTATACCACGCAGTATGTTTATTTAGAAAAGCTTCATATTCCTGTAAAAATTTCCAGGTACCTTTCTCGTTAACGTAGTCTTTTAAACTTCCACCCATTTTCAGGGTCACCCCTTCCTCAAACCATATCTGGTTAATTAATTTACCTGAGTGAAAATATGAACTTGCTATCTGTCGTTTCTTTAATATAGCACAATGTTTATAGTCTAGTTCAGCTAGAATTTCATATAGTGACATATGATATTGTGCGTCACGAACATCAGCAAAACCAAACTTCTGAGTCTCTTTATTATATATGGGTAGGAAGTTTAACCACATATAATAGTCGCGCGTGATGTACCAATTTTTGGTACCTGCTTTGTAAATAACTCCTTTTCTACACTTTTCTTTTTCCGTATCCCAGTATTTTATATAGTCTTTGGTTCCGGATGGTGCAATACAATACACTCCATTTTTATTAAAGAGTTTTGCTTGTTCATTAAATAACTTACTAGTTTCATCAAACTCATACTTACCTGGTTCCTTAAAAATAGAAAACACAAAGTCGTAAAAGTCCTGTCTGCTATCAAAGCTAGTCAGTGTCCAATTACCATCTTCATAGGTAGGTATATTCTGATATATTTCAGTACTCATTTAATAATTTTAGAATCTCATTAAGAGCTTCATGTCTATGATTTTCCGTAAGAATAATTTTATTTACAAACTTAGATTTCTCTACTTTGGGAATATCATGAATTGCAGAATCACTTTTTATTTTCAAGTCTATCTGCTGAACATCACCTGTAAATATCATATATGAGTCTTTACCCAATCTACCGACACACATCTGAAGTTGTGCTTTAGTAAGATTTTGAAATTCATCTACAATACATACAGCATTTTCAAAAGTCCTACCTCTAAAATGACTAAGTGATACTAGTTCAATAGCACCCTCTTCTTCCATTTTATTTAAAATATCTGCCTTATCGTATACCTTTCTCATGTTAGATTTAATTGGTACCAACCAAGGTTCCATTTTTTCTTTCTCAGATCCAGGTAAAAAACCGTTATCCTCCGTAGATACAGTGGGTCGAGTAATTATAATCTTGTTTACTTTTCTTTTAAAGTATAGATCTAATGCAATCTGAACAGCTACTAGTGTTTTACCACTTCCCGCAAAACCTATTAAAAAACTATAGGGTTTGCTGATAATCAATTCTTTAGCTCTTTTCTGTTCTTCAGATAAAGTTATCGAGAACTTAATATCCCCCTTAGGAGGTGTCTTTTCAATGTTTGTGCGTCCCATACTATAAAGATACAGGTAAATACGGTAATTTAAAACTAATCCAGTTGATCATATGCAAGTCCTTGCCCTCCTCGCACTTGACTTTTCTGTTCATCTTGCAAATCTTTATAGGCACCTTTATAGCTTTCACGAATTTGTTGAAACTTAGCAGCAGCAGCTACAAGTGAATTTATATTACCATCTCTACCGTGGGTTATCTCAGTAGACTCCATATAATCAGCAAGTTTATCTAGCATTTGTTTTATACCTCGGTATGCTCTAGATGTTGGAGTTTCATATAGTTCCTTGCAAAATTTAAGTGCTGATATTATACTACTATCATCAGTAGAAAACTCAGCATCTATTTCACGCATGATTATTTCCTCTTTATCGGTTTCCGATATATTAAAAAAGGGATTTGTATCTGGGTTTGGACAGGTCATATAGAAGATATACTGATATATCTTTAAATAGTCATCCGGATGCTCATCCATTATCTTCTTTAGTGTAGTGAGCGTATAACAATGCTCTGTCGGAACAACAACATTATTTTCAATATCAAATAGTCTTACAATCATTTTCTGTCTAAGCTTATGTTTTTACAAAATCGTATTTCTTTATTATTCAACGTCCATATCTCTCCGTCATCCATCGCACATGTAAATAGAAGGTCATGCTCTTGACTATAGTCTATAACTAAAAAAGCATACCCTTCCATTTTATCCGAAACCCTTATGATTGGTACCATAGGGTTTAGCTGTAACATCATTGTTCTAAATGCCTGATAATAGAAATTATTTCAGTTTTCATGTAAGGTAACTCATACCTTTCAATTTTAGAAATAATAGGATTATTATTATTATCTAACTTGTGAATCTTATTACCTCTGTCATCTATACCAATATCTTTAAAGATTACATGATCTAGAATAAGACCTCCCGGTTTAAGTTTAGGATTATGTTTTAAAATAATATACATATACAGACTTAACTGTAGACTGTAGTGGTTATAATTACAATCATCGAGGTGGTTCAAAGGTGAACTCATTTTCTTAGAAAATCCCTCCCAGTTTTTGTATGATTCTTTTTTTATCTCCTTGTTTGTCTTATAGTCATAAACAAACACCTTTCCATTAACAACCTCTACCCTATCTGACTGTCCGCATATACCCGCAGACTTTAGATAAACAAAATGCTCGGGGTAGACACCCTCAGAAAGTTTCTGATTAGGAGCTGTCTTGTAACCATCTATTTCTAAACTTTTAACTACGGGTAAATCACACCCCTCGCGCCTGATAGTCTTACAGTCAAGGATGTCAGCTTCTCTTTGATTATGATACCAGGTACCTAATTCAATAGCACGGTCTGATTCATCTTTCCATATAGACTTGATCTTTTCCGGATCCATCCCATACCATTTACTACGTTTGTTCTTTGATGATTTAAGTGCTATTGCATCTGCATCAAAGTGTTCCTTGTATTTAGAAATAATAGATGTAACACTTGACCAGTTGATCTTATCATCAGTAGTACTTACGTACTTATGTTCTTTTGGTAAAAATTTAACTGACATCTTTTTCAATTTTTTTAAGTAGTTTTTCCTCCTCATCTTCCGATAAAACCGCTTTCCATTTACCCGCTTCGCATGATGAAGATAAAGATCTTTGAAGAAATCTGAGTGAACAACCACATACCCCACAACAGGGTTGAGTTCCGGGAGCAAAACACTTGTCACCGCTTCTGTCAATGCTATCGCATTTTTGACATATTTCATTACGGTAATTTGCGACTTCTTCAACATGTTCATTTTTAAAGATAGAGTTTTTGATACCCTCAAAAATCTTACCCTTCTTTTTCCATACTTCCAGAAACGTTTCCATTTTTGCTTGTTTTTATTTGTTGTAATCTATCATATTCAATTTTAAGTTCCTCCGAAGCTTTTTCTAAAATATCTAATCGATCTTTTAAAGCTTGGTATCTAGGATATGCTTGAAAGTTAGGACTTTTAAAACCACCCATAGTAGTTTTATAGCTTTCAATAGTCTTTTTAAGTATTGTAGGTTTTATTCTAAAAACTCCTAGTCCTTCTACATTAATTCTAGGGTAAGCTACACTTGAAATACTTTTTCTTACATTACTCCAGTAAAAATCTAAAACCTCAGAAACTAACTGTTTATCGTAGTCTCCTTCCTCAGAGATTTCACTGATGAATTCTTTAAACTTCTTTGGGTTCAATTCTTACAATTTTATAGTCTAGTAAAATGTTTCCTTCCGTTTGCACCTTAAGTTCCGGGTTAATAGAGATCTTCTTTTTGCTTTTACCTTCTTTTATTATCAGGTTTCTTTTCTCCGCTTTTGTTAAAGCATTTCTTACAGACTGACTGCTGCCAAAAATTTCTTTCTGGGCAGCAGTCTCGCAAAAGTCTGTAAGTTCTCTTTCACCTGAAAGAGCTAGTAAGGTCAAGCAATTAAGATCAAGTATAGAAACCGGTATATCTTTAAGATGACAATGCACAGCTATCTGGAATTTAGTAATATCCCAAATCTCCATGCGTATCCGTTTTTGTACTTGATTAACAATCGCCATGTTGGTTTAAGCTAAAAGTTAGGACTTTTTGAGTGACCTTTTCTTTTCAGGTGAAGGTTGTTCTGATTCCTCCTGCTCTTCTGGAGGACTTTGAATTTGAGCTTGACGAACCATAGCTACTAGTCTACGCAAACGTTGCTCTTCAATTTCTGCAGTGAGTTTTTCAAACTCTACCTGCGTTGTCATAAACTCAATCTGTTCTTTGTAGAACGCAAGCATCTGTTCTTTTCTAGCTGCGATCTCTTCAGGAGAAATTGAATTTTCAGAGTAGATGTCCTCATCTAACTCTACGGTGTTTTGGTTTTTGTTCATAATTTTAATTTATGTATAAGCAAATATACAACAAAAGTTTAAACTTCCAAAAGTTAAACAAAATACCCCACCGTTGTGGGGTATTTATAACCAATAAAAACAACAATTACACAAACTCACTATGAACAGTGAAACTCAGGGTCATTATCATCAGAATCATCTGATGTAAATGCTGACGATATTTTATCTACAAGGGTTACCAAAAAGAATGCTTTTATTCCATCAAAGATAGCATTAACTCTATTAAAACTATCTTTCATAAATTTCTTAAGGATAACATAGTCTACTGCCATGTAAATCACAAAAAGTACGAGTATTGTTAAAAATAAGGCTATCATTCTTCTTTATCTTTATCTTTCTTAAACAGGTTTATAACAAATTTGAAGAACGCTACACCCGCACCAAGATATGCGCAAAGTTTAGCAAATTCTAGTACTATAGGTGGTATGTGCATCTCATTTATGTTCAGTCCTTCAAACATCATCCCTGTCATCAAAAATCCAGCTGACTTTAAGAATGCCTCCCCAGGTCGAGCAACTAGATCTATGTTAGTTGGGTCAAAGTTAAATTGCATGTTACAAATATATATACTCAATATACGACATTTCTAAAAAGCTGCAAAGTAAATTGTAGAAAGAGTTAATCCTATAATTCCGATGCTTAATCCAGTGTTTTTCCAGCGTAATACAGTAAGCTGTCTATTAACAGTTTTTAATTCCTGCTCTTTCATATCATACTGATAGCATTTATTATTATAAGCATCCTGTAGAGAGCTTAGTGCCTCATTCTTTAGTAGGATTACTTTCTTTAACTCTTCATTCTTCTCCTGCTCAAGCTTGTAAAGTTGGTTAAGGGAGGTGCTAGTCTTACTCCAATACAGCATTGCTGCATGGTCAAGGTTTACCAGTTGTATCTGGTAAGGAGATAGACAGAAAGTAGAATCCTGATTTGTAGAGGGAGTCTGACTCCTTAAGACTTGATTTGAGCTTAGAGTTAAGAGACTTAGAGTCAGAGTTAAGTATGTTATAAACTGTTTCATGATAATG
>Ga0129333_10007503_pt1 | contig 10289 bp, 9 predicted proteins | sample CPB6_08_DNA_FD_94474 | JGI IMG/M metagenome (GOLD analysis project Ga0129333, IMG submission 94474) | Freshwater to marine salinity gradient microbial communities from Chesapeake Bay, USA - CPBay_Sum_0.6_0.8_DNA | ecosystem: Environmental > Aquatic > Marine > Coastal | place: USA: Chesapeake Bay...
CATGGCGGGGCATTACCCCTGGTTTCTCACATACAATTACTGCAATCACTACATTCCTCAAATAAAATACAGCGAGCATCCGGCGCAGGCCCTGTTTCGAAATGCCGGAATCGGGTTTTGCGCGTCATTGGTGAGCGACACAGTGAGCAACAGCATTCGCGTAGTGAAAACATACAAGCAAACATCTGCTGTGCCGATAACATATGCGGAAACGGTGAGAGACGTTTTGAAACACGACGGAGTGTCTGGACTGTTGTTTCGTGGACTAAAAACTAAAATTCTTACAAATGGAATCCAAGGAGTTGTTTTCAGTGTGTTTTACAAACTGTTTCTTGAAGTCATGCCATCCAAGTGATTCAAACCTGAATGCATTTGGCGGCCTTGGCCATGATGACTTTTCCGGGGGTTTCAGTGCGCCGAACATGTTTGATTGCCAAGTAATTGACGCCCACGTTTTGCAGGTTGCGAACACCTGATCCAGACCGTTCTTTCACCAGCGTGGCAGCGCGTCGAATCGCATCGGCATCGTAGGTGCCTGCCTTCGCCGTGTTCACAACCACTGCATGCGCGCTGGGAAAATCCTTCAAATGGAACCACATGGCATGCTGCGGGGCCTTTTTAATGAGCGCATCATTTTCAACCTGGTTCGCACCGACTTGAATGGTATAATTTCCGTTGAAAATCTCAGAATACATTGTTTAAGTTTAGTATATATTGTCTCGAATATCTCTCTTCTGGTCCACAATTTAAATCAATTTTCTTTGCATTGATTTGAATTTGCATTCAATTAGTTGTAAAGCACCTGTAGTTCCAGCGTAATCGAGTAGTCGTTGCCATTTGTGGGAATGACATTGCCGAACTTGTCCAGCAGTCGGATGGTAAGTTTTTCTAGGCGCACGGGTCCCAGATACTCGCGTGTTTTGAACGTCGTGTCTCCACCAGTGTCATTAATGATTGTTAGTTCATCATTTCCAATGGGAATTCTCCCTAACAGATTCACTCCCAAATAGGAGTCGCCGGTTTGTGCAAGAATGCTGTTTGTGATGAAATTCCGATTGTAATCATCCACATCCACATAGATGTAGTTCCAAAGCGAGTTGCTTCCATACGCGGCATTAGCCCGAACAGCTGCATAGTAGGTGGTTGGCGGAACGGAGTTAATCGAGTCCACAAATGTGTTTGCCCACGTGACATCATAAATGGGTTGCTTGTATCCCATCATCCATCCCGCCGTTTTGCTAATCGATTTGATGTTTGCATTGTAATACTCTTTCAAATGCTGTTGCTTCAAGCGTTCAAACTCGCAATCATCTACGCAGTCGGCATAGTATTTGTCGTACTTGCTGATATTGTCAAATATGATTGTGTAGCTCAAATTCGGACTATTTGTCTGATTCACTATCAAGTAAGTCTGTGAAATGATCAACTGTCCAGTATAAGGGTCAAACGTCATCTGGAAAAATTCCATTCCATTTTGCGTGTTTTGAAACAAGTTGTTCATAATTTGGACAAACTGGGCGCTTGTGTAATTCCCATCCGGGATAACAATTTCATTGACATAAACCTGCGTGGAAATGTATGGTGCTACGCCGATTCCCGTTATTGCCACAACAAACCGGTTGGTTTTAGTGGCTTCCGAAAAGGCATACCACATGTAAGGAATTTGCAACGACGCGATTTTCATGGACACGATATTTTCGACAGGATAAGGAAGAACCCAAGACGCGTTTGTGGCGCTGGTCATGTCGTATTTTGTGCGAAACAGCGTGTCCATGGAAAGCAGCCTCTTAATGACGCGGCGTTCGATTGGGTTCAACACGCCAGTTGGATACTTGTAGTTGTATGCATTGACAATCGGCGGAATGTTTCGTTTTGCATATGCTCCGCCTTCATTGACTTCCGACTCTCGGTGATAAGTGTTGTAGTTAGATGGGTGTGTGGAGTAGTTGATGCTGAGTGTGTCTGGATGCTGTGGTGGTTGAAGGGGACGATACATGGTTGCTGCATTTGATATTTCGGTTGCATTGTGCGGCCTTGTGCGTTCGCCTATTTTTCGTGTGATTATCTCTCGACATCGTGTAAAGAATTGCGTGTAATCCTGAGATTCTGCAACCTGCAACAACGCATCCGTTGTTCGGGAGTCCGCTTCCGCCATGGTGCATTCATGTGGGTCTAGACTAAACAGCGCAAATATTTCAGCATGTGTGTAGTTATTTATATCCAAATCTAGTTGTTGCGACATCCAGTTATTAATACATACTATTAAACGATATTTATATTGCATGGAAATTACACATTCCATGGCATATTCAAGAATTTAAACTTCAATCTGTCGGCTTCTGCTTAGTCAATCTCTTCGACCGCTACTACTGAAGCGGCTGAAGAAGCAGTGGGTGGATGCGTCAACGACGAAAGACCACGGTCCGACTTGTCCGGATTAAGAACCACGTTCTCCACATTGAACAACTGGTTGCGAATGTCGTCGACATTGAGTTCCGAACCGTCGGATGGCTCCGGGTCCACTGCAAAATCAGTTCCAGTGGTTTGAGACACACCCACCAATTCACCCTGCTCGTTCAATGTCTGCGTCAACTTGTTACCACTCTTTTCTGCCAACTTCTTGTTGTCTTCAATCGCCTTCTGCTTGGCCTCCTTTACGCGCTTGTCGAACTCGTTCTTGGCGTGCTCCTCGTTCTTCTTCTTCTCATTCATGAGCTGATTCAGCGTGTCTTCCATGTATTCCACGCGACCCGTCTTGTAAGCCTCCGGATGGAATGGAACCCAGAGTCCCACCGGACCCACAAACACGTCGTGGTTCGGGTCCACATCGCGCAACATCTTGCAACGCAGCTCGGCCTCCTTCTGTGATGGAAACACACCGCGCACCTTAATTCCGCGCACTGATGTCTGAAACTCGTGCTGGGCACCAAACTCCTCGTCCAGCCTCTCTTCGTTCTGGTCCAAGAAGGTCTTGTAGTCATCCACAATGTCGGTCTTTGCAATGAGCTCCTTCTCAGAATCCTTGAACTGCTGGAAGTCTTCCGTCAATTTGTCAAACTTGACGCCATATTTATAAGAAACGAAATTAAGGAACTGCAAAAACTTTTCCATGGACTTGTGAATGTCCCAGTGCTCTACGAACTTTTGGAACAAGAAGTGGTCGCGTTGCTTGATAATGTGCTCAGGAGAAATGAATGAGAGACATGCGAACTTTTGTCCAGCAATGGGCTTGTCCTCGTCCAGCAAATCGACATATTTAGGATTAACGGTTCCGTCGGGCAACTTCTGGAGAGTGACGCCTTTGGGCGGTTGTGATTGATCGGTCATTGTTTATTTATGCGATGTGTTTAATATTTCGGCTTTGATTTTAAGCCCATTTTTGAACAAATGTATTAAATTTAAAATTCATATTGTCAATATTAAAAATGCATGGAACATATTATTTTTTTTCTTATTCAATTATATAATCAAGTATAATCAAATGGTCGGCGGTGTATTGGATTTAGGCGAGTTGGTCAAACGCGCCATTAAGTATTTGGTGGAAGGTGCCTTGGTTGCCCTTGCCGCTTATTCTATCCCCCAGCGCAAGCTCAACCTCGATGAAATCGGTCTCATTGCCCTCGTTGCTGCTGCCACCTTTAGCATTCTGGACACCTACGTGCCCACTTTGGCCGTGTCTGCCCGCAGCGGTGCCGGCTTCGGAATCGGCGCCAACCTTGTTGGCTTCCCCGGCAACGTTCTCAAGGTTTAAAATGAAAATGAAAATGGTTGAATGCTTATTTCAACCCAATGTTTATTTTATTTACCTATAGTAACTGTAGGTAACTAATTGACTATGAGTCAAGCTAATAGGTATGTTAATCGTGTACAAACGGCAAACGAACAACTCGGTTTTATGCACCCAGAATATAATGATAGTTCCACTGATCGAAACGACCGTCGTAAAAAAGAAGATGAAAAGGAAACACAACGATTAAGTGAGTTTGTATCGAATCCGAAGCCGATTGACTATATCGTTTTTATTGCATGTCATGGTATGACCGTGGACGATTTTTCATCGAAAGCGCGGTATAAAGCGATGTTTCCGTTCGAAACGGTTCTTGGTTCTCATTTAGGAATGCCAGTATTCAGATACGACAATCATGCGATATATAATTGGATGTGTGATACTCATATTCCGCAGATCATTGAACATATGAAATTGGGAAATACATATACAGGAGAAGCAATATTTCAAGAGGGTGGACTGTTTGATAGTATATTTACATACGGGTCTCCTAAAAAAATACGATTTACAGGAGAAACAACCGCGGACTTAAACTTGTTTATACCTGGACCATTTGATCAATCAAGTTCAACTCTTGAAAGAAACCCTGACGGAATTTATGTGTTTAATCTGGATCCCACATCAGCGGACACTCATAGATGCAAAGATATTGCTCCCGAAATTTTAACAAGCGTATTTGATGATCCTACACAGGGAGGGAAGACATACATTCATCGAACCGATGGCGAATATGCAGTGGACCGCCGTGTCCAAACGGTTAAACTGTCAACGCTTTTTTATGTTTTGTCGCAATACTTTAAAAAGCCGGAGTATAACGACAAACGAATTGTTATTATGCTGGGCTCTTGTCGCTCGGTGCCAGATAGTTTTTATAGGGCACTTCAAAGCACAAGCGGGTCATCTGATAGTGAAGGAGGTAGAAACACGCGACGAAGCAGAAGAATCAAAAAAACAAGAAGAAGAGGCGCAATGAGCAGAAGAAATGTAAGAAATCGAACCAGTTATGCTACAAATAAAAAATAAAGGCATTAAAAATGAAATATCTAAATTTTATATAGAAGGATTCACTATATAACATTTGTGAGTTGTCAATGTTAGACCTTTGCACAAACACTGTTAGCAAAGGGGAAAGTGGATGCATTAAGTGCATTGATGAACCATTGTTTGACATGGCCAAACGTGAAGAAATTGCCGTGCTTCCTTATGACCACACAGAGAGCATCAATTCATTTGAGTTTTTTAAACATTTGCGTGAAAACAACATATGCATGAAAATATTTTTTCCCGATGAATTAATGCGTGAAAAGATAGTTGGGCAAAGTGGGTTCGAGAGAGAATACAAAACAATATTGACTCTCAAAAAACTAGGAAACTTCATTGAAAATCACACCCCATATGAATCATACAATGACAATTATGGTTTCAAACTGATATTTATATATGGCGTGAAAATAAATGAAGTCGTCATCCATGAAGTTAATATTGTTTTAGTTAGATTGTGCATAAATAGTCGAAATGGTTTGTTTTTTTCAAAATTCAATCCAACTATGTTCAAAAAAAACATAAAAGACGCATTGAAATTGCTTCATGCAAAAGGATACTGCCACAAAGACTTACACATTGATAATGTTGTGTTGTGCTTTGATGCGGATAAAGTTCCAAAATACAAGTTAATTGATTTTGAACACATGTCAAAATGCGAACAAGATGAACAAGAAGAAATGAGTTCAGTGGATTACATGACAGGTTCGGTCATGCATCGTTCAAAACTTGGAGGGAAACGAACCCAAAAAATGGCATCCAAATCCAAGTCAAAGAAGCACAAGAAGAAGACAAGTAGGCATTAAGCAATCAAAGAATTAAATCGTGGGAATAAATTCCCAATTCAATTCTTCGCAAATTTTCTTCCATATTTCATCCTGTTCGATGCGTTTCTCTCGGTCTTTCAGCATGGGAAAATAAGGGAGAAACTCGCGCTGGTTCAGCAGTTCGCACAGCTTATACACGGTGTAATAATAGTTTAGGAAATTGACGCGGTCTTCGGGACAGAACTTGGCATACGGTCCTTGAATTTCCATGAACAGGTTGCACAGCGTTTCCTCCAGTTCGGGCGACATGACGGGCGGCTTGATGCCCAGTTTCTCCTTGATGAACGGGATGTGTTCATAATACTTGTTGTATCCCAGCTTCTTCAAAATCTCCTTTGCCTTTTTGTCCGTTAACTGTGTGTGCAAGTCAATTCTCTCTTTTTTAATCTGATGCTTTATGTTTTCTAGGACATCAGGTGGAATCTGCGTGGTTTCCTTGGCTTGGAACTGCGCCAAAATTTCCTTGAAATGGTTGATGCGTTTATACGCATAAAAGCATGCCTCCTTCGGTGGCTCTTTGTAAGATGGCTTCTCGTTCTCCACTAAGAAGCTCACGTGAATGGAGCAGTTATTGCATACCATGATGCCTTCATTGTCGACGGGAATCATTTCACCGGAGTGGCAGTATCGGCACACATCCGTGGAGAACACATAATTACTGATGTCAATGTATGACGGGTCTAAATTTGTCAAATATCGTTGCACATTGTTCTGGTTCATGCGCTTCAATTCATCCTCTTTGGAAACCGATTCCACACGAAAAAAATCGTTCAATATTTTTGTCTTGTTGTTTCCATTGCAAATTTGCTGTTTGTTTTCAAAGTAATCGAATATGATTTCATTGTTGTCCAAGTAGTAGTTTTTGCACTCTTGTTGGTGTTCTTTAATGGTGGCTCGCAGTTCGGCAATTCGTTCTCGGAGTTCAACTGCATTTGGTGGATTCGAAAGAAGCTGTTGTTTCAATGCCCGTTTTTCTTTCATGAGACGTGGAATGGTTTCTGTTTTTAGTTTTGCAATTTTTGCTTGATGTTCCCGATGTTTGCTGTCCAACGTCACAATGCTCTTTTCATCCAGCACAATTTTCTTGTTTGTTTTTTGTTTGAATGAATTGTTAGGGGGTGGCATTCAAATGTGTGCAGGGGACAAGAAATATGGTGCAATGATACAGTTTATATAATTCATGCATTTAATATATTATTTGGCGTAATGTTAATGACATATTATTTATCATTTTATAATATTTAGGAACAAGGGTTTAACCACTCCGATGTCGCATGAAATGACCCAAGTTGCATTGTCGGAAGATGAGCTGGCCAAGATGTCTTTTTTTTTGAAGCATTTGGAAGAGAAATGGTGCATAAAAAAACGTAAAAACGCATACATTTTGAAAAAAAAGGATGGAACCAAATTAATTTATACTTCTGCATATTTAGAAAATAATTGCATCATGAGTGAACCAGCGGACTGGGAATACATTCAACGGATGCAGCTTTTAACATTTTTGCACAATGCATTGGAAGATGGATGGAACATTAAGAAAAAGGCTTCATGCAACAATTATGTATTTATAAAAAAACACAATGGGCAATACAAGATGTATGAAGATGATGAATTTTTGACCAAGTTTGTAAAAAGGAACCTTAGTTTACAGTCATAATGGGTGTCATCAATGGAATAATGTAGTGAATGTATTAAACCGTGCAATTTAAGTTTAATTCATTTGTTTTTCCGATTTTTTTTTCTTTAGGCATATTATAACCAACAACAACAATGGGAGGTGGATTGATGCAACTTGTCGCCTATGGCGCACAAGACGTTTATTTGACTGGTAATCCTCAGATTACCTTTTGGAAGGTGAGCTACAAGCGCTACACCAACTTTGCCATGGAGTCTATTGAGCAGACTTTCAACGGTCAGGCTGACTTTGGTCGCCGTGTTACTTGCACTATTTCCCGCAACGGTGATTTGGCTTACCGCACTTACCTTCAGGTTACTCTTCCCGAGATCAACCAGCAGATGAGAGGCACCAATCAGGACGGTGTGTATGCCCGTTGGCTTGATTTCCCCGGTGAGCAGATCGTTTCTCAGGTTGAGGTCGAGATCGGTGGCCAGCGCATTGATCGCCAGTACGGTGATTGGATGCACATCTGGAACCAGTTGACTTTGACTGTTGACCAGCGCCCCGGCTACTTTGCCATGGTTGGAAACACCACTCAGTTGACTTACATCACTGACCCTTCATTCAATGACGTAGACGGTCCTTGCCAGGCCACTGCCCCCCGCCAGGTTTGCGCTCCCCGCAATGCTCTCCCTGAGACCACCCTCTATGTTCCCTTCCAGTTCTGGTATTGCCGCAACCCCGGTCTTGCCCTGCCCCTCATTGCCCTTCAGTATCACGAGGTCAAGATCAACCTTGACATCCGCCCCATTGATGAGTGCTTGTGGGCTGTTGGCTCTTTGAACTGCGATGTTCCAGGCTCTGGTGGCAAGGTTGTCACTGCCTACAACCAGTCCCTTGTCGCTGCCTCTCTCTACGTTGACTACGTCTTCTTGGACACCGACGAGCGCAGGCGCATGGCCCAGAACCCCCACGAGTACCTCATCGAGCAGCTTCAGTTCACTGGTGATGAGTCCGTCGGTTCTTCTTCCAACAAGATCAAGCTCAACTTTAACCACCCCGTTAAGGAGCTCATCTGGATTGTCCAGCCCGACAGCAACGTCGACTACTGCTCTTCCTTCGAGTGCAACCAGCTCCTCTACGGTCTTCTCGGTGCTCAGCCCTTCAACTACACCGACGCCGTTGATGCTCTTCCCAACGCCATCCACGCCTTCGGTGCTAAGGAAGCCACTTCCCTCACCTCCAGCTCCTTCATCAACAACAACATGTTCCAGGATGCTGGTGCTGTTGACGTAGCCGGTCCCGGCTGGTGGAACGCTCCTCTTGACCCCAGCACTGGTCTTCCTTACGCTGGTCACGCTGGTTGGTACTCTGTTCCCAACTTTGCTGGAGATGGCAACTACCCCAGCAGTGTTTACGGTCAAGGTGCCACCTTGCCCCCTGGCTTCGAAGCCAACTCCGGTGTTTCTGATGCCGGTGCCTTCGTCCTTGCCGAGACTGCCCTCCTTCTCCACTGCTGGGGCAACAACCCCGTTGTCACCGCTAAGCTCCAGCTTAACGGCCAGGACCGCTTCTCTGAGCGTGAAGGCTCCTACTTCGACACCGTGCAGCCCTACCAGCACCACACTGCCACCCCCAACACTGGTATCAACGTGTACTCCTTTGCCCTGCGCCCCGAGGAGCACCAGCCCAGCGGCACGTGCAACTTCTCTCGCATTGACAACGCTACTCTTCAGCTTGTTCTCTCCAACGCTACTGTTGAGGGTGTCAAGACTGCCAAGGTTCGTGTCTATGCCACCAACTACAACGTTCTCCGTGTCATGAGCGGTATGGGTGGTCTCGCCTACTCCAACTAAACTCATTATGCTCACAATTTTTTCATGTTATTTATTTGATAATATGAAACAACTTAAATAAAGGGTGTAATGACCACTTATAACACCCTTGTAAACTCACATTCGTTTTCACATTCACAATAGTCATGGAAATTGTCAAGGCATTTACGACAAACAAAATGCACACTGAGATCGTGATAAAAGGAACAATCAATGACCCATTGTTTCGCACAAGCGATATTGCAGAAATTCTTGAACTAAATAACGTCAGATCATCCGTTAAGGGTTTTGATGATTCTGAAAAGGTTGTCCACAAAACGCCCACCCTTGGAGGGTTGCAAGAAGTTTCATTTTTAACAGAGAAAGGTTTGTATAAATTATTGTTCCGCTCAAGAAAACCAATTGCATCCCAGTTTCAAAATTGGGCATGTGAAGTAATAAAAGAAATTCGTTTGCATGGCATATATGATTTGAAAAAAGAAATGCAGCAATTGGAGGACAAACACAAGCAGGAAATTGAACAGCAAAAAATCACGGAACGTGAAAAAGTATTATTGAAAGAATATGCGTCCATTGGTTCAATTGTTTATGTCATCCGTGTGAAAACGCTTGATAATGGAAAATACATCGTGAAAATTGGTGAAAGTCGCAAAGGGATAAGTGGGCGATACACTGAACACAAAAAAAACTATGAGGAATGCACACTGCTTGACTGCTTTGCGGTTGGCCGAAGCAAAGATTTTGAGAACTTCATTCATCACCATGAACTTGTAAGGTTGAACAAAGTGTCGGATTTGCAAAACCATGAAAATGAGAATGAATTATTTTTGATTGGTGAAAATTTGACATACGCCAGTTTGAATCATCTCATAACATCAAATGCAAAGCATTTCAATAACGACGATGTCGCGAAAATGGAACTTGAGAATGAAAAATTGAAGTTATTACTTGAAATGAATGCAACCAATAATCCAAATGGATTCATTCAAGAATTCATGAAAATGGTTCAACAACAGTCATGCCAAATACAACAGCTCTTGGGTCAGATGGAGAGATTCGAAAAAATCAACAAAGAATTGTGCGAAAGAATCCATTCAATGCAAGTCAAAACCACGACAGGCTTCAATCAGCCATTGGTCACATTGGGTCCAAGACTTCAAAAAATAAACCCGGACACAATG
>Ga0129333_10007504_pt1 | contig 10288 bp, 8 predicted proteins | sample CPB6_08_DNA_FD_94474 | JGI IMG/M metagenome (GOLD analysis project Ga0129333, IMG submission 94474) | Freshwater to marine salinity gradient microbial communities from Chesapeake Bay, USA - CPBay_Sum_0.6_0.8_DNA | ecosystem: Environmental > Aquatic > Marine > Coastal | place: USA: Chesapeake Bay...
CAAGTTGCGATCCTCACCGAGCGCATCACCAATCTCACGGGCCATTTTAAGAGCCATGTGAAGGACAACCATTCCCGCCGCGGTCTTTTGAAGATGGTGTCGCAGCGCCGCTCACTTCTCGATTACGTCAAATCGAAGGATGAAGCGCGCTATAAGACCATCATCGAAAAGCTCGGCATTCGCCGCTAATAAGCGATCTCTTCGGGCCGCTCCTTAAAGCGGCCCGTTGCCTTCATGAAACCGACGGCATCCGGCCTTCTGTTTCATACTCCTGGGCTAAACTGGTCAGAGACCGAAAGCCCTCAACCCTGCCCCGATGCGGATTTCATGGCAGGATTGCCGGAGGCTGGAGCGCGCGCCCTGCGCCGCATGTCAAAGCCAGTCTCCCGCCGTCTTGCACATGGTCTTCGGATCCCGGGCCATGATGAAAGACTAAAATCCCTATGTTCGATATTCAAAAAGTTGAATTGATCTGGGCAGGGCGCAAGCTCATGCTCGAAACCGGACGCATTGCGCGTCAGGCTGATGGTTCGGTGCTCGCCACTTATGGCGAAACAACCGTGCTCGCGACCGTTGTGTCGGCGAAAGAGCCGAAGGCGGGTGTCGACTTCTTCCCACTCACTGTGAACTATCAAGAAAAGGCTTTCGCAGCGGGCCGCGTTCCCGGTGGTTATTTCAAGCGTGAAGGTCGTCCGTCAGAAAAGGAAACATTGGTTTCCCGTTTGATCGATCGTCCGATCCGCCCGCTCTTTGTTGATGGCTACAAGAACGACACACAAGTTGTTGTCACTGTCCTCTCGCATGATCTTGAAAATGATCCGGATGTCGTCGCGATGGTTGCGGCCTCTGCAGCGCTCACACTCTCTGGCGTTCCCTTCATGGGCCCGGTCGGTGCCGCGCGTGTTGGTTACATCAATGGCCAATATCGTTTGAACCCGACGCTTGCTGAAATGGCAGACTCTGTTCTCGATCTCGTCGTCGCCGGTACAAATGATGCCGTGTTGATGGTCGAGTCGGAAGCGAAAGAACTTGGCGAAGACGTGATGCTCGGCGCGGTGATGCATGGTCATGCAGGCTTCCAGCCTGTGATCGATGCGATCATCAAGCTGGCTGAAGTCGCTGCAAAAGAACCGCGCGATTTCACAACGCCGGATCACTCCGCGCTCGAAGGCAAAATTCTCGCGCTTGTCGAAAAAGAATTGCGCGACGCTTATTCGACACCTGCCAAGCAGGAACGTCAGAACAAGGTTGCTGCTGCAAAAGCCAAAGTGCTCGAAGCATTCTCAGGCGAAGGCGCGGCAGAGCCGATCAACGCGCTTATCGTCGCGTCGGTCTTCAAAGAAGTCGAAGCCAAGATCGTGCGTTGGAACATTCTCGACACCAAGAAGCGTATCGATGGTCGTGATCTTGTGACTGTTCGTCCGATCCTCTCGGAAGTTGGCGTTCTTCCTCGCGCGCATGGTTCATCACTCTTCACACGTGGTGAAACGCAAGCCTTTGTTGTGGCGACTCTCGGCACGGCGGATGATGAGCAATTCATCGACGCGCTTGAAGGCACATACAAAGAAACCTTCTTACTGCATTATAATTTCCCTCCCTATTCGGTGGGTGAAACAGGCCGCATGGGTTCGCCCGGTCGTCGTGAAATCGGTCACGGCAAGCTCGCATGGCGCGCTGTGCATCCAATGCTTCCGGCGCATCATGAATTCCCCTACACGATCCGCCTTGTCTCCGAGATCACGGAATCAAACGGTTCGTCATCGATGGCAACAGTCTGCGGTTCATCCCTCGCTTTGATGGATGCCGGCGTGCCGTTGAAGGCACCTGTTGCCGGTATCGCTATGGGCTTGATCCTTGAAGGCGAACGTTACGCTGTTCTCTCCGACATCTTGGGTGATGAAGATCACTTAGGTGACATGGACTTCAAAGTGGCGGGCACAGAAAACGGTGTCACCTCGCTGCAGATGGACATCAAGATCGCCGGTATCACCGAAGAGATCATGAAGGTCGCGCTGCATCAGGCGAAAGACGGCCGTTTGCATATTTTGGGTGAAATGGCGAAGGGCCTCTCGGGCGCACGTAAAGAACTCGGTCAATATGCACCGCGTATCGAAACGATGAAAATTCCAACGGATAAAATCCGCGAAGTCATCGGCACGGGTGGCAAGGTCATCCGCGAAATCGTCGAAAAGACAGGCGCGAAAATCAATATCGAAGATGATGGCACGGTGAAGATCGCGTCAAGCGATGGCGCATCAATCACGGCAGCGATCAACTGGATCAAGTCGATTGCGTCCGAACCAGAAGTCGGCGTGATTTATGATGGTACTGTTGTGAAGACTGCCGAATTCGGCGCCTTTGTCAATTTCTTCGGCGCGAAGGATGGTCTCGTTCACATCTCGCAGCTCGCTGCGGCGCGCGTGAACAAGGTCACCGACGTTGTGAAGGAAGGCGACAAGGTCAAGGTGAAACTCTTGGGCTTCGATGATCGCGGCAAAGTGCGTTTGTCGATGAAGGCCGTCGATCAGACAACCGGTGAAGACCTCGAAGCAAAAGCTGCAACCGAAGGCGGCGAAGCGCAGGGCGAATAATCACCCGTCGCAAGTTTTGCTGATTTGAAATTAAAACGGCCCCGAGCGATCGGGGCCGTTTTTTATTGCATGTTTGAAAAATCGTAAAATCCAAGAACTACGGTTGAATAAAAATGAAGGCCCGAAGGTGCTCCTCCATTGCGATATCTATCACCTCCGGGCAAATCTTTACAATTATACTCCCCGACTAATGCAGCATAATCAGATTCCGATGTTTGAATTAAAAATAATAAAATTTGAAATGGAGATATGTTATCGTCGGCCGTTGACCTTAAGTGTTTCATTCTTTCATCAAAATATTTTCCACGTGTGTGATCTAAACAGCAATTGAAAAGTTGTCGGTCAAACATCTTAATACCGAACATGAATATAAAGAAGCCAAAGTCTCGCGCCTTTTCTTTGCTTTCCGAATGAAAAACTGATGATAAAAAACCTATAAAATTATTAATTGAGCGAAATTTTAATCCGAAACCACGACAGATGAATGTAACGTTGTCGTGAAAATCAGAAGGTATTCCAAACTCCTGGCATTTATTGATGCAGTAATGAGAATACGAAAAGTCAGAGAATTGCATTTCTGAACTGAAATGTCTTAGCAAATATCCCTCGCAATCAATTGAACTCCCATATCGCTTTTCGATAATTGAATGCAAAACATTTTCATCAACGCCAACTAGTGCAAATATTTTTTCAATCGAGAAAAAGTGTTTAATTGTTTCAAGGATTTCTATCGCAAAATCAGGGCGACACCGATCAAGTTCATCGATGAGAATCAATATCTTTTTATCGCCAAGCGCCGTAATCAATTCTCGAAGCGCTTCTCTGATTTGGTGAATTTGTAAACGAGATTGCTCTGCTTCTTTAAAGCCTCCCTTTAATGCATCTGCAATTGTGTTGCCGATCTCTGCCGCGTCAAACGCTTCGAGTAAAGCTTTATGATCGCCAAGCAGAAAGCGTGATAGTGCATTTATTCCGGCTTTTGCAATGATGGGTAGAATGACTTTCTGAAAAGAGGCAATTTTCGTATCGATCTTTTTTTCGGGCGAGTTTTTCTCAATCTCTTTCAGTATTGCCAAACATAAACTACTTCTTGCGTCGAGTGAGATTTCTTCTTCCCAAGCGTTATAATAAAGAACGACAAACTTATTTTTGTCTGCTTTGTCTCTCAATTGATTTAGAAATGTTGTCTTTCCGGTACCATAAGCTGCATTTAGACGGATAGACACAGGGCCTACTGAATTCTCAAAGGTATTAAGTAGACCCTTGATTGAATTGTCTCTTTTCACAGTGAGTTTTGAATAATCCGAATCGGGGGAATAGTTGTGCTCGGGAACGCTATTTGTTTCCATATCTGCCTCCATCATTTTCGATTAGGTGGTGGCGATTCGGACCCCTGAACAAGCAATCAGCGGTTGTGCTGCGAAATACGGTTTCGTCATTGCGAGCGTGAGCGAAGCAATCCAGTTGATGATTGGCTTTGAAGTGCCATGACGACATTGCGCCTCTTCTTGATACTCCAACTGGATTGCTTCGTTCGTAGTTCACAAAGGTCCACCGGACCTTTGTGTTTGCGTCGCAAACCACTTCTCATTGCTCGTAATGACGAGTGAAGTTTATGCGTATCGTAATGACGGAGTGGTGTAGGCACTCCCGCTCGCAATGACGAGTGACCTATTCGCGCATTTAATTCAAATGCGCTCATTCAACTCCACCTTGCATCAAACTCTCGTCGCTACCTTTCTCGCTCCGCGTGTACGATGTCGGGGATTTGCGTTTTGGTGTGGGGTTTGCTCTAATTGACCTTAGGTCATGTTCTCATGACTCGGGGAACTGAAAGGCCCCACGAAGACCGGCAGTGCATCTGCCGTCACCAAACTGCCCTGACGTGCCTTTACGTCGGGGTGGCGACGTTATGTCCAGGTCGCGAGACTAAAAGCGTCGCGGCCAAGTCTTTGTGGCTCTTTCAGCACCCCGGCACCAGCGCGCTTTTGCGCTGGGGCCATTCTCTCATTGCGAGACAGGGGAATGGAAATGCCGCAGAAAGTTAAATTCAAAACGATAGATTTTAAACCGCCGCAGTCTTTAAAAGAGGCGCTTCAGCGATTCAGCATCGAGCTTGAGTGTCTGATGATATGGATGCGCAACGAAGCGCACTATCACGATAATTTTGACCACGCGGTGCTCGATGCCGCATGCCTCGTTTCGCAAGTTCTCGAAGACTCACACAAAGAAGCCACACGTCTTATTCCGCAGATTGAGCGGCGTGTAACAGGCGCCGATTTGAGTTAGTTCGCCACCCTCAATGCAACACGCGTTTGGCTTCCGGCAGATCGAGCGAGAAGGCCGGGATTGCCACGTCAAATAATTCCCCCGCATCATTTTTAAAAATATAGGAGCCCTTCATGATGCCCTGCGGCGTCGTCAGCGGGCAGCCGCTCGTATAAGTGAAGCTCATGCCGGGTGAGAGGGCAGGCTGTTCACCAACCACGCCCTCGCCGCGCACTTCCTGCGTCTTGCCTTCGCCATCCGTGATGATCCAGTGGCGCGAGAGTAGGGTGACTGTGTCATCGCCCTGATTCACTATTTCAATCGTATAGGCCCAGAAATAGCGGCGCTGCTCGGCACTCGACTGCTCCGGCATGTAAGACGGTTTGGCCGTGATCGAAATATTGCGGGTGACCGCGCGATACATGATGGGTGATGTCCTTCCGAACTCTACTTTAAAAATTAGAATGAATAATGAGGACGCGGTCAATCCACCCGCGACCGATCTTTTCAATGAAACAAAAAACCCGCGTGGTTGCCCACGCGGGTTGATTTTTAAGAAGCGGGAAGAGCGACTTATTCGCCGTCCTTCTTCTTCTTGAGCGCGGCGCCCAGAATATCGCCGAGCGATGCACCCGCATCGGCCGAACCATATTGAGCAATCGCTTCTTTTTCTTCGGCCATTTCAAGAGCCTTGATCGAGACGGACACCTTGCGGGCCTTGCGATCAAAGATCGTGACGCGCGCGTCGAACTTCTCGCCAGCGGCGAAACGTTCAGGGCGCTGTTCGGCACGGTCGCGGGCAAGATCAGCGCGCTTCACGAAGGTCGTGAATTCGGTACCAACGATTTTCACGTCGAGACCGGCTTCCTTCACTTCCGTCACTTCGCAGGTGACGATCGAGCCCTTCTTGATGTCGCTTGCGCCTTCAGCCGGCTCAGCGAATTTATCGCCACCAAGCTGCTTGATGCCGAGCGAGATACGCTCCTTCTCGACGTCAACATCGAGAACTTGCGCCTTGACCATATCGCCCTTCTTGTAGTCTTCGATCGCCTGTTCGCCGGGACGTGACCAATCCAAATCGGACAGATGCACCATACCGTCGACATCGTTTTCGAGACCGATGAAGAGACCGAATTCGGTCTTGTTCTTGACTTCGCCTTCGACAACCGAACCGACAGGATGTTTCTCAGCGAAAGATTCCCATGGGTTCTGCAAGGTCTGCTTGAGGCCGAGCGAAATACGACGCTTTGACGAGTCGACTTCGAGGATCTGTACTTCGACTTCTTGCGAGGTCGAAACGATCTTGCCCGGATGCACGTTCTTCTTTGTCCATGACATTTCGGAAACGTGGATCAAGCCTTCAATGCCTGGCTCGAGTTCAACGAATGCACCGTAATCGGTGATGTTGGTGACGCGGCCTTTGAGGCGACCATTGATCGGATATTTCGCTTCGATGCCTTCCCACGGATCGGTGAGAAGCTGCTTGATGCCGAGCGAGATACGATGCGTCTCATGGTTGATCTTGATGATCTTCACCTTGAGCTGCTGACCGATTGTCACAACTTCAGACGGATGGTTGACGCGACGCCATGCCATGTCGGTGACGTGCAACAGACCGTCAATACCACCGAGATCGACGAATGCGCCGTATTCGGTGATGTTCTTGACGGTACCGTCAACGGTCTGACCTTCTTCCAAATTCGAAACGAGTTCGGTACGAGCTTCCGCGCGTGTCTCTTCAAGAACGGTACGACGCGAGACAACGATGTTGCCGCGACGACGATCCATTTTCAAAATCTGGAATGGCTGCGAGATATTCATCAGCGGTCCGACATCGCGGATCGGGCGAATATCAACTTGGCTGCGTGGCAAGAATGCCGTTGCGCCATCGAGATCAACTGTGTAGCCGCCCTTGACGACGTTGAAGATGACGCCATTGACCTTCTCAGCGGCTTCAAACGCCTTCTCAAGCTTGACCCAGCTTTCTTCACGACGGGCTTTGTCGCGCGAGATCACAGCTTCGCCGAGCGCATTTTCAATGCGGTCGAGATAGACTTCAACTTCATCACCAACGCCCGGCGCGCCTTCGCGGCCTGGACCGGTGAATTCACGAAGAGCAACGCGACCTTCGGTTTTCAAACCGAGATCAACCACCGCCATATCTTTTTCGATGGCGACGATTTTGCCCTTGATGACTGAGCCTTCAAGCGAGTCGCTCTTGTTGAACGACTCTTCGAGCATCGCTGCGAAATCTTCGCGCGATGGATTTGTTTGTGTCGATACCATTGGGTCTCCTGAAAGGTCCCGTAATAGGGGACCGGGCGCCGGCAACATGTGTTCGGGTTAAGTCTTCTTTGCATCGATGTTTCGTCTTAGAGAACGAAACCACCGCTTCTTTTTGAGAAGCAGGCCGGCGCTGGACCGACCAAAGCAGACTTTCGGGACTATCCCTGACGCGAAAGGCTTGCCTCAATGAGACGGAGGGCCTCGTGCGAAGCCGTCTCTATATCCATTAAGCTTGTATCGAGCAAGCGCGCATCATCCGCTATTTTAAGGGGCGCGTTTGAACGATTTGAATCACGCTCATCACGGCGGCGGATATCGGCGAGCACTGACTCTTCGGAAAGCGCGGGGTCGAGCTTGACCAATTCAAGCCAGCGGCGATGCGCGCGGATCTCGGGGCTCGCGGTGATAAAGAGTTTGGCCTCGGCTTCGGGGCAGATCACGGTCCCGATATCGCGGCCATCGAGAACTGCGCCCGGCTTTTTTTGCGCAAAAAGTCGCTGCCCTTCAAAAAGCGCCTGCCGCACGCCGGGATAGGCCGACACGACAGACGCCGCATCGCCGATCTCCCGTGTGCGTAGCCGGATCTCATCAAGCGCTCCGAAATCGAGCTTTTGAGCGCATGTCGTTGCAGCTTCGCTGTTTTCGAGAGACTGGCTGGCATCGAGCACCGCTCGTGCGACCGCGCGATATAGAAGCCCCGTATCGAGCAAATGAAAGCCGTAATGGGCAGCAACGCGCTTGGCGATTGTGCCTTTGCCTGACGCGGTTGGCCCATCAATCGCGATGATCATGCGCGGAATTCTGCCCCGAGATTGCGCATCAAGCTCGTAAAGCTCGGGAAACTCGTCGCAATCATACGCTCGTCATCGACTGTCATCGGCTTATCGGTTGCCATGCCCATAACGAGAAAACTCATCGCGATGCGATGATCAAGATGGGTTTTGACGGTGCCCCCACCGCGCACCGCGCCATTCATGCCCGATACGATCAGATCATCGCCTTCGATCGCATAAGTCACGCCGGCTTCTGCCAAACCATCAGCCACAGCTTGCAACCGATCACTTTCTTTGACGCGGAGCTCATTGAGCCCGCGCATCCGTGTTTCGCCTGAGGCAAAAGAGGCAGCAACAGCGAGGATCGGATATTCGTCGATCATTGACGGCGCGCGCGCTGCGGGAACATCGACGCCTTTGAGGTTTGAGGCCTTCACACGAAGATCGGCAACATCTTCGCCGCCTTCATAACGCGGGTTTTGAATGTCGATTGAGGCACCCATCTCGAGAAGCGTGGTCAAAAGTCCCGTGCGGAGCGGGTTCATCATCACGCCTTTGATGAGGATGTCCGATCCCGGCACAAGAAGGGCCGCCACAAGCGGGAAAGCGGCCGAGGAGGGATCGCGAGGCACAATAATCGGACGCGGCTTTAACTCGGGGCGGCCTTCCAGCTCAATCCGGCGGCCATCATGCCCCTCGGGGGTCACGCGGACGGTGGCGCCGAAATAGGTCAGCATTTTTTCCGTATGGTCGCGGGTTGCTTCCGTCTCAATCACGGTGGTGCGGCCGGGTGAATTCAGCGCGGCCAAAAGAATGGCTGATTTGATCTGCGCCGAGGCGACCGGCGTCTGATAAGTGATCGGCAAAGGATCTTTCACGCCGCGGATCGTAATCGGACAGCGTCCGCCTTCGGCCTGGGAGACGACTTCAACGCCCATTTCCGCCAAGGGATCGAGAATGCGCCGCATAGGGCGCTTACGCAGTGAGGCATCGCCATCAAAAGTCGCCGTGATCGGGTGGCCGCCGACGACACCCATCATCAGCCGCGAGCCGGTGCCCGCATTGCCGAAATCGAGCACGTCCTTGGGGGAGTGCAAACCGCCAATGCCCACGCCATGAATGCGCCATTCGCCTTCACCGATCCGCTCAATAGTCGCGCCGAGCGCGCGGCACGCGTCCGCTGTGCGCAGCACATCATCGCCCTCAAGCAAGCCCGTGACATGGGTTTCGCCAACCGCGAGCAGGCCGAAAATCATCGCGCGATGCGATATTGATTTATCGCCGGGCAAAGTCACTTCGCCCTTTAGAGACTTCGATTTTACGGCGGTTAAAGGCTGGGGCGAACCCTCATGGGTCTTGGACATTGCGGAATTCTCTGGAAGAAGGGCTTGACGCGGCTTGCGGTCTAGGATGAATACCCGCGCACTATCACAGTCAAACCGGCCCGTCATCCCGCAAGGCGCGATTGCCCGCGAGACGTCGACGCCGCAGCCACGCAAGTCCGGTCCGAAGGGCCCATTGCGTGAATTATTGAAAAAGAAGAGGTTTCCCTTGGCAAAACCGGAACTCGGCACAAAGCGACTATGCCAGAGCTGCAGCGCAAAATTTTATGATCTGCAGAAAGACCCGATCATCTGCCCCAAATGCAGCACGGTTTTCGTGCCCGCAGTAGCGGCGGTTCGGCCGGAAATTGCGGCGAAAGCAACGGAAGATGATGATGCGGATGTCGGCGTGGCCGCCGAGGGTCCAGAACTCGTTTCGCTCGACGATGTTGAGGCGGAAGAAAGCGGTAAGGATTTGCCCATCGACGATGTTGAGATTGAAGACGACATCGAAGAGGATGAAACCTTCCTTGAAGAAGAGGAAGAGGGCGAGGACGATGTTGCCGATCTAATCGACGGCGATCTCGAAGACGACGAAGAAAGCTAAGTTTTACGAGCGCGCGCGGGGCGCTTTCGGGTTTGGGCTTGAGTTGCCGGATCCGGAGGGCTATAGACCGCGCGGTTCTTGCGGCGTCTTTTACCGCATAGTCACGGGGCCCCAATCCCGTGAAGCCTATAAAGCGATGGGGTCATAGCTCAGTTGGGAGAGCGCTTGAATGGCATTCAAGAGGTCGGCGGTTCGATTCCGCCTGGCTCCACCATTTTTCTAAATATATCAATAAGTTAGAGAGATACTCGGTCGACGAGTGTGTCTAACGAAAAGTTATAACGAGTTATAACGGCGGTTTCGCATCGGGTTTCATCTCGATTGTAGCTTTGGGTGTCGCTTGGTGTCTCAAAAAATAGAGCAACCAACAACCTTGACCTAAACCACAAACAGCACATTCTAACTTTGATTCGTAGTTGAGAAGACAAGCTATAATGAAAA
>Ga0129333_10007505_pt1 | contig 10288 bp, 10 predicted proteins | sample CPB6_08_DNA_FD_94474 | JGI IMG/M metagenome (GOLD analysis project Ga0129333, IMG submission 94474) | Freshwater to marine salinity gradient microbial communities from Chesapeake Bay, USA - CPBay_Sum_0.6_0.8_DNA | ecosystem: Environmental > Aquatic > Marine > Coastal | place: USA: Chesapeake...
CGACGGTGAACTTGTCGATGTAAAGTCGGCCAGTTCGTATAGCATGCGTAAATTTAAAGACGGGACATTACCAAATGACGACCCTTTCGGATATATTAGCCAGATCAGTGGGTATGCCAACGCTCTTAACAAGTCGCGGGGAACCTTTCTTGCCGTTGACAAAAGCAGCGGCGAACTCGCCGTCTATACTCACAAGGATATCGAGGACACTAGTGACCGAATTGCATCTGTTGTATCGGCTATGCAAGACGCAGATGCACCTCCTAGGGCTTTCGGCCCAGTCACAGACAGACAGACGGGTAAACAAAAGCTAGGTGTGAACTGTTCCTACTGTCCGTATAAGAGCGACTGTTGGGCAGAACACAATCTGGACCTGAAGTTCCGCTCTGGCAAGCCGGTGTTTTTCGTAGACGCTGAAGAGACCCAAGATGAGAACGAGCACAATTTCTGACGAGATACTCAGAGACCTGAGCCATGCGTACAGTTCTACGGACGTGTTGGAACTGCTTGACATCGACACCTTTGAACTGGTACTAGCCCTTCGCGAGAAGATCGCAGAGAACCTGGAAAAGTTTGACCTTAAACCTGTGGATTGCTTGAATGACACTCTCTAACCACCTGCCTACCCAGTACCAGCAGTTTATCGCGCTGTCTCGCTATGCTCGCTGGATTCCCGAAGAGCAGCGCAGGGAGACGTGGAGCGAGACCGTTGATCGCTACGTGGACAATGTTGTTCGACGGGTTATTCCCAACGAGGAAACTGTTATCAACAACATTCGCGAAGCCATCCTGTCTCTGTCTGTCATGCCCAGCATGCGGATGATGATGACCGCAGGACCGGCTCTCGATAGGGACAACACCGCTGGTTACAACTGTAGCTACATTGCCGTGGATGACCCCAAGGCCTTTGACGAGGCCATGATGATCCTGCTCTGCGGCACTGGCGTGGGTTTCTCCGTAGAGCGGCAGCACATTGCCAAGCTGCCAGAGGTGCCTGAGAAGCTGTACGCTTCGGAAGATGTGATTGTCGTACACGACTCAAAGGAAGGATGGGCCAAGGCTTATCGCAAACTGCTGGCCATGTTGTACGCTGGCGAGATTCCGCGATGGGACACTAGCAAGGTGCGCCCCGCTGGTGCAAAGCTGAAGACGTTTGGCGGTCGAGCGAGCGGGCCAGAGCCATTGGAAGACCTCTTCCGCTTCACCATTGAAATCTTTAAGAAGGCAATGGGGCGAAAGCTGAGTTCGCTAGAGTGCCACGACCTGATGTGCAAGATCGGCGACATCGTTGTCGTTGGCGGCGTGCGTCGGTCGGCCATGATCAGCCTGTCTAACCTGTCGGACGATAGGATGCGACATGCCAAAAGTGGCCAATGGTGGGAAAACAACGCGCAGCGTGCCCTGGCCAATAACTCTGCTGTCTATAACGAGAAGCCGGACATCGAATCGTTCCTGCGCGAGTGGACCTCTCTGGTAGAAAGCAAAAGCGGCGAGCGAGGCATCTTTGCTCGCTACGCCGCCGAGGCTCATACCGCTAATAACAAGAGGCGAGAGACTGGTCACGAGTGGGGTACCAATCCTTGCTCTGAGATTATCCTGCGGTCCAATCAATTCTGTAATCTTACCGAGGCTGTTGTTCGCGCCAGTGACACTCGCAAGACCTTGGAAGAGAAGGTCAGGCTTGCTACCATTTTGGGAACAATTCAAGCCACGTTTACCAAGTTTCCGTATCTTCGCAGATCATGGACCAAGAACACCGAGGAAGAGCGTCTGCTTGGCGTGTCGCTTACGGGGATCATGGACAACGCTCTAACGTCTGACCCTTCGCCTGCGTTCTTGGACCATCTTCGTATGGTAGCAGTGGAGACCAATAAAAACTGGGCTCGTTTGCTGGGTATCCCCCAGTCGGCTGCAATTACGTGTGTTAAGCCGTCTGGTACAGTTTCACAGCTTGTAGATGCTGGCTCCGGCATTCACGCTAGGCATAGCCCGTACTATGTACGTACAGTGCGCGGAGATGTGAAAGACCCTTTAACTACATTGATGATAGAGCAAGGCGTTCCGTGGGAGCCTGAACTTTTTCACCCAGATTCTACGGTCGTCTTCTCGTTCCCTCAGAAGTCTCCTATGGGCGCCGTCACCCGGAACGACATGTCCGCTATTGAACAGCTTGAGACATGGAAGAAGTACGCTTTGCATTGGGCTGAGCATAAGCCCTCCGTTACCATTAGTGTTAGAGATGAAGAATGGATGGACGTAGGCGCTTGGGTCTATCGCAACTTTGACATCTGTTCAGGTATCAGTTTTCTCCCTCACTCGGATCACACGTATCAACAGGCTCCGTATCAGGACTGCGATAAACAGACCTACGAAGACCTGTTGGCAAAGATGCCCACCAACATAGACTGGTCACGGCTGGGCGAATTTGAAAAGGAAGACAACACGTCTGGTATGCAGACGCTTGCTTGCACCGGAGGAGTATGCGAGATTGTCGATCTCACGTAAATGCGTAAAGAATTGCCGCTTGGACGAGAACAAGGAGTACTGCACTCGCTGCGGCAGGACGGTTGAGGAAATCCACGAGGCCTATGATAGGTACGTAAAGGAGAGAAAGCGTGAACGACAACGTGATCAGGATAGCGCCTAGGCCCGAAAGGTTTGAGATGCGCTGCGGCAACTGCGACGGTGGTCTCTGGGCGTGGCACTATCAAAAAGGCTCCAACTTGATCTGCTGCTTGATGTGTACAGCCGAGTATGAATTGCCCGGTCTGGAAGAGCAGGCAGAGGCCGAATAGCAAAAGGGGGTACCAAGTAGGTACCCCTTTTTGTTTACGACAGCCCGTCGTCTACGCTGGTGTCTACGCCAATTCCTTGGTCCCCACCACTCATACCGCCACCGTCAGAGCCAGCAGGGGCAAAACTCTGGGCAAAGTCCATAACGTCCTGCGGCGAAAGACCGACAAAACCATTTGATCCAGCAGGGGCCATGCCGCCAGCATAGGCGTTAGCCACAGCGGGGGACACATTAGGCGGTCCTCCCAGAAGACCAGAAGCCGTATTGACTGCGTTCATAAACAGGCCAACCGGACCACCGACAATGGTTCCCAGAATGCCAAGCGGCGACGGTCCAAAGTTGATACCAAACGGGCCGGGGATGTCAAACAGCGGCGTTGTGATCTGGTTAAAGAAGTTGTTATTCACACCTGTGTCAGGCGGGCCTGGATTTACAGAAGCATCATATCCGCTATTAACTACAGGCGGGATATACGGCTGCTGAAAGACAGACGGTGTGGGTTGTGTTGCCAAGAGAGCCATTGTTACCTCGCGTTCTTAACCATGGAAGCACCAAAGTACAGTCCGACAATGGCACCTAGCAAATGTGTGTCCAATGGTGTCAAGACGAGTCCCTTCATGGCCTGCCACTTGGTCTCTTCTGAACCGTCAAAGAACAGGAAACCGGGGTTCCACTGCGTGTAGCCAACAGTGACAGACACGTCTGGCCAGAAGACGGCCACAACCTTGGGCCATACGATCACAGCGCCTACAGCAGCCAACGCTATGATGCGGCGTGTGACCTGAAAACCCTTGTTCTCATAGCGACGCGCAAGGTCAGTGGCCTGAGACTGCGCGGCCAAGCCGTCTATGGCGCGCTGAAAAGCGTCCTGCTTGGCCTTCTGGCTCTGTCCCCAAATGGTCAGCAGACCAGACAGCAAGCCTGAGCCAAGCATGGTGATAAGTTCTAGCGGTAGACCACCCATCATTCCCTATTAGTCCACTTCTTAACTGTTTCTGTTTCCCAAATGCGGAAGCCTAGCCAGACAATGGTAAACAAGCTGGCCACTGCTGGCAGCATGTCGAACAAACTACCAAAAGCAACTGCTCCAGCAGTGAGGTCAATTGGTGTTTTGTCGTCCATCACTGTTCTTCCATCTTCATCAGACGATCTCTAGAATCTGCCAAGGACGTTCCTTTAGGAAGATTAATTTGAGACAAAGATAGGGCTTCGTTAAAAATCCTTGGGTTCAGATATTTCCTAGTCAGAGCACTGCCCGGTTTATTTTCAAATTCAATAATGCCTTTAACAATATCAGGCAAATCCGAAAGTTTAACCCGGTCACTGCCTACTTTCGCCCTCACATACTTATAGTATTCCTCTGTTGGGTTTTCACTACGAGGCGCATATTTGTTTATCATCTCGCGCAAATTTCCGTCAGAGTCTTTAATCTTTGTTTTGACATCTCGCATCAATGCTCTGAGACCCATCTGCGGACTGTCGAATATAGCAAACCTGTTATCCGTTCCATAACCAGTATCGTCAAGCATACCGGCCCAGTCTTGGTTCCTTTCCACGTTACCCGGATTGTTATACTCAACTGCTCGCGATGGCTCTGCTGGCACCTCTGGCTTAACCATGGGCTGAGCAGCAGATAGCAAAGGTTGTACTGAAACTGGTTTCGGAACTTCAGGTTTTACCATGGGCTGAGCAGCAGATAGCAAACCTGCTACCTGAAGACTAGCTAACACGTCTTGAAAATTTCTAGCCATTTTTACCTTGCAAAATACGTAGAATAATTAGGAACTTTCTTTGGCGTATCTTGTATTTTTGGTTTAGGCTTTGGCACTGCTTTTTCTCCACCTAATGATGGGCTATAAAACTCGCCAGGGGTTTCCTTGGGAACAGCAAATCTGATAGCAGGGGCTCGCGTGTCTGGCGCTACATACGAAACAAGTGGAGAAAGAGCTTGCCCAAGAGTGAAAAGGTCTTTTGATTTTTTTACATTATCTAACAAACCAGACAAGCCTATCCAAGAAAGTGGAGCATAATTGAAATCATATTTATCTTCTATGTAAATATTATTCGCATCCTCTCCCGCTATTCTTGCTCTACCTAGAACTTCAAAAAGATCAAACGCAGGAGCGATATTGTAAACATCTAATATATCACCACCGGATCGCAAAACATTTGCAGCAGCTTGTGACAGTTTCTTTTGTTCATCTTCTGTTAATATGTCTTCTGTGAACGTGGCTCTGCCTTTAGAAATGCCCAGAGCGTCTGTAATCTTGTGAGCAGCTTTGTCCATTGCAGAAGCCGCGTAGACCCTAGGCCCCGCTGGGATACCAGTCTTGCTGAGAAGACCCTGCACGCCTTTGAAAAAGTCTTCAGCCATCTTAACGACCCTTCTCTAAACGCTCGTTGTACTTCTCTGCGCCGCCCCCAAACCAATTGTACAACATTGGTCCAACTAGAGGAACAGAACGTAGATACTGCTCGTAATTTGGATCATCCTTCATTGCTTCAACCGGCAGCTTAAACACCGCATCAATGATGGGCGTAGCTGGTGCAAGGGTTTCAATAGCAGCGTCTGTAAATTCACCCTTGCTAAGATATTTATCACTAACATATTTATTAACACCAAAGACACCAAGCAACGCCCACATTGCGTTATCCGGTAGGTCTTCTGCCCTAACGTCCCGACCAAGCAAAATGTCTTTTGTAGTCTGTGTTCCAACTTGAGCAGCAGTTAGGTATCCAGCAAGTGCAGCAGCGTTTTTGGTGGCGTTTAGTTTGTTGCCGCGCTTCCACTCTTGGACAACATTGCGTCGAACTATATCATACTGTTTCAGTGTAAAGGATTTCAAGGCATATAGCAAACGACCATTGGGGTTATCCAAATATGCTTGCGGAAGTTCGCTCATGGTAATTGGCTGAACTTCAGACAATTCATTAAAGGCATGGAACTTAACAGACTCGGTAACCTTTCCGCTCTTCAAGTCAGCAATAATTGGCTCAATATCGTCTCCGTAGAAACGGCCCCATTTTTGCCTAAAGGCTTTCTCACCTTTGGCACTCTTGAGCATATTGACATTGCGCCTAATAGCAGCGTTGATATATGTCTCCTTACCAAGACGGTCGATTCTGGCAAACCCGCTAAGTTTAAACAGGCTATTCAAAATCTTGGCTGTCTTACGTACATCAGAAAATTCTTGACCAACTCTGTCAAGGCCCAGATCAACTACCTTAATGTTCTTTGCGCCAAACATGGATGCAATGGTGTTTCTAAAACCATTCAGTGCGCCAGACACACCCAGATCGCCAAGCTGCGTAATTGCAGATATTGGATTGGCAATGGTGCCCATATAGCCAAGGTCACGTATAAATCCAGTAGCTCCGCCGGGAGACTGCTCACCGCCAATAAATCGAGACTTGAGCAGATCAACTAATTCATCTACTTTATCGTTAGCAATGCGGCCAGCGTCTAGTTCTTCTTGAACTACACGGCCAATAGATGTGTCGAGATCAACCGAGCCTGAAGCATTTTTTGTAAAAGCACGTCCCAAGAAATTCCTACGCTCTATGTTATTAGTAGCGTTTCTAATATACATATTTAAAGCTTCTTCAGGAGAAGCGTAGTGTTTAAGAATATCCTCAGAAACAGTTTCTACCTTTCGAGGTTTTACAAATCTTGGCAACGCGCCTTCTGCTTTAACACCATAGCCGCGAATAACTAAGTTTGCAATGTTTGATTTTGTGTCTGCGTCTATGCTGGCAACAGGTATTTTTTTGGCCTTAGCATATTCAGCCAGTGCCTGAGAAATTTTGTTTTTCTTTTCAGACCCAATTGTTTTTAAAAACCCATCATAGTCTTTTATTAGACGTGGGAAATAATTATCTACAGCCGGAAAATCATATCCGCTATCCATAAGTTCGGTGTGAAACTTCTTAAGATCGCTTTGAACAACTCTAAAGTTGTTCCTCATTTCCTTATCCATATACGCTTCAGCGGCTGAAAATTCACCGTTGAACAAATGCCTAGCAACAATATCTTTTGTACTACGTGGCAGAGAACTAAGTTGTTTCATAAACGGTTCAACATTCTTAAGACGGTTGAACGTCTTTGTATGAACGTTGTATTCAAATTCGCGCAAACGCCTCAACACTGGCTGAGAGATATTACCAACTCTGGTTGACAGGTTGCCTAAATACTTGTCAAGCGTCTTGCTATACACACGAGACACCGCGCTATCGTTAGTTATGTTAGCTTGCAATATCTGTTGAGCACGGGTGCTACTGGCAGCGATGTTTGGTTTTCGACCAGAAAGAGCAATATCTTTTTGTAGCTTGCGTGCGGCGGGAGACGACAAAGCAATATCAATTGCCTCGCTAGGTGATCCGCCAGCAGCTATGTGCTCATTAGCTGTTTTTTCAACTTGCGAAATTCTACGATTAGCGGAACGTACAGCACTTTTACCCAGGAATGCGCGAGCAGCCGGAAAAATAGCACCGCCCGCAGCACCGGCTCCCGTGTATATCGCAGCCTTTTCTGGGTCTATTTCACCTTTCAACGCAAGGTCTTCAATCACACTGAATGTACCACCCAATGCAGCACCTGTTGCAACGCCAGCTTTAATACCAGCACCTACAGGTATCAAGGTTGTGGGGTCTGCCAAAACGCCAGCAACTTCTCCTGCCCCTTGGGCAAAACCACCCTGTGGTTCAAAGTATGGGCCGTACTCTTCAAGCAACGCTCGCTCCCGAGCGCGTAGAATCATATCGCGCCTAGTGTCTACATCAGCTTCCGTAAAACCTTTACCATAGGCTTCTTCTGGAGACACGTAGTCAAAGCCGCTTTTGAAATCAAAACTGAAACGGCCTAAAGGAAAGTACCTTTCTGCTATGTCTGACAAATAGCCGGTAAAGTTATTTTGTTTGTCATACCCATACATGAATTGAGTGTAAAAATCATCGGACTCAGTAGGTATAACTTCACCATTGACAAACCTGTCTCCAGGTTTTGCACCGATTTGCTGTAGGTTTGGATAATCAATAATATCCTGATCAGTTATTCTATAGCCCAGATCAACTCTGTCACTTTCTTTGGAAAAGACACGGGTAATTTCTGGGTTACCGTCAGAGCCAATGGTGTATGTATCACCCGGCTGTACGCCCATCTCTCTGAGATTAGGAAAGTTCCTAATGTCGTCCAGAGTAATTGTTTCAGCCATTGCTAACCTATTGCTTTATAGTGGCGGTGCCAAGACCAGCCGGGGCTTTTGGCGATACACTACCAGAAGTAACTCTTTGGGCTGCTTCACGCGCTGCTTCTACGTCGCTCATTTGCGGGTTCTGGTTTTTAACATTTACTGCTTCTAAAGCAATAGCGTTTCTAATATTTTCGGCTGAAGGCGAGCCACCAAAAATTCTTGAAAGAACCGTTCCATCGGCCTCCTCAACAATTTTTCGTATTACAGAATCTGTCTCGGCCAGTGCGGCAAACGCCTCAAGAACCGGGCCAGTCGCACGTTCAGCTCTGGGAGTCTCTTGTTTTTGCTGCGCTAATTCAAAACGCGCCCTCTCAAGATTAAGACGCTCTATGTCGCGTTCTTCAGAGCGAAGGCGACGCTCCTCAATACGCCTAGCTTGTTCAAGTTCAAGTTCTTTTTCAGCAGCAGCAGCGCGCCGTGCTCGCACGTCAGCAGCGCCTCCTACAAAGCCAGAGGCGACCCCACGGGGGTCTTGAAACGCAGGGCTTGACATTACATCTAGCATGTATTGCACTTGAGGGCTGCGGAGAATTTCTCCAATGCTGGCAAAGAAACCAGGGCCACTGTCGTCCACACTGGGAGAAGCGGGCGTTGGGGCCTGTACAGTCGGAGCAATAGAAGCAATATCATAGCCCGGTGGATTAGGAGTAGAAGGCGGGTATAGACTAGGATCGTCAGGCAGAGCCTGAGGTGGCTTAAACAGAGCTTTTTCTTCTGGGGTAAGATTAAGCATTGCGCCCTTTGCCGGGGATATGCCTAACAAAAATTCTATAAGATCGCTAATACCCAGCGGAGCAAGTGCAGAACTAATAAGCGAAGGCTCTGCATTTTTTGCAAAAGCAGTGCCAGCAGCGGCGCCAGCGTTGAGACCATTTGCAAGCGCCTCTTTTGCTTCATTAACTCGGGGAACTGGTTGTGCAGCGGCTTTGCTTCGCGCGTTACTGGCGGCAGCATCTACAAGATTAGGACTACGTACAGCACCAGGATTAACATATTGTACATCCTGAACAGGCGCGCCTCGCATCCAGTCTAGCGACGGACCTCGGCGAATAGGACTGCCATAGACATCTGTGCCAACAATGTCTGTTTCTGATCCATAGGAGGGCATAGTGCCCATGTTAAAATAATCAAGAAGAGAAACCATATTACATCCCTCAGATCAGTGGGCCAAAACCAAGCGTTCTGATTTTGTTTTTTAGAAAATCTTTTAAAGCCTGCTCAGCAATCTGCTCATACGATACAGCGTCTACAAGTCTGGGCTGAACCCTATAGGGAGAATCTTGCGTCCTGTAACTAACACTGCCGGACCTAACAGAGGGCAGGCTTCCCATTAAATCTCTACCCCTAAACGTAGGGGACTCAGGCATTTCGGCCTGAGATTTTGATAATGCCTTTAGGGCATTTGCTATTTTGTTTCCTTCGAAACTATACATACCCTCTTCTGAAGCAGTGGGGTCAAGTGGGCCATAGTCGTCTTGATACATAGCCGCAATAGCTTCCAGGCTGTCCTGACTATTTGGGTCTAGTCTTGGAACTGCCGGTAGTTCGCTAGCAGGCGTAAAGGTTGCTCCGCCAAGCTGTCTGTTGAGCCAATCACCCATTTAGCACCTTCCCGTAATCGACGCGGAAGTAGCCATCGTTGCCCATGACAACAGCTTCCGGCATAAACTTGAGAACTTCCTGCGCCAAGACACCAAAGGTGGGCTGGTCTTTGGCAATCTCCTTGCCCTCTTTTGTCCACTCCCAATGATAAAGAGGAATACCGTTGGGCAACTTACCAACACGCTTGATATCAGTTTTGAGGCGAATGTCAGAAAGAAGAGGAGCAACACTGCTAGCAATACCAGCAATTTGCTGGAACGGAGACGCGCCCTGAATGACCTGACCAGTGGTTCCGCTGCTTGTCTGCTGCATCTGCGTGCTGCTGCCAAGACCAGCCAAGCCGCCAAAGAGGTTGGCCATGGTGATAAGCTGAGCACGCTCTGCTTCTTGCTGCTGCTGCGTAAGACGCGCAGCGTCAGCCTGCTGAGCGGCCTGTCGCGCTTCCACGTCCTTGCCAATCGCTTCCTGAATAGTAGCAGGCGTAAGACCGGCCTGTAGATACTGCTGAGCCAAGCCGGGTACGTCGGCAATCGCCTGAACGCGACGCTGCTCTTCCTGACCCAAGGCTGTTGCAAGCTGCTGCTGGATCAGTTCCTCGCGCTTCTGCTGCTGCAAGGTCTGTAGTTCACGCAGCGCGGTGGAG
>Ga0129333_10007506_pt1 | contig 10287 bp, 8 predicted proteins | sample CPB6_08_DNA_FD_94474 | JGI IMG/M metagenome (GOLD analysis project Ga0129333, IMG submission 94474) | Freshwater to marine salinity gradient microbial communities from Chesapeake Bay, USA - CPBay_Sum_0.6_0.8_DNA | ecosystem: Environmental > Aquatic > Marine > Coastal | place: USA: Chesapeake Bay...
CTGAAGAAGCTCTTAATAAAGCAAGAGAAATATTAACTAATAAACTTGGTGATCCAGAAGAATTTAGAAAACTTGAACAAGAAGCAAAAGAACGAGGGCTTCACTATGAAGGCTTTGGAAATGATGGAAAGATTTTTGATTTAACTTATTTTGTTTCCCGAGACTTGGCAAGAAAAACAAATACAAGACCAACCATTGCTTGGACAGAAGTTTTGCGTGAGCTTGGTTATATTGGTGTTTATGATTATGGTGCTGGAGTTATTCATTCTTCTGAGAGAACACAGCTTGTTTGTTTGGACAATACTGCTTATCAAAAAATAAATATTTATGCAACAAAAGACATAAGAAGAGATACTGCATATGAGAAAGGAGAAATTCAATATAGCATAGAGAATGCCAAACTTACCAAAGAAAGAAAGCAGTTTTGGAAGAAATTTGCTTCATTACCCAAAGGTCATCCAGAAAAAGTTTATGATCATCATCAAACTGAATATGGCGGCTTATTTACTCCTTTTCTTGATTTAGGCATTCTAGGATATCCAATATCAATTTTAGAAGGTGGCAAAATAATAGGCAATGTTTATTTTGGAGCCGACTCTGTTATACCAGATGACTTAACTGTAGAAGGCGGCATAAACGCAGAGAATTCTGTAGGTATTGGTAAAAACATTACATGCACTGGTAAACTTATGGTTGCCCTCTTAGATTCACTTCCCACTGGTCTAAACCTAAATGTGGGTACTCTAAAAGTAGGGGGTTCTAAAATTAAGTCAATTCCAAATGACATTCAAATGAAGAACCTTGATGTTTCTCTTTCTTTTGTTGAAGAACTTCCAGAAAATTTAACTCTTGAAGGAACTTTAAAAATTACAGATTCTCAAATAAAAAAATTACCTAGAGGTTTGAATGTAAAAGAGATATTATTGGGAGATCAATTTTCTAAATTTACAAAGGAAGAAATGAGAGAAGAAGAAATTATACCTCAAGATTTGGAGGTATCTGACTACATTTATGGCAACTTTAGTTTTTTTCAAGAAGGTGTTGTTACTGCTGATTCTTTGCTTAAAGCGATTTATGGCAATTCTTCAACACAAGAGATCTACAAAAGGTGGAGAAAATTTTTTAAATAATGATGAAAGATATATTAACAGAATGGCGAGTGTTTCTAAACGAGCAAGAACAGAAACCAGCGCCCACCATTGAAGATATTAAAAAAGCTATTATGACTGCTTTGTATGGTACAGGCGTTCAGAACATAACTCCTGCTATTGCTTTTGCCGTAGCAAATAAAGAATCTACTTTTGATCCAAAAGCTGTTAATGGCTCTCACGTTGGTTTATTTGGAATAGGTAGACCTGCCGCTGTAGATGTTGGATATGAAGAAGAATACGATAAAGACCCTTTTGATATTTATACCAATTCAAAAATTGGAGTTAAATATTTACAATACCAATATGATTTTGCCACAACCTTGCAAGATAAATATCCAACCCTTGACACTCTTGTTCTGGCTTATTCTGCCTACAATCTTGGAAGAAAAAATATGTTGAGAATGGTTAATGTGCTTTCTGTAAAAGGTGCTGTATCAGACAAAAATTTAATAGCTGCAATTTTCAAACAAGATCCAAAACTTATTGGCAAGACAGATCTTGATACTGTTAGAAATTATTACAAGTCTATTGAAAAAACATTTAGTGGTATTTAGCACTTCATTATTGCTAGACTAAATAAACTTACCACTACAGCAAAAAAAGTTAAAAACCCATAAAACACTTTATCGTTATAATTCATTTTACTCTCCTGAGTAACAATGGTACATTTCTTTTGAACGCTTGTCAAGAAAGAACTATTTACTTTACGGAGGATGTTATTTATGAATTTGGCACGCATAAGACAAATAATAAAAGAGGAAATTAAAAGGACCGTAAAAGAAGATTTTCATGTAGGTCCAAGCCCTGCCGATCTTCCAGATTATGTTACTGAAACAGAAAAACCCGAAGCTGGTCGCACTACTGCGGAAATAAAAACGGATGTTCGTGCGGCTGGAAAAGCTCATGGTAAATCATCAGAGGAAATTAAAAAAGTCATTGATATGATAGATGGCATTGAGCAGTCTGGTAAAAAATATGATCGTTCAAAAGAATATATTGCCAGAACAATTCACGATAAACTTCCTTCATGGGCAATTAAAAAAACAACAGAAATGCACGGTCCTAAAAAGTCTGGTCCCAAATCTAATAAGTAGGTTTTCATGAAAGACAAAGATAAACTTATAGAGCAACTTGAAGATCAAATTGAATCTCTAACAGAAGAGAACGAATCTCTTTGGTTTTTGCTTGAAGAATTACAAAATTCAGACATGGCTTTTTTTGATGAAAAAATTACAAAGGCTATGAGTGATTTAAAAATGAAAAATCTTATGACCGTGACAAAAGTTGCAGAGGGATAAAAATGAATTACGATGAAAACCTAACATATGACTGGTTATATGATTTACGCAAAAAGAGAGTAAAAACACTGAAAGAAGAAGAATCGAGAACTCTTCAAGGCACGGGTTCTATTAACCCAGACGAAAAAGAACAAAGAGAGCTGTTATTAAAAAGAGAAGAAGAGGGTTTGGTTCCGCGCCAAGAAATTGCAGATAGAGCCTTGGCTGCTTATAATAGTAGAAGCAAATGGCGTTATTATAAAAAAGGAGATCCTAGCGCGAAACCTAGTCCAAATATTTCTCCAGAACAAGGAGCAATTTGTGATTGCACTGGATTTTCAGTATGGGCTTGGAAGTTAAGAGGTTCTCTTGTTTCTAATTCTGTTCGTCTTACAAATCCGGGTTTAGGTTACGCTATTTGGTATGATCCTTGCTGCCCAGATATTCCTCCCAGCCCAGAAAATCCAGATGGTGTAAAATATTATGGGCACTCTGGAATTATTGTAAGAATGCATCCAGACGGTAATTATGATACAGTTGATTGTTCTTCTAGTAGTAAAGGTCTTAGATACAAAGAACGCTCTAGAGGCTGGTGGACAAGTATTGCTCAAGGAAAACCAATAGAATATTATAGACCAAAAACTGTGCCTCCCTCTATTAATGATATACCTTATTATGGAGGAAGCGAAGGAGGCTCTCTGACAGGAGGCACACTAGGCGGCAGTCTTGGTGGGTTAAGCAATTTTGAATTTGGTTCTAAGGTCAATTACAATCCATTTTCTACTTTCTTAAAAAGTTTAATGAATGAACACAAAATAAGAGATTATGTTTCTGGCAGGAATGCAGCCTTAGCTCAAGACGTTGGTATTATAGATGTTGAATTTGAAAGTGGCGGAGATGATTCAATTATAATAGATCCTTCTTGGATATCTTCAAATATTACTAGAGTTTCATTAATTAATGGCTCAAGCACTAAGTTTCACGTAAAATATGCGGATCAATTAAAAGCAGCATTTGAAAATGCGTGTAGAGCAACAGGATGGACGCCAGAAGATACTAGTAAAGGATATTGTCCTAAACCAAATGGGGGGTTTGTTCCAAGAAGAAGTAGGGCGGCATCAGAAAAAAGAAAGCCTGTTGAACAAAGAGAAATAGGCGGTCACGCTTGGGGAACGTCTATAGATTTGGGAACTGCCTCAGAGAATCCTTATGGTGGCGGAGGAGTTATAAGAAACTATCCACAATTTATAGAAGCAATGAAACAAAATGGTTTTATATGGGGCGGCGACTGGTCCACACCAGATGATATGCATTTTGAAGTAAAATTTGGCTCTTCTTATAGCCCGGCAGGAACATTTAATGCTGGAAGTTCTGAGGACTTTTCTGGAGGTTATTCTGGGGCTTCTTCTTCCGAGTTTGGGAGTAGAGTAAATTATAATCCTTTCTCTACTTTTTTAAAAGGCTTGATGACTGAACATTCACTTACCAAAGAAGATACAATATTAAAAAAAGAAAAAAAGTTTAAAATTATTAACAAAACAAAAAATAAAGAGATTGGCAAAAATAAAAAACTTTTATCAGATATGTTAGGTTTTTTTGATAAAAAATTAAAATTTGAGAAACCTGTTTTAATTAACTTTGTTGAAGACAGAACAAATTCAAAAAAACCACTTGGTAAAACAGCCTATTATCATCCAGAAAATTATGAAATAACTGTTTTTGCCACAAATAGATTGTTGAAGGACATTTTAAGATCCCTCGGTCACGAACTTATACACCACAAGCAACATTGTAAAGAACCTTTTGATTTAAGCAATCAAGAAGAAGGTTACGCCCAAAAAGATAAAACAATGAGAAAAAGAGAGAAAGAAGCCTATTTATATGGAAACATTCTTTTCAGAGATTGGGAAGATAATTACAAAAAGAAACACAAGGGCATTAAATAACCACAAATTTTTTGTAATAATTTAACGGGAAATATTTTATGTCAAATCGTTATGTAAACATAAGAAACAAGGTTCTTTTTGAGGCTCTTATGAATCCAAAATTTCATAAAGACAAAAAGAATTTTATTCTAAAAGAAATAGGGGGAATGGGTGGCGCACATGAAGAAAGTGTTATGAAAGCACTTTCAAACCCAGATCCAAAAATACAAGCAATAAATGATTATTGGGGTCATTTAGTCTTAGATTTTTTAGGTGTTCTTGACCCTACTCCCGCAGCAGATCTTGCAAATGCTCTTTGGTATTATCTAGAAGGCGACAAAATTAATGCCTTTTTTTCATGTGTTGGCGCTGCTGTGCCATATGCTCTCGATGTAGTAAAAGTTACAGGCAGAGTAATGTTTAATTTTTTAAAGGGCGGAAAACTCACTGCTGATATTGCAGGTACAGCCATTGAGAAATTTCTTGAACACATGCAAGCGGTTTCTTATCTTTTGAGAAAATTTAAAGAGTTAATAGAAAATTTTTTAGAATTTGCAATTGAAAAAGCAGGACCATCTAAATTTGGTTTTTTTATAGACTGGGTTCGTACAACTTTTCAAAAATTTGTAGCATTCATAGATAATTTAATTTTAAAAAGCAAAGCAGCAAAGGCAGAAAGAGGTACTGCAACCTCCACAACAGAAACAATGAATATTGCAGAAGCCTTTGAAGATTTTTTTGATAGCACATTTAAAAACACAGCAGAGGCTTTTGATCCTGCTACTTGGAGCAAACGTTATTCTCAAATATTTAAAAGACCACTTACAAATCCTATAGCTTTTTCGGCGCAAGCTGGAATTTATGCACTACTAGCCCAACCTTGGAAAAGGTGGGCTGAAAATAGAAAAGAAGACCTTATGAGAGAAATAGAAGTCATTTCGGAAAATTTCCAACAAACAAGTGCCCCGATTGAAAAAGAAATAGCAGAGATTAGTCAAAAATTAGAAAGCGAAACAAGCTCCGAAAATTATGAAGAACTTCGCAAGAAAGGTTATAAACTTGTTTCTTTGTCTCAAGACATTCAATCAGCAAAAGCAGCGACATATTTTATGTATGTGTATTATTCTTCAAATAAAGATTCCGATATAACAGCAATGTTTTTAAAGCTTCTTTCTAGAGGTATAGAATATACGCCAGCAGATTTAGTACAGTCAGCGATTGAATTAAAATTTGTAGATTCAAAAATCGGAAATGAAATTATAGAACAAATTAATGCAACAACAGAAGAAATTATTTCCTCGGACCCGCGATTTGACGCGATGGGGAACCCAATGCGGGGAGTACCTCTCGGAGCGGCTCGCGGTGCATTTGGCGCTGGAAAATATTTTTTAAATGCTCAAGCAAAAGAAGAAAAAGAAGAAAAAGCAAAATATGAAATATTAGAAAAAATAAAAAAAGTTTTTGAAGAATGGCAACAAAGTTCTTATAAAGCAAAAAAAGTCACGACACAAATACAGAATTCATATTTATTGTCAATTGAAGATTCCTTACAAATGGTAGCGGGTGCGCGTGCAAAAGCAACAGAAAGAAGAAGAGAACAATAGGAGAAAAAAATGACAAGCAAGTATCATGAACACATAGATAGAACAACTCTTGAACACCTTTTATTTTTAGAAAATAAAAAAAATAGAAATTCAATAAAAGTTGTTTTTGAAAATAATTCTCAAAATAAAAACAAAGTTTTAAGTCACAAAAAAACAACCAATTTAAAAGTTGTAATTAAAGAATCAAAAAATAAAAATCTTTTAAATGAAGGAGTTATTTTGACTTGGCTTCTTAGGAATTTTGATTTTAATCCCGCTACCGGAAAATTTATCCCTAAAGCCGTTGCTGAATATGCGGAAGAAATCGAACTTGCTAATGTAATTGCAGGTATGACCACACTTGCAAAAGGTTCTCCTTTAACTGATAAAAACCAAATAAGAGCGATAAATAAAATTTTTCAGATGGGTCTTGGAACAAATACAAGTTCACTAAGCCTCGACCAAGTTCAAAGACACTTTTTTAAATTGGAATTTCCAACCCTAGACTTTGACCAAATAAAAGCACTTGCGGAACAAGCTGAAAGTAAAAAATTTGCGGATCCAAATGCAATATTAGCCCCTGATGAAGAAATGGCTCGCGCTCATTTTAGAGCTATCGGTAGTATTTTTTCTATGGACAAAAATCAAATAGAAAGCTCAATTAATTTTTTAAGAAAACAAAGCGGCATTAAAGTACCCAACCTTCCAATTCCTGCAATACCAAAAGAATATAAACTTCTTTTAAATAAATGGACAGAAACACTTGATAAGATTCTTGTTATTGCAAGAACGCCGATTGACCCAAGCGTGGTTCAAATTTTTGAAGATGTAAGCGATCTTATTTTTTCAAAATCTTTAAAAACTAATGAAGAAATTTTGTCTGCTGTATATGAAAAAATAATTATACAGGCAAGGGGTCAAGATTTTTTTGATAATTTGATGCTTTCAAGAGCTGTAAAAACTAACTCATCAAATATAACAGCAGCCGAAAAAGTAAGTTTTTTAGAAACGGTGATAAAACAGGATTCAGAAATGGCTGGAATGTTCAACTCTATGCAGCAATCTATAAGTAGAATTGCTGCTCAAAGAGGAATTGTGGTTGAACAAGCCGTAAGCTGGATTAAGGATGCCTTTCAACAAACCATAAGCTTCGGGTCCAGATATAGCGCCGCCCAAGCAAGAGGTATACAGCTTAATTTTATTAAATGGTGTGTAATCCATTTAGTTCCAATACTAAATCATTTTTTTCCTTTGGCTAAAAGTAGAACAGATTGGTTTTCCAATCTTGCGTGGAATTTATCAAGACGAGGTATTAAATGGGTCAAGGATAAAGCTTCAGATGTAAAGGGAGAAACTTTTACGCCAACTTTAGCTCCCCCTCTTTTTAGATTGCTCGCTGGAACATATTTATGGAGCAAAATAGCACTAGGACTTTCGTGGGTTTATGTGTGGATTATGACTAAATTGTATGATCCAGAAATGCAAGAACAAGAGAAAGAAGAAAAAAAAGCTGGTAGTAGTGAATATATAGAAATTTCAGATCAACTTAAGTCGGAACTTCTTACAAGAATTGTTGAACTTTCTATTCAGTTAGCAGTCTTGGGATCAAATTCATTAGCAAGGTATCTCGTGACATTAGCTGACCGCTCCTATGGGTTTATTACAGATCGCAAGTATTTGAGTTTGCAGGATCAATTGGCATTAGATAAAACAAGAAAATTTTACAAATTTATGAAAATAAAAAGAATTAAAAAAGTACAAAATAAGTGCAGGGCTTATATGAACAGCTTTGATTCTGATGAAAAATTCAGGACCAGTATGAAAAGTATTATTGCAAGAGGAGATCAATTAATAGAAGAAATTGAAGACGAAGACAATGTTGAGGATAGCACTATTGAAGTTTATGAAAAAACACTTGAAATAACAATTCAAAAATATGAAAAAGAATTAGGCATCCAGATACCAAGGGATATTGAACAAGAAAGTTTCTTTGACAGTTTAAAAGCGCTTCCGCAAAAAGCTGTGGATAAAATGAGTGATGAAGCCAAAAAAGCAGACGAAGAAGTAAAAAAAAGATATGATGAAATGACAAGAAGGGCTGGACTTCCTACACCTCCGCCAGCACCAGAAGGACCACCAGAGTCAACGCCACCCTCGCAGCCACGCCGAGGTCAGCGCCGTTAAAGTAACACAATAGGAGAAAAATATGGCAGCTTTTACAAATTATGGAGTATTAAAGGCTTATTATGGCTACACCCCAAGAAAAACTTACGATAATAGTTTTTTTAAAAATGTTTATTTTGATATAACTAATTTATTTAAACAAAAATTTGATTCTTCTCAATCTTTGATTATTAATCCCCAACAGGATTATTTCGGGTCAGATTTAGAATCTATAATAGAAATTAGTTTTCGACAATATAATATCCAACAAGCCTTTGACATTTATGTTGGCGACAAAGATAATGAAACTAAATTAATAATTAAGCTTTTAAATGAAGATACAAATGAAACTTATAATTTTTATTTTATAAGGGATTTAGGCTGGGCAGTAAAAAACGATCAAGGCGAAATAGTTGTTCAATCATCAGAATCAGAGAAAGCCTTAGAAATAGGAAAAAATGTTTCATTTAAATCTGCTGGAACCGGTAGAATGTTTGGAAAGGCTGCTCAGAAAGCTGCTGAAAAATTTGTGGGCTTAGACCCAGAGGATGCCGCCATCTTAGCTCAAATTACTCAAGGTGGTATAGAGGGAGTACGTGGTGGAGTTGAAGGCTTGGGTTCTGTTTTAAAATCTGTCATCGAAGCTAGAATGGAGTTTGATAATGGCAAGGAAACTCACCAATTACAGGCTGCGGTCCAAAGATGCATCATAAGATATGCTGGAGGAAATTTACTAGCAGAAAGGGGCAATTTAAGAGAACCATTTTATAAATTAGATTCAAGCGCTCCGGGATATCAGGAGTGGGCTAAGAACATCGGACGTTTTGGTCCAATTTTAGGAACAAAAAAAGATAAAAATTTGGCAGACAATGGAAAATTTAATAAAGAACTTCTTGAAGCTGTTACTTATTTGCTTCCAAAATTAAATGAAGACTTAAAAGGCACTGGAGTAAAAATTACTGATCCTCAAGTTATTCCTCTTTCTATATTACAAACAAAAGTTTGTAGAGATTTTATTGGAACAATTGCTCAAGGAAATGAACAGGACAATTATAATCACATGGTAAAGAATGAAGATATTGTAGTATCAAAAGTGGCAGCAGTTGCTAACGATTCAAATATAGATGTAGAAGAAATAGGCTCAGGACAGTTTGAATTCTTAAAATCTATATTTGGTATTGATTATGACCAGATAATGTATTTTTTAAGAAAGCACTTTGGCAAAGATGCCTCTGTTCCTACTTCACTTCCACCTCCCGCCCAGACGCCTGCTGGGGGGGCAGCAAGAGCCATCCAGCTTTCTCCTGATGAAATATTTAATTCAAGTGAATTTAGAGAATTAGAAAATTTTGCAAAAAATGCAAGAGAAATTATGGTATCAAATAAAATTAGAGAAGCTTTTGATAAAAATAAAAAAGAATTATCTGCAACCATAAATGACTACAATAATTCAAAATTAAATAAAAATGATGTGAATAATTTAATAGATCAAAAAATTGCTTCTATAGAAAGAGAACAGGCTCCACCCTTTAGCAAAGAAGGTCCAAAGTTTAAAGAGCTAGCTTTAAATTTTTTAAATTTTATAAAAAATAAAATTGTTCCAACTCTTCAAGAAAATAAAAACAAAAAAACAAAACGCATTATTAATGACTATAAATTTGTGTCAAATAAAAACAAAAAAATACATTCTATTTTAATGGAACAACTTAAAAAAGATCTAAAAAGAGGATAAATGAACATTAAAACAAGAAAGCTAATACGACAGCTTGTATTGCACAACCCAGAGCTTTCATCAAACCCTCAGAAGCTTTTAGATCTTCATTATGGTAATGTTCAAGTAGAACAACCTTTATTTGAAACCGTAGAAACTACAATAGAACAAGTTGCCGAACAAATAAATTTTGAGTCCTTAGACTGGAATTCTATTCTAGAATTGGCTAAATTAAACAACATAACTAATTATAGAAAGATGAAGAAATCTGAACTGGTTTCTATTCTAACGGAACTTCAAAATGAATGTAGACTTACACAAACTAACTAAAAACTTTATTCTAAAAGAAGAGTTCAATCCTAATGTATTAGAGTATCTAAACATTCTGGAAGGAAACCTTCGTTTGGTTCGTGCATCTAATCGAGCTGACCAATCTCGTCTAAATGCAGCCAAAAACATCATAAGAGAAGTCAAGTC
>Ga0129333_10007507_pt1 | contig 10287 bp, 9 predicted proteins | sample CPB6_08_DNA_FD_94474 | JGI IMG/M metagenome (GOLD analysis project Ga0129333, IMG submission 94474) | Freshwater to marine salinity gradient microbial communities from Chesapeake Bay, USA - CPBay_Sum_0.6_0.8_DNA | ecosystem: Environmental > Aquatic > Marine > Coastal | place: USA: Chesapeake Bay...
AAACACTAGCAGCTAACACAGTTACTGGAACAGATTTAAATAAAAGCGAGTTTTGGATCCCAAATCCATATTATGGAGAAAATGAATTAGAACCTGTGTTACTATGGGTTTATAACTATAAACCAGACAGTATGTTGTTAAGTGATCCACAGGTTTATCCTTGGTTACAAGAGTATGCTTTGGCTTTTGCCAAAAGTATTTTGGGACAAGCTCGTGGCAAGTTTAATACATTGGCCGGCCCCCAAGGTGGCACTTCTTTGAATGGTGCAGCACTTTTACAAGAAGCACAGGCCGAAATGCAGCAATTGGAAGAAGACTTGAAACGATATGTTGATGGATCAACCCCATTGACATGGGTAACAGGATAATATATAATCGCTGCATGATTATTGGATTTTGTGGTTTAATAGGTAGTGGCAAAGACACTGCTGCAGACTATCTTTGTAATTTTCACGGTTTTAAAAGAGAAAGTTTTGCAAATACGCTGAAAGATGCTGTATAGGCAGTTTTTGGATGGGACCGTGAACTTTTAGAAGGCAGAACTAAAACTGCCCGTGAATGGCGTGAACAAATTGATCCTTGGTGGAGCCAGAGATTAATGATGCCAGATCTAACACCTAGGCTTGTGTTACAACTTTGGGGCACAGAAGTTTGCCGCCGCAGTTTTCACGACGATATTTGGATAGCCAGTGTGGAAAACAAACTGCGTCAAACCAAAGACAATATTGTGATCACAGACTGTAGATTCCCCAACGAAATTGCCAGTATTAGAAATGCGGGAGGCAGAGTAGTACGGATTGCTAGGGGTGCAGATCCTGATTGGTTCCATCTGGCCAGACACGCCCAAAGTGAAATGAAAAAAATGTATCCCAATATTCATGCCAGCGAATACAGTTGGGCTGCTACAGATTTTGATATTACAATTGACAACAACGGATCAATCGAAGATTTATATCTTGAACTTAAAAATCTGGTATAATTGGATGTTCGCGCCAAGATAATTTACTTTGCGCTAACTCTATTCTGCAGTTAAGGCACACACTTTTTAAGTTTAAAGTTGAGGTATTTCTCAAATTACCGTCAATATGATAAACAGATATTTGTTTATCTAAAAATTTAGCTTTAAATCCACAGCGTTCACAAGTTTGTTTTTTTCTGTAACCTGCTTTATACCAAGCAGGAACGGGTTTAAGTTTTTTTGTAGAACGACAACAGGTGTCGCACAATTTTCTATAGTAAATTTTTTTGCCAATATATTTGTTAATGGCTACTGGTCTTTGTTGACAGTTATTACAAATAGGCCTCATATTTTTATTTACCCGAAACCTTATTAAGGGCAAACAACTGACGGTTTTTTTGAAACTTCGATAAATATTTACAAGTTTATGAGGAAGTAACCATGGCACTAGTCAGTCCAGGCGTACAAGTCACAGTAGTAGATCAAAGTAATTATACTCCCGCTTCTACAGGCAGTACTGCATATATTTTATTAGCTACAGCACAGGACAAAGTTGCACCAGGCGGCACAGCTTATGCTGCAGGCACTTTGGCAGAAAATGCTGGAAAATTATATAATATCACTAGTCAAAGAGATCTAGTAACAACATTCGGAACACCGTTGTTTAGTACGACTGCTAGTGGAGCACCTTTAAACGGCGATGAATTAAATGAATACGGTTTGTTGGCCGCATACAGTGCATTGGGCGTTAGCAATAATATGTATGTGCAAAGAGCAGATGTTGATCTAAGCGCATTAGAAGGTAGCACAATTAGACCATTACAAAATCCCAGCAATGGAACATTTTGGTTAGACGCAAGTACTTCTACATGGGGTGTTTATGAATGGGACGCGGTGGGTAGTACTTTTATCAATCAGCCGTTAACTGTAATTAATGATTCAGCTTATTTGGCAGCAGGTAATGTAACTCCTTTGGCTAATGTGGGTTCAATAGGTTCTTATGCAATTAATTTAGTAAGTGATCAGTATAGAATTTTTAGAAAAGACAGAACAAACAAGTGGAATCAAGTTGGAAATGTTGGCTGGCAACAAAATACTGCTGCAATATTGAGTACAGCAATTAACAGTACATTTGCTGCAAATGCTGCCGGTACAATTACAATTAACGGCGTTGCTATTACAGTTGCCCAAGGCGATACAATTGCAAATATAAGTGCCAATATCGATGCAAATATTACAGGTAATGTAAGGAGCTTTGTAACTACTACAGGACAATTAGCTATAAGTATTTTGGCCAATAGCCGAAGCAACAGCACAGCATCAATATCTGACACTAGTGGCACTACACTTGTACAATTAGGCATTACTCCAGGACAATATTTTGGTGCAGCAACTTTAGTTGCTCCTTATAATCAAAATCCAACCTGGTCAGGCAATCTTGCTAACAAAGAAGGCAGACCAACAGGCAGTGTATGGAATAAATCTAGTGTGCTTGGAGCAGGATTAAATCCTGTTGTCAGTCAATGGAATAGTTCTACATTGACTTGGGATGCAAAAACTGTTGGTTCTTATAACACAATTGCTAATGCAACATTTGGCACTGATCCTACTGGCGGCGGTATTAATATTCCTGTCAATAGCGTTTTTATTGATAATTTAGCAGAAGTATCTCCTGCCAACACTGCACCTATTTTAAGTAGTGATTTATGGTATAGAAAAAATTCAGGCGCAATGATTGCCACAGGATCTAAAGTTACAGCAAATATTGGTAATCCTTCATCAGGTGATGCGTTTACAATTGAAACAAGAGCTAATTTATCGCTGAGTAATACAACAATATACACTGTGACTGTTTCAACAGCTACTCCGGCTGGTTTAGTGAACGCTATCATTGGAGCTGGAATTCCTTATGTAACAGCGAATGTTATTTCCAGTGGCGCAGTAACTATTACACATAGTCAAGGTGGCGATTTGTTCTTAACAGACACTGTAAATACACCATTGGCTAATGTTGGTATCAATGCAAGTGGTACAAATATATACAGCAGTGTAAATCAAAGCTCAAGTGCTTTAATTGCTACAAATTGGGCACCAATCAGCACTGCAAACTATTACTATACATCAACTCAACCTTATGTAGCACCTGATAATAATACATTATGGTACTATAATACTCCAAGTAGAGCTGACATCATGTACAGTAATGGTACAGCTTGGTTGGGTTATAGAAGCACCAGCACCGTAGATATTAGGGGTTATAATCTAGCTAATACAAACAGCACAGGCCCAATTATTAGTGCCAGTGAACCAACAACACAAGACGATGGTACAGCGTTAGTATACGGTGATTTGTGGATTGATACAGGAGATCTAGAAAATTATCCTGCACTATACAGATGGCAAAGCGTGACTGGTATTGACCAGTGGGTGGCTATTGACAAAACAGATAGTACAAGCCAAAACGGAATTATTTTCCAAGATGCACGATGGGATACCACAGGCACAACAAATGTCGCTACTGGCACTATTCCAACAATTGCAGAATTACAGGAAAGTAATTATCTAGATTTAGATGCTCCAGATCCAGCATTTTATCCAAAAGGCATATTGTTGTTTAACACAAGAGCCAGCGGATATAATGTAAAACGATATAAGAGTGGCTATTTCAGTCAAGCTGCTTATCCAGGAGAGACTATTCCTAGTCAAACAGCTACTTGGCTAACCGACAGCGGATATGACGCTTCTAACTTGCCAAACTTTGGAAGAAAAGCACAGAGAGGTGTAGTTGTTGCTGCTCTTAAATCTGCAATCGACAGCAGCACTACTCTGCGTGAAGATGCAAATCAGTTTAACTTAATTGCATGTCCTGGTTATCCAGAGTTAATTCCTAATATGGTAGCTTTGAACAATGACAGAGACGACACAGCATTCATCATCGGTGACACACCGTTTAGATTACCTGCCACAGGAACCGCAATACAAGCCTGGGCTACAAACAGTGCTGATGCTAGTGCTACCGGCGAAGACGGTTTGAACACAACTGATCCATATGTAGGTATATACTATCCAAGTGGACAGACTACAGATCTCACAGGATCCACAGTTGTTGTACCTCCTAGCCATGCAACTTTAAGAAGTATTCTTAACAGTGATAATGCAAGCTATCCATGGATAGCACCAGCTGGAACAAGACGCGGATTAATCGATAACTTAAATGCTATTGGTTATGTAAATGCTGCAACTGGCGCATTTGTAAGTGTGGGTATAAATCAAGGATTGCGAGATATATTGTATACTAACGCAATTAATCCATTAACCAGTTTACCTGCTGTTGGATTGGTAGTGTATGGACAAAAAACTCTAGCATCATTACCAAGTGCATTAGACAGAATTAATGTGTCTAGACTTGTTAATTATATAAGAAAGCAATTGAATATTCTTTCTAAACCATTCTTGTTTGAACCAAATGACAGCATAACAAGAACTAACATTACTACAGTAGTCAACAGTTTGTTGAATGACTTGGTGGCAAAACGCGGCGTTGCAGACTATTTGGTAGTATGCGACAGCTCTAATAATACACCAGATCGTATTAACAGAAATGAACTTTGGGTAGATATCGCAATACAACCAACTAAAGATGTTGAATTTATTTACATTCCAGTTAGGTTAGTTGCAGCTGGCCAGTTAAACAGTAACAATGTTGCACCAGCTGAAGCCGTTGGAACAGGAGCAAATTAAAATGGCAGTTTCTTCATTAACTAAATTTACAGTTCCGCTGAGTGGAAATCAAAGTGCTTCCACTCAAGGTCTGTTGATGCCAAAACTACAGTTTCGTTTTAGAGGTAGTTTTGACAGTTTTGGTGTTAGCACTCCTACCACTGAATTAACAAAACAGATTATTAGTTTTGCTCGTCCACAAGTAGGCATGGAACCAATCGCGTTGCCTGTATATAACAGCATGGCTTATATTGCCGGCAGACCAACCTGGCAAACAGCATCTGTTGTACTAAGAGATGACGCGGGCGGAAATGTCAGTCGTTTAGTTGGCGAACAGTTACAAAAACAATTTGACTTTTTAGAACAAGCTAGTGCAAGTGCTGGTATTGACTATAAGTTTACTGCAAGAATTGAAATGTTAGACGGCGGTAACGGCGCCATTGAACCTACAGTGTTAGAAACTTGGGAATTGTATGGTTGCTTCCTTTCTGATGTAAATTGGGGTGAAGCCAACTACGGTAATAATGAACCAATGACAATTACAATGAGTATCCGTATGGACAACGCACTACAGACCACAGGATTAGGTGGAGTCGGAAATCCAGTCCCAAGGGGTACTGGTACAGCAGTAACAGGTTAATTAACATTAGCTTGACAAAACCCACTCAAAGTGGGTTTTTTGTTGGCTAAATATTTGTATGGTATCATTGTACAATGCTAATTTAAAGCCTTTAACACCTGGCACTTATACGCATCCCTATCAACATGCTACAAAACTGTTTTTGGCTGACAATTATAAACTGTCACCCAAACAAAGTTTTTTGTATTATGTTGTAATCAATTTTAATAATAATTTAGGCAATGAACTTTTATCACAAGTAGTTGGATTACTAAGTCAACAGATATTTGGCAATGGAATAAGTAGTCAAACAGTTTTAGAACAGTATGAAGTTGGTTTACTGGCCAAACAAGTTGATTTGCCTAAATTTAAAATGGCAACCAGAACACTAAACGCCTATAATAGAAAAAATATAATACAAACAAATATCAATTATGATCCAATCACAATTACCTTCCATGATGACATGGCTGATACAGTGACAAAGTTTTGGAATGATTATTATACCTATTATTACAGAGACAGCGATTATACTAAAGCATACTATACAAGTCCTCACAAATATCAACCAAGACTAACAGACGGCTGGGGTTATACTCCGAGAAATGCCAGTACTGTGCCTTTTTTAACAAGTATACAAATTTTTAGTTTGCATCAAAAAAGATTTACAGAGTATGAACTTATAAATCCAATGATCACAGATTGGCGTCATGGACAACATGACAGTAGTCAAAGTACAGGCATCATGGAAAATCAAATGTCTGTAGTTTTTGAAACTGTCAAATACAAAACTGGTTATATTAATCCGTTAGATGTAAGTGGATTTGCCACTATACACTATGACAATTTTCAAAGTCCTATTAGCACTAGTACCACTAACATATATGACGATAATGGCATTGTGGGCGTGTTGGCAAATGGTACAAAAGATTTAGCAAGGCCCGATGGTCAAGGGTCAGGCGCCAATATTTTTAATTCGTTGTTGAATGTAAAAAATTTAGCCAAGAATCTAAAAAATGTTAACTTTAGTCAACTAGCAAAAACATCGATAGCCAGTATAGGAGTAAATGCAATTAACAGTGCAGTGAACGCAGCCATCGGCAATCCGTTTACTGTGCCTACAGCTTCTTTGGGATCAGGGCTGGTGTATAGTAACAGTAATATTTTAACCAATCCTTACAGTAATCCTGGTTTATATAATGGAGCAAGTATCAGCGCAGCCAGTATAGGTCAAAGCATAGCTGCAGGTGTGATTACTGTGGGTGCCAATGTAGTAAACAATTATGTAAATGGTGTAGTAACAGATGTTTTTAATTCTGGTTCGGCGCAACTTTATCAAGTTCAACAAAATAACGGAGGATCTATATTGGTTAACCAGTATGGTGTACCTGTTACAAATCAAAGATCGGCTGTAACTTACGACACATTCGGTAATCCTATTGCTACCACACAAATTTTAACCACACAGTCGGGTACTTATAATCCAAATTCTGTTAATGACAATTTGGAAGTAAAAACTCAATTAGTGCAACCCGACGGGCAAGTGCTAACTCAGTCCAGATACATAGATGGAACTGTTATTACTAAAGACGCTAATAATCAAGTAGTAGATATTATACCAGGCACAAACTTTACAGGACAGGCACAGCCTGCAGCAGTGCCAATTAATACCAGTGTTGCAGTCAGTCAAGGACAACCTTACAACCCTGCAAGTGTAAGATATTATACTGATCCAAGAACTGGCATGACCTATACCATTGGGGGTACAGGAGCGCAGATTGTTAACACTATTTCTGGTACAACTGGTCTAGTTGCAGGTGGTATTGTGGGACAACAAGTGTACGGTGGACTCACTAAGGTGTTAGGTAATAATGTTTTTGGACAAGCAATTTCTGCAGGAGTAAGTGGAGCTGTTGGACTAGCTACCGGAAGGTTAGTTAACAATACGCTACAGCCTATACTCAATAATTTTTCAGGTACAATTGGTCAGGGTATAGATAATATCACAGGCGGTATCAGTAATTTTATTGGAAGAATCACTGGTTCTGGTGGCTTTAACGCTGCCGCGCCTGGGCAGAATGTTCTGAATCAGGACATTTTTGCCGACGGCAGTGCAATTATTACTTATAAAGACGGGTCTGTGTATGTTAGAGACATAGACGGCAAATACACACAGTCGCAACCACCAACCGCAACAAATTGGCCAAGCAATTTGTTTGGATCATCTACAGCAGCTAATCCTACATTTGGCACAGGTTCATCTACAAACATAGAGCCTCAAGCAACCGTTTGGACTGATGGTTCTGGAAATCCTATTATTACGGAAAGTGGTCAGTATGTTTTCAGCGGCGGCCGAACAGACTTTGCAGATCCATTCCAAGATCCCAGCAGCAGTTTTTATACTCCCAGTGAACAATCTGCACCTACATTAGATTGGACATCTGGTTGGGGACAGGACTATTAACAACTATGACAACTTACAATCCAAATCAACCCAGTAATTTAAACACCACTGGACTAGATAAAACAAATCAATTTTTCAATAATTATTTTGTGCCGGATTACACTGTGAGTATTGGCACAAACGATGCTATATTAAGTTGGTTTGAACAAGTTACAGGTGATAAAGAAAGCGCACAGTTGCTGGCACAAACAGTAATTAACACTGCACAACAAAACAGAGAAGATCCAATGACAGTTCTAGATCAATTTATGAAATTGCCTCCGGGCGATCTTAACAATTTTTTAGCACTGTATCTCAATACTAGTAGAGTGAGCACCAGCTTACTGGGCACAGTAAACACAATAAGCCCTAACAAATATGTAGCACGAACTATTGTTTGGTAATGACCAGCAAATACAGTCAGGGTAAATTTACAATCAAAAACCCACAAAAGTACATAGGAAAAAAACTACCAACCTATCGCAGCAGTTGGGAGTTCAAGGTTATGACCTTCTTTGATGAAAATCCCAATATCCTACAATGGGCATCGGAAGCTATACACATAAACTACACCAATCCTTTTACAAGAAAGAAAACCATTTATGTGCCCGACTTTCTGATTATCTATCAGGATAAACATGGCAATCGTCTAGGCGAAGTAATTGAAGTAAAACCCTTAAAAGAAACTACCATGGAAGCTGCCAAAAGTGCAAGAGATCGCGCCGCAGTGGCACTTAATCACTGTAAGTGGCAAGCAGCAGCAGCGTTTTGCGAACAAAACGGTCTTAAATTTAGGGTCATAAACGAAAATCAAATTTTTCACGGCAGCTAACCATAAATATGGTATGACCAAAAAACTCAGTGATTTGTTTAATTTGCCTGAAAATTTACCTGAAGATGTTACTGCCGAACAAGCTACACAACAGCTTCAACAACATCAATCAACTTTTGCTGAAATAGATTCTGCTATAGACAAAATAGATAGTGCTCTTCCTGGAGTAAAAGGTCTAGAAACCAGTGACCAAGAACTAGATGAGCTTGCTGATTTAGCTAAAGAAAAGTTTAATGATTTAATGGATTTAGGCATGGCCATGGAAGCAAGATTTAGTGGCACAGTATTTCAAACAGCAGGTACATTGTTAGGACACGCTATTACAGCCAAACAAGCTAAATTGGATAAAAAATTACGCATGGTTGATTTACAACTTAAAAAAATGCGATTAGATCAACAAACCAAAGATAATCCGCAGTTAGGATCTAGCGTAGAAGGTGAAGGTACAGTTATTGATCGTAATACATTATTAGCCGAAATACTGAAACAACAGAAAAAATAACTGAATTCGAATAAATATCTAATAATAGGAACAATTCCCAATGAAGTCATTTAAAGCCTACTTAACAGAAAGCCAAAAGACTTACAACTTTAGAATACGCATGGCCTGTGAAATGACCAGCGAAATAGAGTCAAAAGTAAAACAAGCTTTGGAACAGTATAAAGTTGAAAGTGTTAGCAGCCCCAAGCGTTTACCCATTCAAGAAAGCCCACTGTTTCCCAACATGGGACCTGTGGAAATTAACATTTTTGATGTTAGTGTTTGTTATCCAGCCAACGATGACCTAATTAGAAATGCAATTGCAGAGTGCGGCTGCTGCCCTGCTGCTAATATTCGTGTAACGCCCACAGACAGTCCGTTTGAAGCTATATTAGATGGAAAAGAAATGAGTAACCCTGATGGTAAAACTGTGCTCAGTGAACCAGAAATGAAAACTGATAGTCCTGACAAAGATTTAGTGGGCGATGCAAGAATTCCCAGTATTATGAAAGAACTCGAAGAAACACGCCGTTATCAATACGCTAAAGCTGCAGGCGGTGCCACAGCCAAAGGCAAAACCAGCAACGACTTTCCGCAAGGCACTTCTAGTCCTGTGGGCAGCAAACAGAACAAAATATCTAAGCCAGTAAAGAAATAATAGGATAAAATCATGAGCAATAACATTTACGACATTCTTAACAAATTGAATACAGTTGAACAAAAAAATCAGCCGCCGGTTCAACAGCAGTCTAAGGAAAAAACTCAGCTGGCAGAAAATATTGCAACTATAGAAAGTCAACTTAATGAAAAATATATGGGCTTTAAAAAAACTGTTGCCGCAATTAAAAAAGGCGGCAGCGCCGAAAATCCCGAAGCAGTTGCAGCAGCAATTGGCCGTAAAAAATACGGAAAAGAAAAATTTCAACAGGCCGCTGCCCAAGGCAAAAAACTAGGTGAAGATCAAAAAGTCGCGGAAGAACAGCAAGATGAGTCAGCTTTACAAGCTTATCTTGGAAAAAAGAAATACGGCGAGCAAGGCATGAAAGCTTTACAACAAGCAGGCCGTGAAGGCGCTAGCAAAGAAACAATGGCAAAAATTCGTGCTAAACATGATAAAATGGATGAAGTAGCACCTCCAGGAGCCAAAGCAGAACGCATGGTTAAACATGTTAAAAAAGGATATGCCAAAGATGGCAAACTGACGCCCCAAGAAAAATCAATTGCCTATGCAACA
>Ga0129333_10007508_pt1 | contig 10286 bp, 8 predicted proteins | sample CPB6_08_DNA_FD_94474 | JGI IMG/M metagenome (GOLD analysis project Ga0129333, IMG submission 94474) | Freshwater to marine salinity gradient microbial communities from Chesapeake Bay, USA - CPBay_Sum_0.6_0.8_DNA | ecosystem: Environmental > Aquatic > Marine > Coastal | place: USA: Chesapeake Bay...
CGTGCAGCCGGGCGTGTCGTCCTTGGGGTAGAAATACAGCACCACGGTCCTGCCCGCGAGGCCGGAGAGCCTGACGGTCGAGCCATCGTGGGCGGTGAGCGTGAACTTCGGCGCCTTGGCGCCAACGTCGATCCAGTCGGCCATGGGACGGTGCTCCTGCGTGTGCGATTCCAAGCCTGGAGTTATAGGGCGGTCCGCTGGCGAAAACAGCGTCGTGCCCGGCACGTCCGGCGTACGCTGCTGTCTGCTCACGCCGCCCGGCCGCGGGGCGCTGGCCGTGGTGGGTGTGTGGGGTGAAGGTGCGATCGCGTTCGTCGCCCGGTCGTTCACGGCCCGCGGAGGTCCGCTGGCCGTCCGGCCCGACGGAGCGATCGTCGTGGGCCGGTGGGCCGCCGCAGCGGGGCATGCCGGCGAGGAGGTGGTCGTCGTGCGGCACGGTGCCGATCGCCTCGAGGTCCATTGCCACGGTGGCACGGCGGCGCCGCAGGCCGTGATCACGGCGCTGGTCGATGCGGGGGCGCTGCGCCGCGGCTGGCAGGACTGGCCGGGCCACGACTCGGGTGTCGTGGCCCGTGAGGCCCGGGCCGCGCTGGCGGGGGCCGCAGGCCCGAGGGCGGCACGAATCCTCTGTCGGCAACTGGCCGGCGCCCTCGATCGTGAGACGAACCGCATCGCGGCCTTACGTTCGACGGGCGACGTGCCGGCCGCCGAGGGGGCGGTCGAGCGACTGCTGCGCGCGGCCCGTGTCGGCCTGCGGCTCGCCCGCCCCTGGCGTGTGGTGCTGGCAGGGGCGGTGAACACGGGCAAGAGCAGCCTCGTCAATGCCCTGGCCGGCCACGCGCGAAGCCTCGTGGCGGGCAGCCCCGGCACGACCCGTGACAGGGTCGAGGTGCGGATCGTTCTCGGCGGCTGGGAAATCGAACTCGTCGACGTGGCCGGGACGCGGGAAGACGAAACCGGCGTGGCCGATGTGGAGCGGGCCGGGATCGCCAGGGCCGAAGCGGCACTGGCGGAGGCCGACCTCGTAGTCCGCGTGGTGCCGGCAGCCGCGGCCGGAAGTGCGGGCCCGGTCGGCAGCCGTGAACTGCTCGTCATCTCCAAGGCCGATCTCGCGGAGGCCGACTTCGAGGCCCCGCATGGCGCCGTCCTCACGTCGGCCCTGACGGGGGCCGGCCTCGACCTGCTCGGAGCCCGGATCGTGGAGCGACTCGTGCCGGAAGATCTCGTCGAGGCGGGGCTGCTCGAGGGAGCGGTGCCCTTCACCGAGCGTCAGGTCGCGGCCCTGCGATCGTGCGTGTGAAAACCGGTTTCAGGCGCGGCGGCCCGGGCTGCGATCGCGAGCGTCCCCTGCGGTTCACGCCTCTGGGTCGGGGATGAGGCAGATCAGCCGTCGGCCGGCTTCTCGGCGCTGCGGCCCCGGATGAGGAGCCGGATCGGTACCTCGTGGAAGGGCAGCGACTTGCGGAAGGCATTGAGCAGATACCGCTTGTAGGGCTCGGAGACGCTGCGCGGGCCGCTCGCCGAGATCACGATCGTGGGCGGGGCCACCTCCACCTGCGTGGCGTAGTAGAGCCGCACTGGACGTCCGCGCGGGTCGCTGGGCGGCTGGTTGGCCTCCACGGCCTCGCGCAGCACTGTATTCAGGCGTGCCGTCGCCGCCCGCTCGTGGCTCTGCCGGTAGAGCCGCTGCGCCGTGTCGATCACCGCCTTGACGTTGCGGCCGGTCGTGGCCGTGGAGAAGGCCACGGGCGCCCAGGGCATGGTGCGAAACGTGTCGCGCAGGTACTGCTCCCATTGCCGCCGCTGCACGTCCGCGGCGTACAGATCCCACTTGTTGACCACGAACACGACCGGTTTGGCCTCCTCCGTGATCGTCTCGGCGAGCTGCTTGTCGACCTTGCCGATCGGCTCGGTGGCATCGAAGAACAGCAGCACCACGTCGGCACGACGGATGCTGCGCTGGGCGCGATGCGTGGAGTAGAAGTCGAGGTCGCTGGTCCGGCTTTTGGCCCGACGCAGGCCCGGCGTGTCGATGGCCAGGAAGGAACGGCCGTCGACCTCGAAGCGGACGTCGACGCTGTCACGGGTCGTGCCCGCCACGGGGCTGGTGATGACCCGATCCTCGCGGGCCAGTGCGTTGACGAATGTGCTCTTGCCGACGTTGCGGCGGCCGACCATGGCCAGCTTCATCTCGGGCAATTCGGCGCTCAGCGGCTCATCGGCCGCCCGCTCGGGGAGCCGCTCCACGATCGCCTCGACGAGCGGACCCCGATTGCGGTGTTCCCTGGCGCTGACCGCCAACGGCGGCCCGAAGCCGAGCGCCGCGAACTCGTGGGCCTGGGCCTCGAGCCCCGGGGCGTCGGCCTTGTTGGCCACCAGCAGCACCGATGCGCCGCCACGGCGCACGCGACGGGCCACCTCCCGGTCGGCGGGCAACAGTCCCGCCCGCACGTCGACCACGAGCAGCACCAGGGCCGCATCCGCCAGCCCCGACTCGATCTGGGCGTCGATCTGGGCGGTGAGCCCGTCGGGATCGTCGAAGCCCATGCCGCCCGTGTCGACCAGGTCGACGACGCGGCCATCCAATTCGATCCTCTGCACGAGCCGATCGCGGGTCACGCCGGCGGAGGGGTCCTCGATGGCGATCCGCTTCTCGGCGAGCCAATTGAAGAGACTCGACTTGCCGACGTTGGGCCGGCCCACGATCACGACCTGTGGAGTCATTGAAATCACGGCGGGGAGGGCCGGGAAGCCCCGACGCGGAACCGATTCTACCCTACCGGGGCCCGAGGACGTCGCGAATCGCCTGCCGGGTCACCGGCTGGATCACGCCGCGCTCGGTAACGATGCCGCGCACGAGGCGGGCCGGCGTGACGTCGAACGCCGGGTTGAAGGCGGCTGCGCCGGGGGCTCCCACCGTCGCCCCCAGCGGCCGCAGCACCTCGTCCGCCGACCGCTCCTCGATGGGGATCGCGGCGCCGTCGTCGATCGTGAGGTCGAACGTGCTCGACGGGGCGGCCACATAGAACGGCACCCCGTGGGCGGCGGCGAGCACCGCCAGCGAATAGGTGCCGATCTTGTTGGCCACGTCGCCGCAGGCGGTGATCCGGTCGGCACCCACGACGCACGAGCCCACGCGGCCCGAGGCCAGCAGGTGGCCGGCTGCGGCATCGACGAGCACGGTGACCGGGATGCCGTGCTGGACGAGTTCCCAGGCCGTGAGCCGCGCTCCCTGGAACAGCGGCCGCGTCTCGTCGGCGAACACCTCGAAGCGGCGGCCGGAATCCCAGGCGGTCGTGATCACGGCCACGGCCGTGCCGGCGCCGCCGGTGGCCAGCGCACCGGCGTTGCAGTGGGTGAGCACGCCCCCCGGGGGCAGCATCGCGGCACCATGACGGCCGATGGCCTCGCAGAGGAGCCGGTCCTCCTCGTGGATGGCCCTGGCCTCGGCGAGCAGGGCGCTGCGGAGGGCCACGGCCGCGGCGGCCCCGAGTCCGTCGATGGCGGCCACGGTCCGTTCCACGGCCCAGCGCAGGTTGACGGCCGTGGGGCGAGCCGTGGCCACCTGCTCGGCGCGGGAAAGCACGTGGGCCCGGGCCTGCTCGGGGGCCAGGCCGGCATGGACCGCTTCGCCGGCCGCCACGACGACGCCATAGGCCCCCGCGATGCCGATCGCCGGGGCCCCGCGCACCCGCAGGCTGCGGATCGCCTCCACCACCGTATCGACGTCGCGGCAGTCGAGCCAGGTGAGCTGCGTCGGCAGCAGTGTCTGATCGAGGATCTCCAGGTGGCCGCCGTCGTCGCCGTGCCAGCGGAGCGCGATGGGAATGGTGGCTGGGCTGGTCATGGGGATTCCGCGGTGGATCAGACGTCGAGGGGCTCGCAGGTCAGGCCGAAGGCGGCGGCCACGGCCGGCTGCACGAGGCGACCAGCGTACACGTTGCAGGCCGAACGCAGCGACTCGTCGTGTCGCAGCGCGGCCGGCACCCCCCGCGACGCGAGCTGCATCACGTAGGGCAGGGTGGCGTTGCACAGCGCGTAAGTGCTCGTGCGGCCGACGGCGCCAGGCATGTTGGTGACGCAGTAGTGCACGACGTCGTCGACGAGGAAGGTGGGATCGGCGTGCGTCGTGGGCCGGCTGGTGGCCACGCAGCCGCCCTGGTCGATGGCCACGTCGATGATCACGGCCCCGGGCTTCATCAGCTTCAGGTCCTCGCGCTCGATGAGATGGGGCGCCCTGGCACCGGGAATGAGCACGCTGCCCACAACGAGGTCGGCGCGGCGGATCTGCTCGCGGATCGTGTGCCGATCCGAAAACAGACAGTCGACGTTCGGGGGCGTGACGTCGTCGAGATAACGCAGTCGCTCCAGGCTCGTGTCGAGCAGGCCGACGCTGGCCCCGAAGCCGGCGGCCACCTTGGCGGCGTTGGCGCCCACGGTGCCGGCCCCGAGCACCGTGACGTGGGCCGGGGCCACGCCGGGCACGCCGCCGAGGAGGATGCCGCGGCCCATCTGCGGCTTCTCCAGATACTTCGCCCCTTCCTGGATGCTCATCCTTCCGGCCACCTCGCTCATGGGAATGAGCAGCGGCAGGCGACCGCGTCCGTCGCGGAGCGTCTCGTAGGCGATGGCGGTGCCTCCGCTGCCCAGGAAGCCCTCGGTGAGCGAGCGGCTGGCAGCGAAGTGGAAGTAGGTGAACATCGTCTGCCGGGGCCGGACGAGGCGCAACTCCGGCTCCTGGGGCTCCTTCACCTTGACGATCAGTTCGCCCCGGGCGAACACCTCCTCTGCCGAGTCGACGAGGTCTGCGCCGCAGGCGGCGTAGTCGTCGTCGGCAAGCCCGGAGCCGGCCCCGGCCCCGCGCTCCACGAGCACCGTGTGCCCGGCCCGCACCAATTCCTCGGCACCGACGGGCAACAGGGCCACGCGGTATTCGTCCCGCTTCGTCTCCCGCGGCACACCGATGATCATGACACGGCGGGCTTGGCGACCGACACGATCTTGAAGCGGCTGGGCATCGGCAGCGGATAGTTGCCGTCGGCATCCGGCGTCACCGGCGGCACGGTGTCCCAGGTGGGATTGTCGGGCATCAGCCGGTAGTCGAGATCCAGCGCCTTCTTGAAGTCCCACTGTTTGCCCGAATACGTCGCCAGCCGGCCGAGGACGGCGGAAAAGCTCGACGTCGCGCCGTAATAGGCGTTGTTGAGGGGCTTGTCGTTGCGGATCGCGTCGTGCAGTTCGTCGTGCTCGACCTGATAGGCGTTGGGGTTGGGGCCGGAGAACTTCCAGAGCACCTTTCCCGCATAGTCGGTGATCTCGCCGATGCGGACGTAGGCCTTGGTGCCCTGAAACTCCTCGTTGACGCGGCCGTCACCGCCGGGGAACTGCTTGCACTGGCTGGCGATGCGCACGCCCCCCGGGTAGCTGAAGTTCACGGCATGGTGGTCGTAGATCTCGCTGGGCTGGTTGGGGACGCGGTTCTGCCGGCCACCGACGCCATAGGCCGCCTCGGGCAACCGATCGAGCACCCAGTTGGCCACGTCGATGTTGTGCACGTGCTGCTCGCAGATGTGGTCGCCGCACAGCCAGTTGAAGTGGTACCAGTTGTGAACCTGGAACTGCATCTCGGTCGTGTTGGGCTGGCGGCCGCGATACCAGATACCGTCGCCATTCCAATAGACCTGTCCGCCGATGATGTCGCCCGCCAGTCCCTCGCGGATGCGGGCCACCGTCTCCCGGTAGCGGTTGTCGTAACGCCGCTGCAGGCCCACGACCACCTTGAGCTTCTTTTCGTCGGCCAGTTTGGCGGCCTCCAGGCAGAGCCGGGCGCCGAAGCTGTCGACGCAGACGGGCTTCTCCATGAACACGTGCTTGCCCGCCTTGATCGCCGCCTCGAAGTGGTACGGGCGGAAGCCCGGCGGCGTGGCGAGGATCACGAGGTCGCAGTGGTCGAGCACCTGCTTGTAGCCGTCGAGGCCCTGGAAACGCCGCTCGGGTGGACACTCCACCTTGTCCTTCATCCCCTCCACCGCCTTGAGGGCGCCATTGATGCGATCCTCGAAGGCGTCGGCGACGGCCGTCAATTTGACGTTGGACCCGGGCACGGAGAGCGTCTGCTGCAGGGCGCCCGTGCCGCGGCCTCCGGCACCGATCAGGCCCACCTTGATGACGTCGTTCGAAGGCGTCTGGCCGTGGACGCCCCGGGCGGCGGCGGCGATCGCGGCGGAGAGGCCCAGGCCGCCCACCGTCTTGAGGGCGTCACGGCGGGAGGAGCCCGCGGCGGGCACGAGGAGATGGTCTGACATCGGGCGGACTCCTGGTTGAAAGTGCGAGGCCGGCACGGCCGCCAAGAGAATACCGCGGCGCCGCGGGCGGCGGAAATCGGCCCCCGTCCTCGATCGGCAGCGGCTTGGAAAACGCGGGAGGCCGCGACCGGATCGTTCCGGCCGCGGCCTCCGTTGTCTGTTTCCCAAAACGAGGATTCGACCGACGTTACTCGGTCAAGCCCGCCGACTCCTGTCCGTTCCTCGAGCAGATGCTCAGGTAGACATTGGGATCGACGTCCGCCGTGATCTGCGCCACGTGCGTGTCACCGAAGGCGTGCATCGTGATGCCGCCCTGGTGGTCGCTTCCCGGACCAAAGGCCATGCCTTGGGCGATCCGCGTGCCGAAATTGGCTGCGGGAAGGTAGCGCACGACTGGGGCCAACGACGGCTGCACCGTCAGGGCACACTTGGTGATGGGGGTCGTGGGCGTCGTAGCCACGGTGCCCCACACACCGTTGACATTGAATGGCGTGCCTTGGTTGGGATCATAGGCCACCACCCAACAAGCTGTGCCGTCGATCCACGACGAATAACCACGCTCCTTCGTCTCGGCGACCATCACCGTCTTCGACATGCCGTCCGAGACCGAACCGGCCGTGACGCCGGCACGGCTGGCGAACCAGGGGGTTCCTGAGAGCGCCGATGACACCGCCACATCCGGGGCGAACTGGATCGCCCCGTTCGTTTGCGGGAGATTGTTGACAAGGTGGGTGCCCGCCATGGCCTTGTAGTTGGTCGAGGCCACCTTACTGCCGCCGATCGTGCCCTGAAACGTGTCGTATTCAGAAGCATAGGACAACCCAGAAGTGGATCCGCTGACCGTGGTCTCGACCGTGCTGCCACCACCCGAACTGGGGCAGACAAGTTGCGAAATCACGACAGCCGTACCATGCGTGCCCTGGAAATTCTGACCACTCCACGCGCCACCTGCAGCGGTCGTCGTGCCGATGCTGAACGGACCGAACTGAAACTTGCTCGTGTTGCTGGAAACGTTGCTGTAGAACGCACCTTCTTCCATGTAGGGAAGGATGTGGAAGATCCAGCTGTACCCCGACGCCGTGTTCGCCGCAGCCCAACTCCCCGCCCTGCTCGTCGTCTCGTCACGGTCGGTGGCGGCCGGAAGTCGCCTCTTCGTCGATTCATAAACCAGGACTGCCTGCGTCAGGCCACGGATGTTGAAACTGCAACCCGTGCGGCGGGCGGCTTCGCGGGCCGACTGCACGGCGGGCAGGAGCAAACCGATCAGCGTGGCGATGATCGCGATCACCACCAGGAGTTCGACGAGGGTGAAACCCCGCCGATTCAGGTTGGAAAGGGAACGGGACATGGTTAAATCCTCCGCCCTTGCGGGCAATGAAAGAAATGAAAGAAATGAAACAAGGACACCGGGGGAACTTTCATGGCAAAGCCGAGAAAGAGAATGGGTATAGGCTTCGCCGGTTGCCCCCGACATCATGAATGATATCGGTCACATCATGCGGTCGTCAATATTTTGACGGCACCCCCCCCTATGAAGACCTTGCCCGCTGATCCGGCGACGGCCCGAATCTTCGCCGCGGACGTCGTCGCCGGCTTGAGGGCCGCCGGTCACGAGACCTACTGGGCGGGCGGGTGCGTCCGGGACGAATTGCTCGGCCGCACGCCCGCCGACTACGACGTCGCCACCGCGGCCCTCCCAGACCAGGTGAGGAGTATTTTTGGCAGCCGGCGCACGCTCGCCGTGGGGGCCGCGTTCGGGGTGATCACCGTGCTCGGGCCCCGGGGGGCTGGGCAGGTGGAGGTGGCGACGTTCAGGGCCGACCGGGATTACACGGACGGCCGACATCCCGCAGGCGTCACATTCTGCTCCGCCCGCGAAGACGCCCAACGCCGCGATTTCACGATCAACGGCCTGTTTCTCGATCCGCAAACCGGCGCCGTGCACGATTTCGTGGGGGGCCGCGACGACCTGGCCCGCGGCATCGTCCGCTGCATCGGCACTCCGGCCCTGCGCTTCGGCGAGGACCACCTGAGAATGCTCCGAGCCGTGCGCTTCACAGCCTTCTTCGGCTTTGCACTCGACCACGACACCCGCCTCGCCCTGGAACGGATGGTGCACCTGGCCGGCACCGTGAGCCCCGAGCGGATTGCCGCGGAACTGCGGGCCATGGCCTCACGGGCCGGCCGGGGCAGGGCCCTCGAACTGCTGGAGGAGACCGGGCTGGCGCGGCAGCTGCTTCCCGAAGTGGCACCGGAGCAGGAGGCGACGCGGGGCCGCTGGCGGGATGCGGCGCGGGTGGTGGCGGCGCTCGATCAGCCCGACCTGCCGATGGCACTGGCGATCCTGGCCATGCCTGCCGCCGCCGATGCCCTGCCCCGGATCGCGTCCCGACTGCGGCTTTCCAATCGCGAGGCCCGTTCAGCCGCCTGGATTCGTGCCGGAATCGATGCCCTCACCGAGGGCGATGACCCGGCAGGGCGGCCTTGGTCGGCGGTGCAGCCCTGGGCCGCCCACGCCGAGGCGGCGTTGCTCGCGGACGTGTTGCGGGCCCGGGCGGCCTGCGGCCACGGTGATCCGCTCAGGGCCGGCTGGTTCACCGCACAGACGGTTCGCCCCCGGCCGGAGCTCGATCCGCCGCCGCTCGTCAGCGGCAGTGACCTGCTGGCGGCAGGGCTGCCGGCCGGCCGCGACCTGGGGGCGGCCCTGGAGCGGATCCGCCGCCTCCAACTCGACGGCCAGATTGGCACCCGGGACGAGGCGCTCGCGTCGCTGCAGCGTTGAACGCGGCGGCCCTTCAGCCCGGCGGCTGGTGCGGAGACGGAAGGTCGGCGAGGCTTTCCAGCCGGAACACCTCGAGGAACTTCGCGGTCGTGCGATAGCAGGGTTCCGCGGAGCCTTCGTCGGCGTGCCGCAGTTCCAGCAGCCCGCGGCGCACGAGCTGGCGGAGCACGGCCGGACGGGCATCGCAGCCGAGCTCGACGAGACCGTCCCGGGGCACCGGTTGATTCCAGGCCACCGCCGCCAGAACGTCGAGCGCTTCGGCATCGAGCCGCACCATCCTGGCCCGCGCCTCGAGCACCCTGCCGAACCCGGCGAACTCGGGCCGCAGCCGCAGGGCCCAGCCCTCGTCGCGCGACACGACTTCGTAGGGGCAATTGTCGGCCCGGTACCGGCGCCGCAGCTGGCCGGCCAGATCGTCGATCTCCTGCGGCCGCACGCCGCGCATCAATCCGGCCACCGTTCGGCTGGAGAGCGGTTTGCCATCCGGCAGGCCCACGAAAAGCAGTGCCTCCAGGATCGTCAGCGGGCTGACGCGACCGGCCGCATCGGCGTCGTCGGCGGCATCGAGATCGGGTGATGCATCGACGCGCAGCACTTCCGCGGGCGCTTCCGGTGCGGCGGCGTAGGGGTCCGCACCGCCCATCATGGCGGCGAAGGCCCGTGCCAGACGATCGATCGACAGTCCGTCGTCGGACGGTGGGGACGTGAATCCCGCCCCGGCCGCCGCATCCTTGCCGCCTGCCATGACGTTGGCTCCCGTGTCGCGACGTGACCTCAGCGGCGGCGCTTCGTCACCTGCGTCTTCATGAAGGCCAGGGCGTCGGTCGCCAGCTGGTCCTCCGACGGGAACATCTTCCGCCAGATCTTCGTGGCCGCCACGATGTTGGGCAGAGCCAGGCCGAACGCCTCGACCACCATCCAGCCGTCGTAGCCGCAGGCCTGCAGGGTGTCGAACGTCTCGTCCCACTGCACGTGTCCCGTGCCCGGGATGCTGCGGTCGTTCTCCGAGATGTGTACGAGCACCGTCCAGGGCGCCGCAGCGCGGATCGCGGCCGGGATCTCCTTCTCCTCGATGTTGGCGTGGAACGTGTCGTACATCATCCGCACATTGGGGTGATCGACGGCCTGCACGAAACGCACTGTCTGCGCCACGCTGGTGAGGAAGTAGTTTTCGAAGCGATTGAGGTATTCCGTGGCGA
>Ga0129333_10007509_pt1 | contig 10286 bp, 9 predicted proteins | sample CPB6_08_DNA_FD_94474 | JGI IMG/M metagenome (GOLD analysis project Ga0129333, IMG submission 94474) | Freshwater to marine salinity gradient microbial communities from Chesapeake Bay, USA - CPBay_Sum_0.6_0.8_DNA | ecosystem: Environmental > Aquatic > Marine > Coastal | place: USA: Chesapeake Bay...
CGTTTTCTCTTCCTCCTTTTTCTTTTCCTCCTCCGTTTTCTCTTCCTCCTTTTTCTCTTCCTCCTCTTCTGAATACATTTGAATTTGTGATGAGTCGGTGTTGAGAAAACCGGAGAGGCCTATCATTGTGGACAACTGTTGGGCTGCTTTTATAATTGACTTATAATATGGTTCGCGGTCTTTGTATTTGTCAAAACCACGTTGTTTTCCTGGCAAATTGAATTCATCAATCAATTTGAAAAACAATGCAAATTCCATGCTACCGGGTTTGGATATGCGTTCAAAAAGATCATCATACTCAGTTTGAATTAAAAAGTAATGCAACACTGCAATAATCACCACCTCAATTATTGGATTGAACCCAGGTTCATTTTTTATGCTTGAAAGTGAAATGCCATTTTTATAGAAATACAAAGCCATTTTTTTTGCCACAAATCTTAAATTTGTCGGAAATGAAGCAAGTCTATCCATTTCATTAATTTTGACATTAACAGGTGGCTTATCGTTTTTACAACTTAACCACTGTTTCCGTGTTGAATTATGCAACGAAAGCGGTCCGGAATAATAAAGAATTGTGTCCATCCAAAGAAACGCATCTTCAATGTGATTGTATGTTCGGTTGAACATTTCATCAAATTCTGTGCGTTTTACGAATGAGTCAATCGGGTCTGACCTTAAATGTGACTCTAAAATGATGAATTTTCCAACTTTTTCCATTCGATTATGCAATGTTGCGATATAATTTAATTTCGTTTTTTTATTTTTCTTTTCTTTGTCATAAGCCTTTTTGTTTTGCGCTTCTTTTCACTTAGCTTAGTTCCTCCATGTGAACCATGTTCAACTGTTTTGAACAGTTCTTTATAATATTCAACATTTAATTTACCAATCAACATTTGCAGTGCACTTAATTTTTTAAATTGTTCGTCATCGCATCCATCTTCTTCCGGAAATGAACGAATTTGTTCATAAATCGCTTTAACATATTCATGCACAGTTGCATTTGTGTTTACTTCTGGAAATGCCTTTTTTATCACAGAGTCAAGACCTTGATTGTCATGTAAATATTCTCTCATATTCATATTTCTTAATTCAAAATTGATGCGCATGTTATTGTCATGTTTTGCAGACTTGTATCCCCAATGATTATACCATGATTCACCACGTTCACTTGTCAAAATTTTCAGGTCAGGAAGGTTGAGACTGTCGTTGCATTTTTTTATGTTTGAAGCATCTGTAAGAGTAATGTATTCTATGAATGGAATTGACTTTGCCAGTTCATCGACCAATGCCAACAAACGGTTTCCACTGTTCGCACCACATTTGGACAAATGCGAAATGTGCAATACAGTTAGGTCTCTGTATTTCGGATTGTGTGGCAGGGCAGGGTGAAGCTTTTTTGTGGATCCATGGTCCACGAATTCAAAATGCAAACAAATTTTTCTAGTTGTCATATCTATAATTCGATAGTGTTCTGAACTGAAATCTTTTTCCACACGGAATCCTTCAAATACTTTGTTCACTGCATCTCTTATGAGTTTTTTCTGTTCAAGTATTTGTTGTTGTTGCATTTTTCATACATTTTAATGATATAAAAAAAGTTTTCAAATTGTTCAACCAAGTCATCTATAACCTCTCCCGTTGTTCGTTTCGTTTCATAAAATGCAGCACAAATATGCATCCAACAAAGACAACGCACATAATTGTCATGAATATTGCTTCAGCTGCCATATAAAGAATTGATTTTGAATTTGGTTCATATCATTGCAATGGGCATGATACATTCAAAATCAATTTTCATGGAAAATGTAAGATTTTATGCTTGGACTGCCTTCCCATTTATTTGTGAACGCATTCAACCGCTGTGTTGATTTTGTTTCATTAATCGTGTATGTTCCAACCGCGATGTATTTGCTTTCTTCATTCAATATGTAAACATCTTTGGGTAAATATGCGTCCGGGATGTGGTGATGAGTGCAAATGAGGCGCTCAACCCCGTCGCTGAACATGGTTGGACACATGTCTGCGGTTTCTATGCGACCGCGATTGTCATAAAACGTGATTTGTTCCATAATGCAATGATTTTGTGCCACGTTTTTATTACGTTTTTTCACAAAAGCCATTGTCTTTTTGCGGTTGCGCATCATCCGAGTCTTCTGGACAAACATTGAACGAGTTTAAATCAAAACCACACACACGACAAGTGTCTTTTCCTTCGTAAAATTGTTCTAAACAACTTTCGCAACCGTATTCTTGCAATGCTTCTACAGCGTCAACGCCTTCAATTGCAACCGTGGTTTGTTCCATGATATAATGGTTTGATTGTGTGCCATGTGTTTATTCTGTTTTTCGTTTTATGCATTTTCGAGTTCTTGTTTTTCTTGAATTTATGCGTGGTTTTCGCAGGGTTCTTTTTGCGCCACCTTCAGCTCTGGGTGAAGCTTTGGGTGAAGCCTTGGGTGAAGCCTTGGGTGAAGCCTTGGGTGAAGCCTTGGGAGCACGTTTAACCTCTTTTTGTAATCTAAAATCGTATTCTAACATTTCACTCCTACCAATTAAATGAACTAATTTGAATAATAAACTCGCTTTTTTTTCTTGTTCTTTTGTGCATTTTCTAGTTCCAGACCTTGGGATCTCCTTCGACATCGCTGCAACATATTCCTTGACCGTCATGTCGGTGTTCAATTCAGGAAACCTCACTTTGAATTTTTTTATGTATTCCGGGTCAAACAATTCAGACAATAACTCATGCATTGGTTTATTAATGATAACTGCATTATGTGCAACATTGGCATCATGATTCACTGATTTATAACCGAATGAATTGTACCATGATTCGCCAGTCGTTAAAATTTTTAGATAACGCAAATCAATATCCACCGTGCACACATGTATGGATGAACCATCCTCCAATTTTATGTATTTGACGCGTGACCAAGGCGGAACCGGAATGGATTTTGCCATTTCTTCAATCATATTTATAACTTTGCGAGTGTATTGGCCGTCCCCACATTTGAATATTTTTGAAATATACAATGTAGTGCCACCTTCCTCTTCTTCTTCTTCTTCGTCTTCAATGAATTCAAATTCTAAACATAGATTGCGACCATTTTTTATTTTATAGGAACCATTTTCTAACGTTACATTAAATTCCATGTTGCTATTTGTTTATTAATTATATAATAAAAAAATATATTTTTATAGGAGAACTCAGGTTCTCTTTCCTTACCTATCATTCCATCCTGATTTTCAGGTTCCCTGATTAGAGCTCACCCCGCACAAACATGGCGATGATTTCCGGCATTGCTGTGTCAAATCCAGCCAAGTTCAACGTGTTGCGGTCATTCGGGTCGGCGATGGTCAAGCTGTTGGCTGTCATTCCCACCACAATCAGCTTGACATTCGGATTTTTCGAAAAGGCGCGGTAGTTCTCCAGAGCGACTTGCGGATGAATTGGCCCGGCAAATGTCTCGCTGTCGGTCATGACGATGAATGCTTCAATGTCGGTCAGGTTGTCTTCAATCGCACGACGCATCGGGAGCGAGCAGTCCGTGGGGCCGAATGGCGCATGAGTTGCAGTGATGAACTGCTGCAGTGTCATGCCGCGACGCACATTGGGGTCAAAGTTGCGGAATCCATTGTCGGCCGAAGTGGCGGTGCTCCCGTAGCCGTGGTTGGACTGTGCAGTAAACCCACGCAAGTAGACCTTGGGCTCGGTTTCGTAGAGCATCAGGGCCAGTGCAGCCGACGCCATTCTGCAAGTGATGGAAGGGCATCCCATGCAGGTGACATCCATGCTGCCGCTCACATCCAACGCAATCATGTAGCGTTTGCCAGTGGGTGAGACATTCTTGAACGCTTTCAGAAAGGTGTATGTCAGCGTGTCGCGCACCTGTGTTGAGACGGGCCATGAAAGCGAGCCCTTCAGTGCTTTTCCAGCACCGTATGTCAGCGAACCGACCAGCACCTTGAACGGATGAATGCGCGAACGCTGAATGTCCTCCTCTCCCGAGAGACGCCTGCAGATGGTCATTGTGTTGTCGGCTCCCATGAAGTTCGGCAGTGTCGACATCTTTCCCAGGTTGCGAATCAAGGCCTCAATCGGCATGCCATCCTGCTTGCCATTGGCGCCTTTGGACATCAGCAGCTCTTTCCAAATGTCGGAACTGTTGAGTAAGTGCGTGGGAATCTGTTCGCGCACCAAACCGTGGTCCCGCACCAATTTGAGTGCCTTGTAGAGGTCGGCCACACTTGTGGTGCACGATTCAATCTCCAGGATGGCCTGCAAGTACTTGGCGGTGTCGAGCAACTCTGTTGAAGGACGAACAACTGAAACAGAAGAAGATGACGACGTGTCATGAGCACTTTGCTGCTCCGAAACCACAATGAAGTTGTTTTCGTGCTCGCCGGTTTTGCGAATTGGCTTGGTGGGGTCGCACTGCCAAACTCCTTGGACAATGAACTTGAAATCGTGTGTTCCGATGGGGAGATCGAGCGAAATGCTGAAGCCAGTTGGCAAACGCAACATGAACATGCGCTTCCATTGAAATGCAGACGTCGCAATCTGAACGTGGGACACGTCTTCTTCGGGTTTGAAATTGATTTGCGTTGAAACCGTGGCAGGAGCTGTTGTGGTTGTTGTTGTGGAGCCAATGACAGATTTGATTGCAGACTTGACTCCTGACATGAATGAAGATGGCGCCTTGGATTCTGGCTTTTTGGAGGAAGTGGCTGGTGCAGCGGCTTTGGGAATCGGCGCATTGAGAAGTTGTGTTGCTTCTTCATGTGTTTTGGCGGCAAGAATGTCAGCCAACAACTGACGGATGAATTGCTTGCCTTCGGCTCCGCCGTCGCATGCGAACAAGTACTTGAACACCAGTCGCGCACCGTCGTCTTTCAGTTGCGCCGGATTGATGTGCAACATGCGCAACAAATCACGATGGCACCACCCCTCGCGATTTTTGTACTTGGTGACCGCAGTTGCCAGTTCCAGACCACGCCGCGAGGTGTAGTATTTGCCAAGTTCACGACGCACACCAGTTCCCCATCCCTTCCCCTTTTCACCCCCGGGCTTGCACTGAGACAAGTCTGTGATGTAGCCCGAAAGCATGAACAGGTGCGTGGGAATGCGCACACAATTGGAAATCAGTGCAAGTGCCATCGTTTTTTGTGCAGAAGTTGTGGCAAACACAATGGCCGCAGCAAGCGACAACAGCGTCGGCTCTTGGCGCGCAGCACGACCTTGCGTGGAAACAGACTCCAGCATTTCGCACAACTTCTTGAACTCGTTGGGATTCGGATTTCGGATCATTTTCAGGACGGATGTGGAACACTCGGAAGACACCTGCTCGCTGGTCTGGTAGAAGTTGCCATTGTCCTTGGCGCCCATGATCAAGTAGCGCATGACGTGCTCGGCGTCGGTCAACTTCCACACCGCACCGCCCGCATGATTGAAGACCTGGTCTGGCGAAATTTTGAACCACTGCGGGACCATTGCACGATTGACTCCAAGCTGCGACGTCATTGCTCCAGAACCTCCTCCCGCTTTTGCTGCTGCTGCAGCACGCTTCTTCTTGTTGGCACGTTTTTTTTTGTTTTTGCCGGCATTCTTGCCAGCAGGAACGGATTGAACGGATTGAACGGATTGAACGGATTGAACGGATTGAACGGATTGAACTGAACGAAACATTGTTTGCGCGATTGATTGTTCTTGTGAAAACTGACTGAAAAGTTGACAAATGGACAACCTTTCAATTTTTTGGGTTATTTAAAACAATTCAAAGTGTCTTTAAATTATTTTAAAATATATTTATTCAGGTCAGGTCAACAACCAATACGTTAATATGGATTGCATGATAAACGTGTAGCACCAGATTGCAGGTCGTTCATGTATATTATTTGTAAGCAAATACCCAAAGTAAGGTGCTGTTAATAAAAGTGCCAAAAATGGTTTTAGTTGAAACATCGACAACGCCGGAAAAACCCATAGGAAAAAATGCAAAGAAATGCTGGGAGTCACCCAATCTGGCGCACGCAATCGCAAATTCCACGCAATGTGTCGTTCCCCCGACACAGAACAAGTTTGTTTTCCGCACAACGGTTCATACGATGCATCACATAGTTCATTATTTTTTACGTAAAATAGTCGTGATGCCAACATGAACCCACCGAAAAATGAAAGGTACAAATATTGCACAATGGGTTTCGCCGTGAAAGCAAACAACCACAAGTTAAAAAACAGCGGCTGAAAACAAATGTGCAAGTATCCAAGAATCGTCAAACATTGATTGTATTTATTATTGCATTGGTCGATGACTTTATATTGGAAGTATTGAATGATTTCCATCAATGCGAAATACGCAAGTCCAATGGACGCATATGCATTCCTTGTGCGCGCATAAATGTAAAGCGCTGATGCAACTCCTGATACTCCTATTCCGAGAGAAATTCGTTCTGAAAAACACATTTTCAATTGTGACAATGCAATATAATTTTAATCACATTTTATTTTCATTAAATCTCTCAATTCGTTTCGTAAAAAAATGGGAACTTTGCTTTTATTGTTCAAATCAAGTCCGTCGAAGAATCCTTGCACATCGGTTACAAACTTTGCCAATTGGCTGTTCGTAATTGAAAACAGTTTATCCCATTCCGTTTCGGAGATATGCATGTCATCGCTGCATGGGTGTTCCCCTAATGCGCTTTTTACGTTTTTGTCCGGAGTGCCAGAATTGGAAAATATCCATTTCAACACTTTCGAGTTCTCGGAAAATCCCTTCCAAGCAAATGCCTTGGTTGCCGGGTCTTTGCGAAACCAATTCACCAGGTAAAATTCAACGGGCGTCGTCAACTGGGACATGACATCTGACCAGTGTTGAAAATAGTCGCACACATTGTATCCAATGAAAGGGCGCATGGCCATGGGATCAAATCGCACATTGCCTACTTTTGCATCCATGTTTGCGCTCGTTTCTTCGCTGGACAAGGTGGCGCCAAAAAAAATGCCTCGTTCCACGCTGGTTGCCTTGGAGACCAATGGGATCGTGGTTTCACGTCGTCCGCCAAAAATGATTGCATGAATTGGCACGAGGTATTCATATTCTTTGGCCAAAATGGGGCAATTTTTTATGGGACATGTGTATCGTGCATTGGGATGCGCTGCCAAAGGCGTGTTTGTTTCTCCTTTCCAGTTCATAAAAGATGCGGGTGGCGTGGGGGTCAGACCTTCCCACCAAACGTCGGTTTCTCCGCGCTCATTTTCATAAGTGGCACAATTCGTAAAAATGCAGTCCTTTGACAGAGAGGCAATTGCGTGACCGTTTGTTTTGGCATTGGTTCCGGGTGCAACTCCGAAAAATCCATTTTCCACATTTTGTGCATACAATTTTCCGTCAATGACGTGCATCCAAACAATGTCGTCGCCGAGTGTTTCAAATGTCCATCCTTCGTCCATTAATTCCTTGCACGGAGTTATCATTGCTAGGTTGGTTTTTCCGCACGCACTTGGAAACGCGGCAACCACGTATTTGGTTTGAGCGGCAGGTGGTGGAGACGTCATCTTTAACAACAAACAGTGTTCCGCTAGCCATCCTTCTTTTTGTCCCATGACGCTTGCCACGCGCAACGCAAAACACTTTTTGCTTAGAAGCGCATTTCCGCCATAACCGGACCCATACGACATGATGAAGGGATCGTCATCAATGAAATGGCATATATACTTTTTATTACTGTTGGGCCATGTCATGTTGGCAAAGTCGCACGCGCCCACGGAATGTATGCACGGCACAAAAGCACCGCCTATGGATGCAATTGCATCCAGCACCGGCTGACCCACACGACACATGATGCTCATGTTGAGGCATGCATACTCCGAATCAGTGATTTGAATGCCGTATTTTGAACGTTTGCCACCGACTGGGCCGAGAGAAAATGGAACAACATACATGGTTCGACCCTGCATAACATTGTAAAATAGGTCTACCATCGTTTTTAAAGAGTCATCATAATTCCATGCATTATTGAGCGGGCCAGGGTCTTGACTACTGCAAATAAATGTTTGCGACTCCATTCGGGCAACATCGCTTGGACTTGAGAAAAATGCATAGCAATTCTCTCGGGCAGACACGCGAACAACCGCGTTTTCGTTTCGGGAGCGGATGGCTTGCAGCAAATGCTGTTTTTCCTCCTCATTTCCTAATATCCACTGAATGTTTGTTGGTTTCAGAAGGTCGGCCCATTTGTTTACAAAATCCGAAATGGCGTAATGCATTTATATGAATGTGGTATTTATATAAATCAACTATATCATTTTTAAATTATTATCATTTAAATTGTGATTGTTGCATATTTCATGTGCTTATTATTCAAGTTGGGGTAATGTTTTTTTAGAAATGCGGCCAAGCGGCGCCCATCACGATGTTTGCCGTGGTGTTGCATAAAGTAGCGGCGAGGATAGTAGCTGTTTATGTTCGTGGTCAGACTTTGCAGCGCCGGAACAATGTTTCGTGCATTTGTGAAGAATTCGCCGGTTATGCCTGGTTTGACGTAGTGCCAACCACCTAAAATGTCGCGATTTACTAGAACTGGCATATTGTAGCACATGGCTTCTGTAATGACGCGCGGAGATGCGTCTGCAATGTTCGGAACAAAGAGGAAGCGGCACTTTTGCATCTCTCGCTGAAACGCGTCAAACTCCAAAAAAGGAACTACTTTGACAATGCCGTTGCATTTTTTAGTGAACTCGCAGTTGGTGCGACCGACTAAAATGCCGCGCAGACCGAATTGGCCACACATGACTTCCAGACACTCTTTGGCCAGGTTCCAGTTGCGATTGAATGACTGCCATCCCGGTTCGCACTTGTCATTGTCTTCTAAACACACGTAAATAAAGTCGTATTCTTTTGTTATATTTGGGTCGGGTTTATACGCATCTGCGTCTTTCAAGTCCGACTCGGTGAGAAGCATGAGCGGAAGGCCGGACTGCTGCAGATTGCTGGGCGGGTCTCTAAAACAGTGGAGCCATGCTGACACCATGGCGGGATAATTGTGTCCGCGTTCCTCGTGGAACCGGTCTTCAAATGGATTTTCAATGTAGCCGGGGAAATTGATGTAGCTGGATATACCACAAAAATACAGGCCTTGACTCTTGTATAATTTGTAATTTTGTTCATCCTCTTCCGTTCGAAAGGGCGCCGCAATAAGAATGATATTCAGCGGCTCTCCTTTGTCGTCGAATAAGTTTTTGAAAGGCGTTGCGACAATGGGAACACCGTTTGGAGACGACTGCATTGGTTGCAGACGATTTTGTATGATGGCTGCAATTAGCATTGCAACAAGCAATGCAGTTGCGATTTTGAATGTGGTTGTTGCAAACATGGTATTTTCAAGTAAACAAGTATTGCATTTATTAAATATAATATATAATTATTTTATATATCACACAATATATTTGAATATTTGAATATTTGAATATCTCTCAAGATGAAACTCTCTACTGTGCATTTATTTGTTGTCTTGCTTTTATCGTTTGTGTTTTGTTCATTTCTTGGTGGCAATTGTTCAAGTTTAGAAGGATTTAACATGCCGTCGGATTCTAATTCACAGCCGTATGATGGAAAGGGCCAATATTCCGACCAATTTTCTAGTTATAAAGATTTGTATAAGGCCAATGATAAATTTTCCAAAGAGCAGGATAAAGCTTATGATCGAAAGGACAAAGTGTTGCCGTCCAATCCCAATGACTCAAGCGACAGCGTGTCAAGGTATGCGCCATATGACAAGGGAACAAGCAATGGTGGAAGTAGCGTGATGAGCAGGCATGGCAGCAATCAGGGGATTCCTGCCAGTCAGATTCTTCCTGGACAAGAAGACCTTTACATATTGAAGTCTTCGGTGGTTCCACCGGTTTGTCCGGCCTGTCCAGCTGTAAGATGGAATTCTAGCGGCGGTGGCGGTGGCGGTTGCGGTAGTGAAAAGAAATGCCCGCCATGCCCCCCATGTGCGCGCTGCCCAGAACCAGCATTTGAGTGCAAGAAGGTTCCAAATTACAGCAGCAGCAACGACAATATTCTCCCTCGCCCTGTGCTGAACAGTTTTAGCCAATTTGGCTTGTAGATTCAGCCTTTTGTTTCATGCACTTTTCATCAATGGAAAGCGTTTCGGTCGGGGCATCTTGTGGCACTATTTTTAGCAAGCATTTTGAATTTTTTCCATACAATGGTTCTGTGCAACCATTGTGTTGTTTTTGTTTCTTCGTTTTATTGAGTTTCGCCATGCGAGGATTGGGGTCA
>Ga0129333_10007510_pt1 | contig 10285 bp, 12 predicted proteins | sample CPB6_08_DNA_FD_94474 | JGI IMG/M metagenome (GOLD analysis project Ga0129333, IMG submission 94474) | Freshwater to marine salinity gradient microbial communities from Chesapeake Bay, USA - CPBay_Sum_0.6_0.8_DNA | ecosystem: Environmental > Aquatic > Marine > Coastal | place: USA: Chesapeake...
ACCGAAAGGATCAGCACTGAAGTTTGAAGAACGTAGACGGGTGCGAAGAAGATCGCTACCAGTAAACGAAGTATCAAAGTTCAGACGAACATCATAGTTAAAGGCAGTTTTGGTGACATCATCGCCAGTTGTAGCAGTAGTAAGTTTACCTGCTTTAGTGCGATAGTCATCTACACCACCAAGAACAAAGGTTGCTTCACCACGTAGTTTGGTGGTAGTAGAAAACTGTTGTGCCTCAAGAGTAGCAACTTGTGATTCTAGTTTATCTACACGACCACGAATAACTGCTAGTTCTTGAGCAAATTCTGCCTGAAGACGCTTGAGTTCATCAGTAACTTCGGTTACACGATCTAGGCAAGCATTCAGAAGAGCAGCAGCTTCGTAGCGGGTCATTGAACGACCACCACCAAAAGTGCCGTTAGGATAACCAGCAACACAACCATAACGCTCTACAAGGTTGTTGAGTGCTTGATATGCCCAATCATTGGGTTGCACATCAGAGAACTGAGTAATGCTGGTGACCTGTGGCATATCCACATAAGGACCATAGGGTTCTGCGAACGCAGCACCAGCGACTAGTGGAGTTGCAGCAAGGGTTACTGCGATAGCGGATTTAAACATAAGTACCTCTATATTTTCTCGCAGAGTTTTACCTGCGGATGTAAGGAGTTTCGACTAACTCCGTTATTTCTTCGTGAACTCAGCGAGTAGTTGAGGCTTCGTCACGAATACTTATTTATCTTACAGGAAGAAGAATGAATTGTCAAGCATTTTGTTGTGCCTGCTGAGTAGAATTTTCTGTTACTCTACCCAAATAAGGATCATAATTCATATAATCTTTTATATCAATTTCTGGTCCTTGCTGTTGCCAATAGTTAAGTAACGCATCATGATTTGCTCTATGGAATATATCAATATGTTCTGGGTGAATGGAAGATCCAAGTTCAATCCTATACAAGAAAAGTGGAATTGAATAAGTATTACCTGAATTATAAATCAAATCATCAGCGACTGGACGTGGTTTGACTCCATTATCAAGTTTATATTTTTTATCACGTACATGAAATTTAAGGAGTTTTTGTGCATGATGACGAGTAATAAGATAACAAGCTGTAGAAAAATCATTCACAAATCTTTTATGAAGCTTTACATGTATGTCGCCAGTACAAATAATTGCAATTTGTACTACGTCCCAGTCATAAGGAATTTGTGAGTAAAAATCTTGCCAAGTAAAGTTCCAATATTTTACTAAATCTAAATTACAATCATCTTCCATAATAATCGCATATGGACTATCACTTGTTTCGTACCAATGCTTGATCGCTTTCAAGTGAGAAGTGATACACCCAATCTCACCAGAACTCATCATTTCAGGATAACGTCCAGTAAGAATGTCACTCAGATCATCTTCACGACCATCATATGCAGAGATGCGAGTATAATCTTCTATTTCCCAATATTTGAATTGGTCCTCCATATATTGGCGTCTTTCTGGCTGACCATCAAGGTTAAGATAATAAATTGGACCAATATTCTTAAGTTTGTATGTTGATTTATTTTTGTCCATTATACTTTTTTAAATACTCTTGATTTGAATAATATTCTTTAAGTTGTTCTTTGTTCATACTTTGAAGTTGTTCCCACAAATTATTATTAGTTTGCATATGTGGATTATTAAACCAAGAATTATGACTTCTTGAATGCTCCAAGTGATAAACAAATTTATTGATTCTTCCTATATTACATCCTAATGTGGAAAATCTGTAAAATCTTTCTTTATCTTCGGGGGCATACGCTATGAAATTTTCATTCTCCATTCCTCCCTCAATATAAACTTCACGATTAAAAAATTGAACCCAACCAAAATCAGAACTGTAAAAGTTTGAATGTTTGTCGAGATGATTATAATCTAATGTTTGAAGAAAATGAGAAACGACTTCATCACTTGGAATAACTTGCCTCTGATATTCTCCTTGACCGTATGGATAAACTACATCATATTCATCGCTTAGAATCATATCATATGCTGTTTTATATGATTCTAATGGAAGTAAGACATCACAATCATAATTAACAACAATTTTTGTTTTAGATTCTATAATCATTTCATTCAAAACTCTTTGTCGATGAAATGACGAATTATTACTTTTCTCAAAAATATGATTGATATCAATATCGACTTCAAGAATATCTTCTAATATTGGTAGTGCTTCTTTTTTAAATACAGATTCACTATCAACTTCTTTGATAATAATATTAGTATCAAAATTTTCCAATAAAAATGCAGTGGTAGTAATTACATTACGAAGCCTATCTGGTGACTCTATACGTATTGGAATAATAAAAGTAGCGTCTTTTAAATCACTTTTCATCTGGATAATTTCTTGTGTCTTTATTTTTTTCTAGAACATAATTTAATTCTTCTTCATTGACCATCCAAGAACCTTCTGGGTGTTTTATTACTTTGTTATATTGAACATTAGAAGAACTTACTCTATGAGCATGTTCTCTGTTCGATGTAAGATAATCTTCAATTATTGACGGCATTCCATGATAATATCTCATTCTATGGTAAAAGTCTGTATCCATTAGAAGTTGAAGTTTTTCGTCAAATCCTTCAAACTTTTCAGTCAAAAAAGAAACACAAGAAGGACTACCAAGAAGATTTCTACCTTCCAACATCATATCAGTCCACCTAGGAATCATTGGTCTAAAATGTTGAGTGCCGTTGGTTGTATGGGCAAATCCATTAAAGCACCAATTACAAGATTCTTTATCAAATACATTTTTAATTTTTGATAGTGATGATTCGTTGATAAAAAGATCATCCTGAAACATTAATTTGGCAATTTTTCCATTACACATTTCAACTGCAGAGTTGGTGTTTGCAGGACCATTTCCGTAAGAATTTTGATTCTTAAAATATTGAATTGTAAAATAGTTGGCATACTCACCACAAACTTCAAGAATACTGTCATCTTGAGAATGGTCCGAAACACAAACTTCAAAGTCCTTGAAATCTTGTGCTTTGATAGTATCAAACAACTCAGAAAGGTATTGATCGCCAATACCTCTCATTTCATAAGTTGGAATAGCAATAGAAATCTCAGACATTAAATTTTAGTCCAACGTTCAGGAACAATATCATCAGTGTTATGGTTTGCAGTATATCCACTATCACCAAACCAACGAGAAGGTGCTATCACATTATCTGACCCAGATAACCATGCTCCCCACCACGAGAACGATGAGTTAGCAATAATGTGATGAGAACACATTGACATAAGGCACATGTCAACAAGATTCCAACCAGATTCCGAAATCATAAACCTATCTGGTTTAAAAAGTTCTTGCTCCTTACACCATTCAGTATCATCAGAAAAAATAAGAACTGAAAGATCTGAATCAAATCTACTTAATGCCTCCTCATAATATTCCATAGGACAAAGTGGATGGTCATCTGATTTTTCCACATAATCAGTTCTTCTCACATGCAAAGAAATTACTTGATCAAAATCAAATGCTTCTTTACATGGATTTAAAATCTCAGGTTTAAAAGTAAAATCCTCACGAATACTATCAGCAATATGGGAGAAGTACTTTTCTGTCTGGAAATAACCAAATAAATTTACATTATCTGGACACTCATCAACATATTCTTGAGAATAATTAAATTCTTTTTCCTGATAGTAAGTTGCAGAAAGAACTTTTTTACTCTTTAAATTTGAAAGAGTAAATGCTTCAAATAGTTGATGATCTTCCCATGCATTTTTAAAGTCAGATTCTGGAATACAGAACTCATACCCTTTAGTTTCTGCAATACCACGAAGTGCTGCATATTGAAACATTTGATTTCCAAGTCGCCCATGACGACCAATGTGATTAAATCCAATCATAATTTTGTATTTGGAGGTAAGTGATAATGAAACCCAAAAGGTATTATTCCTTCAGTTTCTTTAATTGGTTTTTCGTGAGAGAATCTAGATGCAACTTCTACTGGAGCAAACTTACACCCACACTTTTCATATATATGACGATTATGGACACATATATTTCCATCTTCAGCAAAATTATTTGCATTCATATGTTTATAAAAATTTCCTTGATTTACATTCCACTCTACATGCTCGTGCTTAGGAACATCAAGTAATTTTTTACTTCTTAAACTAAATCCACCATTTCCAACTCTTTGATGATTTCCAAATGGATCAATATAAGCATTATCGGTATACTCCCATGGGGCACCAATGTAATCATATTCTAACCAAGAATAGTCCCATCTATCTGGATTAATAACAAAACCGTCTGCCTGGATCAATAAGCAATGAGATGTATCTACATGATTTGTTAAATTATAAATGCAATAATAACTATAATCATTAATATTAGTAATATTATAGGACTCAGAATATTGAATAAAATCTGGAAGATCGTTTGGTTTTTTGTGCGTAACTAATTTTACCGAACCAAAATTAATACCTTCAACACTTTTTTGAAAAGCAAAATATGTTTGAGGAAGATTCACTGAAGAAATACAAATAAGTGTTACATCTGGTAAATTAATCATTTTTTTTCAATTGAATCCTTGACTATTTTATCATAAAAATTTTGAATGTCCAAGTTGACAAGATCAATTTTTTGCATTTTATCGAACAAACTTTGTTTTGAAATTAAAAGATCTTCCGTAATATCAGAGTAACTGTCAACAAATAATACTGGATATTCTCTAAAAAGATATTCTAAGTAATCATGTTTTTTCATAACGGGAACTCTTCTCATATAAAGAACTTCCCAGTTCCTATGGCAGTCTATTGCATTTCCTATTGGACATATCACAAATTTGCATTCTGACATTCTGTTTAAAAAACAAGAGTAGTCTATTCTTTCTCTATCAACCACAGACCAAGTTCTATCAGAAAATAAATCAAATATACCAACTCTTTCTATATTCGTATTTTCACTATGGTTAACATATAATAAGTTAGAAGGACTTTTTGAAATATTCATGTATTCTTTTAATATATCCATTCTATCATCATTAATATTAAATTTTCTCTGTACTCCATATGGAATTGGATTTACTTTACCTCCCCAAGAAATAGCATTTACTGCATTTACACTCAATACATTTTCTGGAATTTTTTCAAAAATGTATTCATCTATTGGCGTATCTTCCAAGTTAGTAAAAATTATAAATCTCATATTATTAAAATGAGAACATAATTCTAATAGATCATTAGTATTCATTAAAGAATTAACATAATCCAAATCTTGTGGTTTTACATTTTTCATATTTCTTTTGTAAAGACGAATATTGTCAATAAAAAGAGTCATATAATTTCGCTCTTTTTCTATTTCAAAAACTTTACTTACAAATTCAAGATTTAAAAGATTGGCTTCTTTCATAAAAGAAGTATAAATGTTCCCCCACTGACCAGATTGATCTCCAAAAGAATAATCACAAAGATTAGATAGAGATACTCCTTCAATTAAATTCATTTCTATTTCCAATATTCTTAGATATTTTTTTCATATTCAAAAATCAATTTTTACTTAAAACAGAAATATAATATCCGTTATGCCAATCACTCTTTTCCATTGTATTTTCTTCTGGTGGATAAGAGTCGTCATTGGTTGTTCTGATGTCAATAGAATATAAAATATTAAGATTTAATTTTTCGATAGCGTCAAACGTGCCGTCCCTAACCTTTTTCCAGTTCCAATCATCGCAGATAAAAATAAATTCATCATCTAAAGCTGGTTGGGCATAAGAAAGTCCATCATATTGGTCTTTCTGTGTATGTGGACCGTCAAAAAGATAGACATTATACTTACCAATTTCTTCATAAGCAACATCTCTAAAGTCACTTTCAAAAAAGGTTATCCCAATATCATCACAGGTGTCTACACATTTTTGAACATTATCGCAAAAAATATTTTTTGGTCCTCCAAACTCTACCCAATTATCAACACAATATGCGTCTACAGAATTATTATAAATCGCAGAACACGAAGTCGATCCTTTCCAACATCCAATTTCAAGATACCTAGCATCTTCAATATCAGAAATTAAGTTGTTAATGAAGTGTCTATATCTTTTACCGGACATTCCATTCATATCAACTATCCAATCAGGAATATTGCTTTCGGTTTTGATAATATTTTTCTCGATTAAAGATGAATATTTACTTTTACCATTTACGGTTTCTGAAAATAATATATCATTTCCATTAGAATCTTTTTTGAACAAATCAGACTGTACCATGTTTAATCCTGTTTTTTAACTCTATGAATTTTTTACATTCCTGAACTACATTTTCGCAATATTTTAGTTCATACGTTATTCCCAAATCATAACCACTTTTATACAAAAAGTCAACAAAATCATAGTACAAAGAATAATCAATAATGGGCAATAAATCTTTTTCTGAAAAATGAATGTGTTTTATAAATGAAGAATACTTTGAATAAGTATCAAATATATCGTCACCTTCAAGAATTAGATTATGAGTATCTATCATGGTTTTGATATTGGAAAAATTTTGAATATCATTAACTATGTCAGATACTCTATGATAATATTCACCACCATAATATTTTGAATTCGGTTCCACACAAAGAAAAATTCCACACTTTTTGAGATTGAAATCTATTTCCTTGAAAACGCTCAGCAAATTATTTTTATTTCCTGTTCTTAAAGATGGAGACCCAAACACTATAACTTTAATTCCAAAATTATAACATTGTTCAATAACATAATTCAGTCTTTCTAAAGTGGAATGATAATCATCAAAAGACTTTACATCAGAACCATAAAATATTGATTGTGTTGAGTAATACCCTTGATTTATTTTTGGAAAAACAGTTTCAATATAATCAAATTCAATTAATTGCTTTTTATAAAGATTTTCATCTCTGTCACCCCAAGATAAATTACTGATTCCGAATTTCATATACAAACGTTTCTATTTTACTTAAGGTATAATTTTGATTATACAAATATCCAGTGTCAGAGAATTTTGTTTTCCAATTATATTCAATCAAATCTTTTTTATTTTCCAAACGTAGTTCTGGAAATATATTTTTAATCAATGTCTCTGTATTGATAGGTTCAGGAAAAAGATTAAAAATACCAAATTCAGTGCTCTCTGAAGGAAGTCTATTAATATCGCCAACTAAATCTTCTAAGTTATACCACTGATAATAAGAATTTAAATTAATATCGTCAAGTCTATTATTATTAAGAATATCAAAGATTACATTTTTTTTCAAAAACTTTCCAAACAAAGCAGGAAGTCTAAAAACATAATAATTTTTATACGAAACAAAATTTTTAATAAGAAATTCAAATAAAAGTCTGTTAGACCCATAATTTAAGTCACTAAAATTTGGATTATAGTCTTCATTTACTCCAAGAGGAGAGTCAGAATATACGTCTATTGTCGAAAAAAGAAATACTTTATTGTATTTCTTTTTGGATATTATGGATATAATGTTTTTAATGTTAGTCAAATCCTCAACAATATTCTTGTTGATTTTCCATTTTGTAGCAGGTAAGCAACTAAGGTACAAATCGCATCCATCTGGACAATTTGCTATGTGACTGATATTACTACTATTAAACTCAAAATCAAATTGTATTTTTTCTTTTAGGTTTCTTCCCAGTAGACCAGTATTACCAACAAGTATTTTCATAAGTTTTTAATGTAATCTTCAATTAAATAAATTCCTTGTATTTTTCCAGTAAAACAACTTATAACATTATCATTCTTTTGTATCAAGGGAACTCTAGTATCTGATTTATTTTTTACTTTATTTTTTATAGATTTTGCATATGAATTAAACTTAAAATCTAAGTAAAACTTATCATAATAATTTAAAACTTTTTTTTCCATTTGTTCTTTTAAAAAATCTATAGGATGTTCTCCCATGGGAGTAAACTCAACATCAGTCAATGAATATAGATTTTTATCCAAATCATACGGATAGATTGACATTAACTTACCATCAACAAATGTAATTGCGTCAAACTCAGGGTTACCTATTTTTTCATAAAGTAGAACAACACATTCTTCTTGAAAAGTATTTTCGGTTATTGGGGAAAAATTATTGTTTGTGCAATTAATGACAATATCAAAATCCTTTTTTAGATTGTTCAAATCATTATCTACTATATCTTCATATAAAATTATATCTTGCAAGGTCTCTTTGAAATACTCTTTTGATTTCTTTGGATTTATATATTTTTCATCGACCAATATACTACCTTCAACATTCTTTAAAGTTGTCAGATCTATTATTCTGTGAGTATCAAATCCATCGAATATTTTCAAGTAAGTAAAAAAATCTATCAAAGAATCATTCAACGGTACACTATAAACATTTTTTTCTACGTCTTCAACTAAAAAAGAATACTGCTCTCTAAATCTATTAAAGGTCCCCCTACAAAGATTTCTTGTATTATAACTCCTACTATAATGATATCCAAGATGAAGTCTGTTTTGATTGAAAAAAGAAGAACCCGAAAATATTTCATCTTTTTCAAACAAGACTACTTCATTATATTCCATTAAAGATTTTGCCAAATGGCAACCAACCCATCCACCACCAATTATTGCAATTTTCATTATAAATCAATTTCCATCCAAGACTTAACATTCCAGTTAGATTTTGATTTATACAAATCCAAAGTTGGGTGGTATTCTATCCTTCGTTTAATGTTTGTTTTATACCAGTCTTCATTTTCTATAATATTCCATCCAGAATCAGAAATCTCTGGATTATATCCGTAAGTTGGAGAATCTTCAAGTTTATACAACATATAGTCTTCCATTCCTATTCCCCTTTGCTTCCACTCCTGTAAGGATTCTCTAGAATAATCTGTGTTTTTAATGTCAAGTAATCTAGACTTGTGTTTTAATAGATATGAATATTTGTATGATCCTATACTCATTGATGGGTGACTTCTCAAAGCTATTTTGTCAGGAAGTTCTTCGGGTATATTGTATAAAAGTTTTTTAAAATTTTTACCGACTTTACATGTATCATGTATATTAAACCAATAGTCTGATTCCATTTCATATTCAACAATATCAATCAGACCAGTATATTCTAAAGAATTATGATTAGTAAAAATGTGTGTATGCGAATCTCTCTGATTCACTTCTCTGGTTTCATAACCACCTTCGATTACAAAAATATTCTTAGAATCAATACCAGAATCGAGAAGTGAATCTACAATAATTGGTATGGTTTTTTCACTGAAAGATTTTGTAGTGTTTACACACACATTAATTTTTAACATTTAACTATTTTACTTTAACTGAGAAAATTAAATCATCATATCTATGATCTCCAAACATATTTTTCATATGCCTCAAATCAACTCTTTCAATTTTATATTCTCTATCGTCTTTCAGATTATTGACTGCTTCCTCCAAAGAATCAAACCAAGATTCTTCTTGAACGTCTTCTATTAGGAAAAGACCGCCAGAATTAACTTTTGGTAGATAACATTCTACTGCCTTTAATTGACTATCTAGTGTGTGAGGTCCGTCATCCAAAAAGATATCAATATTTGAAATTTTATTGACTATTTCTGAAGAATATGCATCCCCAAAATAGTAATCAACATTATTAATATTTTTAAATTCACCAACGATACAAGATTCGTCAATATCAATACCAATTATTGATTGTGCATTTGTAAAATATTCGGACCATAATTTCATCGATCCGCCACTACGAATTCCTATTTCCAAAAAGTTTATTTCTTTATCTTTGAATTTAGAAAATTCCATTTCATAATAACCTTTCACATAACAATGAACAGAGTTTTTATCTGTTGTAGGATTCAAGTTATATTTTTCTATGATTTCGAATAAGTTCATTTTTTCATTTGAGCAGAGATCCAGGAGTAAGTTTTGCAAATACCCTCTTCAAGGGTCATTGAATAATTCCAATTAAGTTTTTGTTTAATTAAATCATTATTTGAATTTCTTCCTCGAACTCCCAGAGGTCCAGGAATATGATTCTTTTCAATCTTCTTTCCAGCAACCTTGGCAGCAATATCTACAAGTTGATTGATAGTTACCATTTCTTCAGAACCAATATTTACTGGACCGATGAATTCAGAATCCATCATCCTTCGGGTTGCTTCAACACATTCGTCAATGTAAAGGAATGAACGAGTTTGTTTACCGTCACCCCACACGTCAATCACACCTTCGGTCCCTTCGACTTCTACTACTTTACGACAGATTGCTGCAGGTGCTTTTTCTCTTCC
>Ga0129333_10007511_pt1 | contig 10285 bp, 14 predicted proteins | sample CPB6_08_DNA_FD_94474 | JGI IMG/M metagenome (GOLD analysis project Ga0129333, IMG submission 94474) | Freshwater to marine salinity gradient microbial communities from Chesapeake Bay, USA - CPBay_Sum_0.6_0.8_DNA | ecosystem: Environmental > Aquatic > Marine > Coastal | place: USA: Chesapeake...
ACCATCATTCTCAAATCTCTCATGCTTATCTGAAGTCTGGTCAAATAATGAAATTAAAAGATCGCAAATATTAGGTTCTAAAGCATTTTCACAGATGTGAATAAAATCATTTAGTTCATCCATAAGAGAATTGTTGTTTCGCGGCAGCATCAAGTTGCTGCATTACTTCTTCTGTAAAATATTGATCAGGGTTTTTCAGAATCTCCTTACCATAAATTTTCTTACCATTAATCTCATATCGTCCTGCCACATTCTTCCACATTCCTGCTTCTTCACCAAGTTCGAGAAGACCATAATATCGGTCAAGACCTCTCTCATCATAATAGAGACGCACTTCAACTTCTTGGTTTTCCTTACTCAGACGGGATTTAGCAGTCTTTGCCTTGATAATGTTTCCAACGACTTCTGTGCCATCCTTTTCTTTCTTCTTACTTAAGAAAATAATTGTAGAAGCAGCATACTTTAATCCAGATCCTCCAGATTGCTCTTGAGTTGGCACATAAGCACCGACAACTTGATATACATGATTAGTGACAATCATAGGAATACTTGCCTGACCCAGTTTAAGAGTAAGCATACGGAAAGCACCTTTGACAAGTTGCGATTTAGTCATATCACGCACTTGCTTATCATTCAGAGCATCAGTAATCTCCTTCTCCGTAGAAAGCATACCCAAAGAGTCTAGCACAAACATACAAGGTTTGCGTTCTCCTTCAGGTTTTTTTAAGTAAATATCTACTGCCTTGAGTGCTTTTCCACGAAACTCTTCTACGGTGACAACATTAACCACGACAAGACGAGATGTGTCGATGCCGCGTGAATCCAAGAGTGATTTGGTAATAGCGGCTTCAGTATCAAAGTAGAGACAATAACCATCGGGATTATTATCGAGGAAATTCTTAACCACGGCGAGACTGAAGAAAGTCTTTCCAGTAGAAGACTCTCCAGCAATAGCAGTAATCTTATTCCCAGATACACCACCAAATATACTACCTGAAACCAGTGCATTAAAAATGTATGAACCCGTGTCAACATAAGTTTCGGTCTCGTCAATATCAGAAGCAAGTTTGGTGTATTCTCCACCAACCTCTTTTACAATTTCTTTAAGGAAATCCATTAGGCAAAAAATAATTCAAGGTTAACAGTTTTTTCTACAGACCATCCAATTGAATCAAGAATAGACTTGAGTGGGTCAATAAAACTCTTCTCAAATTGTAATTCATAGTCAATGTATTTGTCAAGACCAAGTTCTTTTGGAAAGTCCTGAATAAAGGAGATAATATTCTCTTGAATGATATTTGGTTTTTTCAAATAGACAAACTTGATTTTCTCACCATTACCAATCAATGAATACTTATTCGTAAGTTTCTTCTCCTTTATATAATGATTGAATAGAAGTGCTCCACGAATATGGATAGGAGTTTTGTGGGCATAAATTGTGGATGAAGAATGATACTTACGCACATCAGAAGCAGTTCTAGGAAAGGCAATCTGCTCTGGAGGAAGTTTCTTAAACTCTTCACGACACTTATCGATAAACTTAATCACATCATCTTCAGTGCCATTCATCATCAACTTCAGACCATCCTTAATCATTTGACGACAAGGTGCTGGAGTAGAAGATTTGACTGCCTCAATTCCCATCATTTTGAGTTTGGGTTCTTCATATCGCACACCCTCACTATCCCAAACATTGAGAATGTATCGTTTTTTAGCAGTCCAAATACCACGATCGGCAATGCACTCACGCTTCATATACATTTTTTGTTCATAAGCATTTAAGTATTCTGCCAGTTCTTCATAGCAACTTTCAATATACTTCTCAAGTTCCACCTTACAGACCTTATCAAGGAACGAAACAATGCCTTGAGTAGTTTTCTCTCTTCCCTTGTATATCTTTTGGACCAAAGAACCCATATTGAGATAAACAGAGTCAGTATCAGAAGCAATAACATAATCCACCTCTTTTGTTTTCAGAACCTTATTCAAGTATTGATTGAGTTTGTTTTCAATCCAACGAATTGCAACCTGTCCTGAGAGGGTGATTGCTTCTGCGTTTTCTAGTTTAAAGTAGCGGAAGTATTGGTTCCCCACACTACCGTAGGCAGAGTTGAGTTGAATCTTTCGTGCCATTTGAATATTATTACAGCGAGCAATTTCTTTTTCCAACTCTTTTGTTGGCGTCTTTTCATACTGCTGCTTTGCCGCAAGCATTTTTTTCTTATAAATGGAACGCTCTTTGAATATTTTATCCATTAATTCTGGAAGAAATCCTTTTACATCTTTGCGATACATAGAACCATTCGCACATACCGCATAGTCCTTATAAAGTCCAAATGTAAGTTGTTGGTTCAATACTTTATCAACTGTAATCGAAGGATGCTTATCTTCAACAAGAGTTTCTGGTGATATGTTGAATTGCATAATCAACGAAGGATATAGTGATGTCAAGTCAAAAGAAACAATCCAATCATATAGACCGGGAACAGGTTCCTTTACATAAGCACCAGCATACTTTGAGTCCTTTTCAGTTTTTTCTTTCGGTGGAATAACGATGTTTCTCTTTTTCAAATAGTTGTAGATAATCGTATCCCACATACGGACTTGTGAAAATACATCGGCATAATTTGCTTTTGCGTCATATGCCATAGTAATTGCCAACTCAATCAGTTTCATCTTGTCTTCCAGTCTATCAACAAGTTCCACGTCAATGATGTTATAAGAAGTGAATTTATTCCAACAATCATTTTTAATATCAACATCCACAATATTATAAATAAATTTAAGAGTTTCTTCATCAATATTGTCTATGTTAGATTCCACCCATTCCAAATGCTCTGGGTTACTTGGATCAAATTTAAATGGAAGTTTCATATTTCCTGAATGCAAATATACTAAGTGGTATTGGAATATTATAGAAAAAAGACTCAACAATTCCCCCGATTGTTATTATGAGAAACATCATATTATACCAAAATTTATGGGAGGAAGCAATGATGAAAATAATTTAGTTAATGTTACTGGAAGGGAGCATTATATACTCCACCTACTATTAATGAAAATTTGTGAAAAAATTGATGATAAAAAAATTTATAGAAAAAGCGTATACTCTGTATTATGCTTTACTATGAAGTATTATCATAAAGATCGTCATATTGTACCAAGTAGAGTAGTCGAATTTTTGAGAATTGAGATGAGTAAATTTAGAAAAGGAAAACCATCTCCAAATAAGGGTATAAAACATACCCAAAAAACAAAACAAAAAATGAAAGAAAATCATTGGATAAGAAATGGAGGAATTCATCCAATGCTAGGAAACACACATAGTAATGAAAGTATTGAAAAAATGAGATTTAATAGTACAAAACAATGGTGGGATGCATATTCCCCATCCGGAGAATATTTTCACAAAGTATCACTCAATGATATGATTAGAAATCATAATTTAAATGCCGATTGTATTCGTAGATTTAAAGGGAAAATAATACCAGAAGTTCCTGAGAGGGTGAAATCGCAAACAAAAGAGTCTAGATTAAATACAATAGGTTGGTTATTCATTCAACTGTAATTTATTGGCGATTAAGGTCCTTAATTTTCCTTTATGTCTTATGGACCCCCTATCAACTCTTTCATCTTTTGAAACATTAAATTCCCCACTATAAAACTCCTTAAAAGTATCAAACTCAGAGTGGTCCAGTTTCTTCTGACCCAACTCAACACTTGCGATATAGTCTAGACGATAGGATTCTTGTGCTTTATATGTAAACTTTTTATAAAGGTTAAGATAATCAAGTTGAGTAATACCACCGACATCGTAAGAAATGTGTTTACGACCAGAAACAAAAGTTTCTCTTTCAGTTACAAGACCCCAGGGTGACATTCGTTTCATTAACTTTTCGCCAAGAATACGGTCAATCCTACGGACAAGATACGGAATATCATACAATTCACTATTCCATCCAGTCACAACTTCTGGTGTATTTTCTTCAATCATCCACCAGTTAATGAAGTCATCAAGCAATTCCCTTTCTGTCCGGAATCCACGATAAATGACATTATCTTGCTTATTGTTGAATGTACCTTTTCCCCAAGTGCGGATTTGCTTAGTTGCGTAATCTTGAATTGTAATCAACAAGACTTCTTCTGAGGCAGATTCTACATCAGGGAATCCATTCTCGGAAGCAACCTCAATATCCAGAGTTGTTACTTTGATTTTATTGATATCAAACTTGATTTCTTCTTCTGGATATACTTCAGAAATATACTGGTAAATGTATCCAGTGTTTCCGTAGATTTTAAAGTTCTCTACACCCTCATACTTCTTGATAAATTCCCTACAATCTCTCACACATCCAGGTTGGACTGAATCAACATATTCTCCATTTAGAGTCTGATATTTAGTTTTTTTGTTAGAAGGAATAAAAAGGGTCGGATTAAACACTTCTCGGGTCATGAAGTGATTTCCATCTTCATAACCACGAACCAAGAAGTGGTCACCGACCATTTGAACATTGGTGTAAAAGCGCATTAGGTAGTTAATTTAAGATACTTTTCAATAATTTCTTCTTTAGGATCAACGATAGTAAGAATACTATCAGAGTGAATCATCATTTCTCTCTGGTCAGTTACATCTGGCCAAGGTGTTAAATTTCCTTCACTATCAATACAGTAAGGATTAATGAGTTTGCAATCTGGTTCCCCAAGTTCAGAACCAATTTCAATAATTTCTGTTACAATAACATTATCAACTTTCAGTAAGAGACATTTGATTGTCTTTTCCATTTACTTTTTCCTCATACATTTGTTTAAGTGATTGAATTGGGTCCACTAAAGTCACAACCCAATCCATTGTTACTAGCATTTGCTTATCCTCAGTTAAGATAATCCAAGGAGTTAGCGATACCTGTATTTTAGCATCATATTCAGACTCCTCCGAAAGGACAATGCTTCTTTCAGTGATTACTTTATATGGATTTTCAAAGACATATCCACATACCTTTTCCTCAGAGACAAGTTCTTTCACGTCAGAAATAACTGTTTCTCCAGATTTCAATAGTGCAAGTTTGATTGACATTTTTATTTTCTCCCTCATCCTATTATAGCAAGAAAAAAAGGAGGAGTCAACCTGGATTTTGCCAGGTGCTCCTCGCGCCGACGATACTTACTATGTAGTCAAACTTTGTATTATCTTGCCAGTCCATCCTTTATGGTGGTTTCTTTTTCCGATTATAACTTTATTCATAGTTCTATGGTCTAATCCATTATCATCACAAGTTTTTCTTAAACTATTTGTTTTGATTGTATTGCCATCAGGTGATGTTAACTCATATTCATATCTTTTATAGTTATCATTTGTATTGAATTTTTCTTTTTTCTTATAATAATTTATTTTATTATATTTTTTGTTATTAGTATAAGTATACTTTCTAACAACACCACCTTTCCAATTCCAATGAAGTTCTCCTCTCATACTTTCACTTCTTTTTACTTTAGCATTTTCATATAAGTAAGAGTTAAAATATCTTCCCTTGGATTTCATATTGATATGGGCACACAACATTTTCTGTGTATTTTTATGTTTTAATCCATATCTTCTCTGACATATTTTTTGTAGAAGAATATGGGCAATATAATGCTCTCTTCCACTGAGGACTACTATCTTATCATTTTTTCCAAAAATACTTTTAGGAAAAATATGGTGTTTTTCTACATATCCTTCAGGACAATCTCTATTTTCTGCCTTTCTAATAAGGTTACAATAAACCTTCAGATAGTTCATTTCTACTCTAATTTGACCGCACACTTATTTATATTAAAAAGGAGGGAATTTCACCCTCCTCCTGACAGATTGCGGTCAAATCAGGTATTATTATTTATAGATAGTCCTTACGTGCGTGATGTTCTGGAACTATTTTCCCAAGTATGATCCGTAGAAGTCCGTCTTCGAATACAACTTCCCTGACTTCTGTGTCGTCGGATAGAGTCCACGCTCGTTTAAAACTTCTGCTAGCCACTCCCTTGTGGATAAACGTCCGTTCCGAGTCGGCATCCACTTTTTGTCCTTCGACAAAAAGCTTTCCATATTCTGTGAAAACATTAACTTCCTCCTTCTTGAATCCTGCTAATGCAATTTCCAAGTGAGATTCCACATTATTTATTTGTACCAAGTTATATGGAGGATAGTTTGTTGAAGTTTCGTGAAGATTAAAAATACGGTCAAAATACTCATCCATACCAATACTGTTTCTTGTGATCCTCTCCATCAGGGCAGGAAGATCCGCAGCAGTATACCTTGTGAGGTTAGTCATTATAGTAGCTCCTTTAAAAGCGAGTTTGTTTTGTGTGGACCCTTACGGCATCCAATACTATATATTAACATATCTTTTTATTTCTGTCAGGTTTCGAGGTAGTGTTTTCCCTACCCCATTTTAATAAGTAAAGGTAAATAATTATATTTTTTTGGTAAAATTTCTATAACGAAGCATAAAAAAAAGGGAGTGTTGAACTCCCTACTAAATCATTCGGTTTCTTCTACTCTTTTCTTCTTAGCACCAATATTATATTTGGTTTCAAGAATCCAGTCTCCTTTGTCCTTATAAGCAAGAACTTTGATTTGATTCAGTGGAGCAATGTCTTGAATTTTCTTAACATCAACAATCTCAATCAGACCCCAATCAGCAAGAAGTTGGGCGATGCGATTACGACGCTGCACATCATTCACAGTCAGGTTTGCGTGTTTTCCGTCTAAGGCGAAGAGTTCTTTAAAACTTACAAGATAATATCTACCCTGCTTATGAAGAATATGACAGGACTGGTATAATTTTTTTTCTTTTCTTGACGCAACTCCTATACGGGTCAAAGTCTCACGAACCTTCAAAAAGTCATCAGGTTCATTAAGAACAACTTCCACCATCATATCTGGTGTCCATTTTACAATCGGTTCATTTACAACTGACATAATTTTCCTCAAAATTGTTTACATATCCTTTATTTAGGTTTTTGGAACATTCAAGCATTTGTAGATTATCTACGGAAGAACAAACTTCTTCAGATATGTTATTATCATAACAAAATCTTACTGATAATTTATGATCTATTTGATAACCACTTTAAGGAATTATTTTTTTCCTCCAGTTTCAAATTTTGATTTTATAAAATTAAGTTGTTCTTTGGTAAGAATCCTCAAAGCTTGTTTTGCCTTCTCATTACTATAACCATAATAACGTTTGACATAATCAAGATCTTTGATTTTATCTTGTCGGAGCCAGGGAGAAAATCTTTTCTTTTTCCTCAGACTATTTATAAAAAAGTCATACTGCATCTTCTTTGGAAGAAAATGGTACATATTCATTTCATTCGCAAACATAATACTATCAATATGACCAGAAAAACATCGATTAATAATATATGGTGCATATTCCTTTTCCAACAAAGGATCCTCATCAATTAGATTCTTCTTTGTCTGATTGATCGAGTTTAACCAGTCCTTTAATTCTATAGTCATCGAATAATCTCCAAATCATTACCATGTTTCCACAATTCAAGTTCTGATCTTAAACGACCTTCAAACTTGAGTTTTTCATATCGCTTAGTTGCTTTCCTTTTCCACCAATCAATAACCTCTTCAGGTTCATAACCAAACTTTGAAATATAATATCTTTTCTTTTCAGTCAAAGATTTGGCATGGTCAATACAAGTATTAAACTCTTCTAATTTAGAATGACCCTTAAGAGAATTTCTAATAATAGAAATCATCTTAGTTTGAATTTTTAACTTCTTTGAGGACTTATCTGCAGAAATAAGTCTTTCACCACCATTAGCAGTATTATTGAACCACCAAAACATTTCACGAAAATAATCATCATGAAATAGTGGAAGAAAATTACTTTCAGTATCTCCTATGTGTCGAATATAAGGTTTAAGACCATCATACATGGATACTCCTTTCGTTGTACCGTATAATGAAGTTGTTTCAAAGTATTGAAGATCAATTCCATACTTACGGTCATATTGTCGCTTGAGTTCATTAGAAGATGCTAAAAGAGCAAGAAGTTTGCCACCAAGATAATTATATCCAAATGGTTGAACAGGAACAATGTTAAATCCCATTACAAACTCACTATTAATTCTGGAAAGAGAAAGAACCTCACCAAAATAATCATTTCTTGGTTTTGAATTAATAGTTGGAGATCCAAATCTGACCACTCCAATTATTTTATTTGTAGTATTCTCAGTTACAATCCACTTTAAAGTTCTTCCAGGAATCGCTTCTTCAATCGGATTTGAAGCAGTATCGTTTAAAATTTCTGAATAAAGATCTTGATTATACTTAGATTTTGTTTTTGGATTAGTATCTACTTCATGAATAGAAAACGACATATCATTTGGATGAATACTAAAATCTGAAAATATTTCATCTTCTGGTCCAAATAGTTTTCCAGATGCATTGTCCATTCTACTTTGTTTAACATATCGAAGATAATCATCGATACGATTAAACTTAGAATAATATTCTATAAATTGATCTGCTGCCCAAATTGCATCCTCAGTAGATAACATATTAATTTACCAAAAATCTTTTTTCATAGTCCAAAAGTTCCTGTGGAGTTACAATATAATTATCAACAGGATCTGCTGGTTTATCATACCATTTCCTTCCATAATTTCTTGATACCAATTTAATATCTAAATATTGATATTTTTTATCAGTTGGTACATAAACTTTATATACGCCTTTACGATTTGATGTCAACAATGACAGACTTTTATTTTGTTCGGATAAGATATCAATTGTTATACATGCTGTCTTAAATATTTCAAAATACTTTTCATAGTCATTTACATATACTTCATGATTATCCATGAGCATTTGATAAATGAACTGTGGAGAATAACAGTGATCTCTACACGTCATCCATGTAGGATCGTTTCTTTTTTTCTCTAAAGCCCTTTCAGTAATAAATCCAGAAGGAACAGAAAGGGAATGAACTAAATCATAAAATGGACGAGTTACAGATCTAACAGCATCTGTATTTTTTCTATTTTTTTTCCAAAAATTAAATACTTCAGAATTCTTAAAATCAAGAAAGGTACGATAACAATAAACCTCCAAACGAGATTCATCTTTAATAACTTCAATTTTCTTCATAATCAACAGGATGGTACTTCAAATATTCAAGAAAGGTCATTTTCATTTCCTTATGAGTCATACCACAATGTTTTGCGGCAGCAGGTAGAGTCATTTTAGCACGAAACAATGCTTCATTTGCTTCCTGAACATTTTCAGGTGTAGTCTTCACCTTTTCCTCTACCAACTTACTCTTATCAATTTTCAAAATTCCCATTCAATCCTCACATAATAAGTTTTTTACTTGGTGCCTTAATCACCGAAAACATATCTTGATATTGCTCAACAATTTGATCTTGTGTATCTGCAATATAAACTACATATTTTTTTGATACCCTAAGTTCTTCATCTTTTCCTTTCAACAGTGGGGACCATGGAGCAAATCCCATTTGCCCATTACCAGTAGGAACGGCGACGATGGGATTAGTAATTACAATTGCTTCTTCTCCAACATCACTTGTATCATCAATCAGGTCTGCAATAACATCTTCACCAGACCACATACGAATAAGTTTTACATTCATTTTAATTTACCTTAAAGAAAAGAACATTCTACCATAATTTCAGTTAACGCTGCTAGGAGGTTAATTTCTTGGTCAGCCACGAAACAACATTGGTATTGATACTTAGCAATAATAAGAACGGCAGCAGGGATAGACCGGGGTGAAAGGCAATCATAAAAGGCGTCATAAATCCTGCGAAGTAGAACAGGAGCATCGTTGTCAAGGTTGGAGACCACCCACTTACGAACTTCTGAGAAGTTTTTGTCTTTGAGACTTTTGATGAGTTCATTTACTGAAATATCTGAGAAAGATGCAAGAATGCCAGAATCAATTTTTCCCCCAGTAGAATATCTCTGGATTTCATTTAGGACACGCCTGAAATCGGGAAAGTGCTTTGTTACCAGTTCAGCAACGACTTTTTGATCATATTCAATTTTCTCCTGATCCAGGATTTGGAGAACTCTCTTGAAGAAACTTCCTGCGAGTTGTTGTTTCTGTTTCCCCTTAATTGTGAAGTCGATGACGGCACATCGGGAGTGGAGAGGTTCGATGATTTTGTTTTTGTAGTTACAGGTGAAGATGAATCGGCAGTTGTTATAAAATGCCTCAATATTCGCCCGTAGTAAGAGTTGAACATCATTACCGGTATTGTCTG
>Ga0129333_10007512_pt1 | contig 10284 bp, 11 predicted proteins | sample CPB6_08_DNA_FD_94474 | JGI IMG/M metagenome (GOLD analysis project Ga0129333, IMG submission 94474) | Freshwater to marine salinity gradient microbial communities from Chesapeake Bay, USA - CPBay_Sum_0.6_0.8_DNA | ecosystem: Environmental > Aquatic > Marine > Coastal | place: USA: Chesapeake...
TTCTAAAATCCAGCAAAGATACGGTGAATTAGTAGATTTACCTCAGTTAGATCAAGCAGAATTTGGTTTTGCCGCAGACGTAAATCGTTTGTTTATTGGTAAAACTACAGGTAATACAGAAAATGTTGAAGTTCTAACTGCATATTCAGATATTGCTTTCAGCCAGTTAGATGGTGCAGGTAGCACTAATCTAAATATAGACAATTCTACCTTAGCAAATGGCCAAATTTTAGTTTACGACGGCGATAACTGGGTAAACAGAGGAGGCGGCAACCCTGGCTATATTAATCTAGGTGCTGTAGAAAATGTAAAACTCGAGGGGGGTGGTATTGGATATGTACTTACCACAGACGGTACCGGCAATATCAGCTGGACTCCTAAAGCTTTTGTAACTGCAAATATTGCTAACATAACAAAATCAAGTCCTGGCGTAGTGACTACAGCAGAAAATGTTTACTTAACAAATGGATCAGAAGTTACTATTATTGGCGTAAACGGTATGACGCAAGTAAATGGTAATTCATACTTTATAGGTAATTTAACAAGTAATACATTTGAACTTTACGAAGATATTACTTTGAGTAGCCCAGTCGACACTTCAGGGTTTAGTACTTATACATCAGGTGGAACGATAACCACTTCAGCAGGAGGCAGTGAAGGTTCAGCCAACGCAGCCGGGGTAACTACTTCAGTTCAATTTAATACAAATAATTTATTAGACGCAAGTGCAAGTTTTACATTTAATAAAACATCAAATATGTTAACTGTAACTAATGCAAATATTACAGGAAACATTACTACTTCAGGAACATTTACAACAAATGCAATCACTACCGGGTCAAATTCTACAACAGGTACAATTACTGGTAATTGGACTTTAACATCAGGTTCAAGATTGCAATCAACTTATGCTGACCTTGCAGAATACTATGCTGCTGATAAAAATTATCCGGCTGGCACAGTTTTAGCATTTGGCGGGGAACAAGAGGTAACATTGGCAGGTATCGAAACTAATAAAGTCGCCGGTGTAGTATCAAGCGATCCTGCATATGTAATGAATGGTATGATGAGATGCGAATTTCCTATAACTATAGCACTACAAGGACGTGTCCAATGTAAAGTAAAAGGCAAAATTAAAAAAGGAGACATGATGGTAAGTGCTGGTGATGGCTTTGCTAAAGCAGCAATAGCAGCACCTGCAATAGGATCAGTAATAGGTAAAGCACTACAAAACTTTAATGAAGAAGAAGGTGTCATTGAAGTTGCGGTAGGAAGATTATAAGATAAATAATATTATGGCAGCAGCAATTTACACACCAAGTGGATCAAGTCAATTAACAGCAGCAGCCACTACGGATAAAGTTCGTATATCTACAACTTCAAGCGCGATAGCAGTAGCCGTAGGAAATAGTGCAGTTACAGCTAATCTTACAGCCTGCGAGATAATTCCAGCGAATTCAGTCAATAATTCATTTATCGTAGGCGAAGGCAATTACATCGCATATATTTCAGTAAGCGGTTCAGGTATATTCTCAGTCACAGAACTCGGCGCAGCAACCGGCGAATAATTTCTAACGTAATAAAATAGTATTTTTTGATAAATATAATATACTCAAAACGTTGTTGTTTTGAGTTTATGCGGTCCCCGCCGCGTACCGGCTAGAACCCGGCACTATAGGAGATAAAACAATGGGTCGTCCACTTAAAATCGCAAAGGCGCAGGCAGTTATTACACTAACAGCAACAAACGCCTCAACAGACGTTGTAACTACTTCAGCAAACTTAAATAATCTCGGTATTATCAAGGGTATGCCATTTATTCCAGCAAGTAACATTGGTGGTCTAGTAGCAGGTACAACATACTGGATTCTAGAAATCCTTTCAGCAACTACTTTCACAGTATCAGCAACACAATTATCAGCAAATCCAACTTATACAAAAGTTAATTTGTCAGCAGCAGGTCCTGTAACAGTAGCAGCAACAGTTGGTGTTGTTGATGCATATTTCAACAATCCAATCGGCGGTGCAGGTTATCCAGCAACTAATGCCAACACTTACGGTGTAGTTGGTGGTAACACAGCAATCTATGGTAGTCAAGTATTGGTAGGCGTATGCATGGGTGTATCAGGTACTGGTACAATCACAGTAGCAGATGACAGTCCAAACATCGACGGTGTTGGCACTGATTTTGCTAATACATTCGTAGACGGTACAATCGTATATGATGTTGATGGTAACATTCTTGGTACTATCGATGACATCGCAAACGCAAACGCTGTATTTGCTACATTTGCAGCAAACGCAACAGCAAACGTTTCAGGCGGTGCTTATGTATACGGTACACCAGAAGCAGGCTTTATCGTTCGTCAGAAAGGTAAAACAAAGTATCTAGTAACTGGTACTACTTCAGGTTTGACACAGGCTTGCTATACAGCAAATGTTGCTAACACAGCATTGTTACCAAATACAATGACTATTACAGCAACTTATGCTAATACATCAACAAGCAAGGTATCATCATTGAATGATTATAATTCAGAGGTGTTCCCATCACAGGTTGCAGCAGCATCACTTGTACAAGGTACAACATATACCATTTATAACGCAGGTAACACAGACTGGACAGCAGTCGGTGCATTTGCTAATATGACTGGTATTACATTTACTGCAACAGGTTCAGGTTCAGGTACAGGTACCGCAGTATTGGCTAACGTCAATCCTGATGTAATCGCATCATTCAATTCAGCAATTGTTGCGAACGCATTGGCATCTCTACCACCTGTAGTCACTATTACAAACGCTTAATAGGAAGTAGGAAATGACCGCGACAGTGAGAAAAAAATTTGAAGAAACTATTACTGATGTAGCGATCTTACAGTTAGAAGTTCGTAATCTTCATGACAAGGTTGATGAATTAAAAACTGATGTTAAAGACCTACATGATTGTTTAGATCGTAATATGACTGAAACTAAGGAATTTCTAAAGGAATTTCAAGAGAGTCAAACTAAACAACACGAAGAGTTAGCAGACAAGGTATCTGGTATTGAAAAGATAAAATGGATGCTAATGGGTGCAGCAGCACTACTTGGTGCTACAGGTATAGAAGCTATTCAAATGTTTCTTACTAGTTGAGGATAGTCAATTGACTAGTAAAAACGGGGCTTAGGCCCCGTTTTTATTTTGTAAGTGTAATTATTTTTTCTTTCACAATATCAATATTAACTGTGCTAAACAATCCTGGATGCATTGGTTTAGGGTGCTGATTTTCTCCTATCCAGGCATACCCCACATGTTCGTTATTAAGTGTAGGAATAAACTCTTCATCTACCGCACAAAAAAATGTATGATATGTAAAACTATTATTGACAAACTTTTGTATTGGAACTAGTTTTGCATCTTTTGGAAAATAACCGATTTCTTCTAAACATTCACGTTCCAAACCTTCTAGTAAAGTTTCCCTACGTTCAATTTTGCCCCCGGGAACGCCCCAAGAATAGTTGGAATCGCTGCGTAAAAGGTATAAAAATCTACCTGTGTTATTGCAATAAAAAAATATTCCTGCCGAGGTATTTTGCATGATTCTCTCAGTATAGCAAATACAGCATTAAATTACAATACTATAATCGCCCTGATCATACCAACCTTCATATGACTTCATCCATTGACCCTCTTGGTCAACATATCGATATTGTATATTGGTAGTTATATTAGTGACATACTCTACAGTAGTAGATTCGCTTGCATCAAAGGCTACAAACCATGACATCGTTGAACTATCAAATTGTATGATATCATTGGCTTCAGCGACCAAATTTCCCCAAGCTAAAATTGAACTATCATCTATACCTATATTTTCAACAATCAAATATCTGCGACCATTAATAGGTCCTGGTAAACCTGCATTAGGTCCTGTAAGTTGAGGATTGATAACACTATCAACAGGATCTAGTGTGTTTTGAGGTAATGTGTCAGGATCAATATTATAAATTAATATTCTGTCATCTAGTGGGTCCGGCACGATCGTACCTACAATATCATCATCCATATATGGATTTTGTAACCATATTTGACTGATACCGGGTTTCCATGCCCCATAAACGTTTAGTAAACTACTCCAGTATAAATCAGTGTTTGGAGGTGATGGATCGTTTAAATCAGTATTAGGCGGATAAAAGGCAGAATTTTGTGGAAGTAGTTGTAGTTTATTTCCTATCAATAATAATTTGTATCCATATGGTGTAATTTTTTGGCGAGTACCTAATAACAAATCTTCATCTTGTATATCCTGCAATGCTTTGCCTTTAAAAATGCTAGCAATAACTTTGTGAATAACACCCATCTTTTTCAACTTTGCACTAGTACTTAACCAAATCGGTATATAAAATTTCCAACTCAATACATCGATAGGATTTCCTGTACCGATAGGTATAGTACGTGAACTAAATGTTAAACCGTCTTGATATACAACACTCAATGATGTCCAGTCGACAAAATTATCAGTACTCTGTATTTCTAAACTAGGATTGAACAATGTACCTAGTTGCTCAATTAACTCTAATTTTTGATTATAGTTTGTAGTCCAAAAATCTACTTGTAAACGCAACGTGTAAGGCACAGGCATTAGTCGCTCAATAGTAAATGCTTGTCCTTGCGTATTCTCGTATGATTCTGTGATGTTATTATATGATCTTTGTCTTACTTGTAATTTTTCAACAAAGAAAGGTTCTTGTGTACGCTTTTGATCATATTCTAAACCTGTGATAAAATAAGTTATCATAGGTGCACTCGGCAATGAACTAGGACTATTATTTTGTATGATTGTTTGAACTTGTCTGCTTTGGTCACCATACATCACAGGCACACGAACAAGTATGTCATTGCCATTTGGGTCTTTACCTTTAGTCACATACCAGTTACTAAAGATTTTCGCAAACTGTAATAGGAATCTGCGTATCTGATTGTCGTAAAAAAATTGTGCCATGTATTATTCTTCTGGTGGTAAATTGTCAGGAGCAATATCTAAAATACTAGACAATGGTTGAGCAGAAGGAATGACCTTTTGCGTATTATTAAAGTATATATCTGCCTCATTGTTGATGAATCCCGAAAGTTGCGATTGATCTGTTGCAGTCATACCTGTTTCAGTTCTTACGTTTGTTGAAATACGTACCCAAATTGTCCCATCCCAACGGTATAATATTTGCGGCATATAATCTATACGCAAGAAATAATCTCCGACTTGTGGATTTTGTGGGAACGCAATACCAGCACCGCTTGATAAACCATTTGGTGGGATAGCATCACCTGTTAAGTATCCTGCACTATATCCAAAACTTCTAGGACTTGCGCGAGTAATATATTGGAATGCCGGATCGCAGTCTGCACGCCAGTCCATTTGTGTACTAATATTACCTGTAAAGCCTGGTTGAGTAGGATCAGCATCAGCAGTCGCATAAGTGTTATCTGCTGTACCATATGGACCTGTTACGGGGCCCATTGATTGTACCGTTAAATATTTGTCACCTTGTAATGCTTTAGATCCAGATCCATCTTTCAAAGCTTGTGGTTTAGTTTCTGCAATTTCTAAACTTGCTTGTACAAATCTATCAAATTTTTCAGATAAATCACTATCTGCTGTCATATTCCATATACTTTTGATAGTGTCTTTGCTTATTTTAATTCCTACACTAGGATTTTTATATTTTGGACTACGCATGTAAACTACAGTTGCATAACTTCCAGTTTGTGGTGCGCCACCGCTATATGTAACAACGTTGATAGGTGGAGCAGGCTGATCTAATTTATCTGATAATACACCATTACTTTGGTATATGCCATAAGTTGGAACTACATATAAATCATTATTATTATAACCTGCTTTAGGTAAAATACGTTTTGCTTCTTGTAATTGAGCATCATTAACTTGTATATTTCTATTATAAGTTGAAAGTATATCTTTTAAGTTTTGTTCTGTGCTTGGTTTCCAATACTCTTCATTAGGTGGTGCTATGCCAGCAGGAACTTCCTTAATGCTTTCATAATTTTTATCACCATAACTTATAATATAGCCAGGCGGATAAACTTTATTTTTATCCCAATCACCCAAATAGTTGTCTTGATTGATTGGTTCTTTAAGTATATTGGCAAACTCTTGGCTATCAACTAATGGTTCACATTTGATACGCCATAAATGTGGATACCAAGTTTGACTGAATCCTTCACTTGCAAAGTTTGCGTCTGTAATTTGATAGAAACGTTTTAATGCAACTGGTATAGTTTCATTTAATGGATTATAGTCAAGCAAGTGCGGTAGTTCAAGAACATCGCCCACCATCAATTTTCTACCAACGATGTCGATCATATCGTTGTAGTGAACGGTTATGAAAATTATGTCATTATTCAAGAATAAGCCAAACTGACTTAGATCGAAGTCTAGGTTCTGTACGTTATAATGACCACGCAAACGATAAATGTTCGGATCGTACTTACGATCACGATTTTCTAAAAACAATAAATCTTGTATCTGTAAAGGGTCCGGGCTTATATATTGTGGTTGAGTATAGTCCGGACTAGGAGTTTGTGCGACTGGACCTATATACTTATGAATATATAAGTCTGTACCCCCAACAGTAAATTGCTCTGATATAACCTTATCAAAGAACTTATAATCGTTGGATTTTGTTGGATGATATAGCGATAATTTGGGCATAGTAGTATTTAGTATAAAAATCAATGACTTAGAAAGGTATTGACTTTAGTCCTGTTTTCGCGTAAAATATATAAATTAGTCGAACAACGGAGTTGTCATGGTTAAGCATAAAGTAGAAATCAGAGAGTTGAAGCCCAAAGACTTTGACTTAAAGCACATTGGTCCCGAACCCAGTTTCAATGCTGATTTGGTCGTGACCGATTGGGAACTTGCTAAAGCGTTCAATTGGTATAATCACTTTTACGATAACAAGGACGCTAAAGAATTCATTGCCCAATATCTAGATGTTGCGGGCAAACAACAAGTTGCTAAAAGCATACGCCGTGTCAATGATCGGCATGTCAAGACCACTTATGGTTGGCTAGCACGATGCATTCTGAGGGGAAGTGTAGTGTCAAACGACACTTTGACAAAACTACAGAATGAGGTTGATCGCCTGGTGTCGTTCACTACTGTTGATACGACTGACGAGGAAGCCCCTACTAGCAATCGCCCCAACGTGCAGGAGATCATGCGTGAGCGCACTCTATCAGTCGGTGGCGAACTTGAGGGTTTGTGGGACGACTATCTAAAGAGTGGTGCTGGTAAGGAAGGCATCAAGGCTATGGACTTGTTGTCTCAGCGCAACATTCTACCGCAGCATGTACCTATGTTGGTCAGTGCGTGGGAAGGCAAACTCTATGAGTATGAAGAGGTCCTCGCAGGTAAGGACGAGCAGTTGAATGAAGCCTATGAACGTTTTGGTAAGGTTCAATTAAAGAATATTATCAGTAGCATTCAAACTGTCATTGCCGATCTCAATGCGTACATCAATCTCAAAAAGGCAGGCAAGAAGCCCCGCGCTAAGAAGCCTGTGCCGGTCGAGAAGATTGTTAAGCGTCTCAAGTATCTCAAGTCATTCAAGTTGGAGAAACTTGAACTTGAGAGCGTGAGCCCGACTAAACTTCATAACTGTAGCGAGGCTTGGGTCTACGATACCAAGAAGCGCAAACTTCATCACTATGTTGCTGACGAGTACACTAAGAGCATTAGTGTCAAAGGCAATACTGTAGTTGGTTTCTGTACTAAGGAATCAGAAATCAAAACTCTACGTAAGCCCGAACAGCAAATCAAGGAAGTGATGGGTAGCAAGCCTGCTGCACGTAAATTCTTTGACAACATCAAGGCGGTGTCGGCAAAGCCGAACGGTCGATTCAATGCTAACATGATTATACTGAGGGCATTTTAATATGAGTAAATATGAGTTTGATCCAATAGAAGCACGTATGCAGACTATGATGACGGTAATTGATACCGCTATCTTGTCAACGAATGATCGTAATGATCAATTGATGTTGGCATGCGCTATGCTACAACGTACAAGAGAAATCTTTGATGCTACGTTGGGTACAAATGGTCGTAAAGAAATGTTTAAGGATTTAGTATGAGCCAAGTTGATTTAAACAAATATAAGGATTTCGTAGAGGCAGTCACTAGCAAGCCTAGTCAAGACCTTACTGAGTTTATGAATAGGTTAGATCGTATTGATGCTAACTATGAATCATATGGTCCAGACGGTGAGTACATGCATGGCCCGGATATCAATGTACCACTATTACTTTGTGGTGCTATAGGTCTTGGTAGCGAGACAGGTGAGTTCCAAGAGATCGTAAAGAAGGTAGTGTTTCAAGGAAAGCCCCTAAATGAAGAAGCACACTTTCATATGAAGCGTGAATTGGGAGATATCATGTGGTACTGGATCAATGCTTGCCGTGCATTGGGCTTTGACCCCAATGACGTGGTTGCAGAGAACGTAAAGAAACTTGAAGCACGTTATCCGGGCGGCAAGTTTGATGTTTACTATAGCGAAAATCGGAAGGCTAACGATTTATAAATAAAAAGGTCATGAGTAAATTTAAGCTAGCAACAATAGGTTGTTCTCATAGCAGTTATTACGCAGGACTTCCCTGGCCTATACCTCTTGCACAAATCACTGATTGTGAATTGAAAATGGCGTATAGTGCAGGTGCAGGTAATGAGATTAATGTTTTAAAAATTCATGAACTCTTAGACAAGCATACACCTAATTTGCTAGTAGTACAATTGACTGATCCTAACCGCTTTACAGTAGGACTTGATTATGAATCATCACACAAAGCCTTTCCATATGAAGATTTAATAGGACCGTTTAATCATAAAGATATTAATTTTTATACTTTTAATCATACTGAAAACATACAAAACTTGCAGCGTATGGTTGGAAAAAGGTTTCATACTGATCTTGATAAATTTATAATGGATCATGTCATTACTAGCGAGTATAATATAGATCACAAAATTGTATCGACCATGTTGGCTATGGACAATTTAGCAAAAATTTATAAAGTACCTTTAGTTTTTTTTGCTTGGACTATAGATATCACAGAACATTTACGAAAACATGGTTATGAAAAATTATTAGATAACTTTAATATAATTCCATCTTTTATTGAAGAATTTGTAAGCAATAATAATATCCAACCTGTATCTACCGGTATCGCAGCAGGTCACCATAACACAAAAAGTCATATAAGGATCGCTACAGAGTTTGTCCTGCCTTACCTGCTATCTAAAAACCTTATTCCGGAACCTCAAAAGAACATAGCTGACCTATACTTAAGTCCCGTATAAATAAGATAGTATCGGGAAATAAATCATGTCAGCGGATCCACTTTCAGTTCCAACAAACGCTAATCTACAGCAATTAAAAGAAACCATGTTTAACAACCTAAGATTACGCTTAGGAGGCGATATCGTTGATTTAGAGTTGGACCCTCAACATTATGAGGCTGCTTATGATTATGCTATTAAGGTCTATCGTCAACGTGCGCAAAACGCTACGATTGAAAGTTATACCTTGATGACGATCATAAAAAACGTTGATACATATACGCTTCCTGCTGAATATATTAACGTTCGCGCTATTTTTCGTAGGACAGTAGGTCTTGAGACTGGTCCTAGTTCAACATCATTTGACCCATTTAGTAGTGCAATTCTAAACACTTATTTGTTGAATTACAATTATACAGGTGGCATGGCTACATACGATTTCTATGCCGGCTATGTTGAATTGGCAGCACGTATGTTTGGTGGGTATGTCACATATACGTTCAATCCTGTAACTAAAGTATTGCGTGTAGTGCGCGACTTCAAGGGCACAGGTGAGCGCGTATTGATTTGGGCTGATATGACAAGACCAGAAACTGAATTATTACAAGATCCGGGCGCAGGTGTTTGGATCGGTGACTTTATATTAGCACAACTAAAAATAATTATCGGTGAAGCCCGTGAAAAATTTGCAAGTATAGCTGGGCCAGGCGGCGGAACTTCCTTGAATGGTGGTGCTATGAAAGCTGAAGGCAAGGCAGACCAAGAAAGATTACTAGAAGATTTACGCAGATATCAAGATTACAGCCAACCATTAACTTGGATTCAAGGTTAATGCATGATAAAAATTTATAATCCCGGAAGGGATATTGTTGACGATATATTTGGTTCTTACCATCAAAATTTTCTTCCTTTTGATATTGAAAAAAACGAATGGCAGTGTGTAGAA
>Ga0129333_10007514_pt1 | contig 10283 bp, 1 predicted proteins | sample CPB6_08_DNA_FD_94474 | JGI IMG/M metagenome (GOLD analysis project Ga0129333, IMG submission 94474) | Freshwater to marine salinity gradient microbial communities from Chesapeake Bay, USA - CPBay_Sum_0.6_0.8_DNA | ecosystem: Environmental > Aquatic > Marine > Coastal | place: USA: Chesapeake Bay...
ATATTTAAATTTATTTACGGACAACAATACACATTTGATACTTCACATACTTCTATGCAAGGACATTATCTCTCATTCTATAGAGATAACTTGTATAAAATTGAATATACTTTTAAAAATATTGTTAGAAGGGGCACTCCTGGATTTGATGAACCTGGTAATTCACCATTTATATCATTTAAAGTTACTGATGATGCTGCAAATATCAGTTATTATGCAGATCCATCAGATTTAAGTTCAGATGGTCCAGTAACAAACACATCTTATATTGATGTTCAACCAAGTCCTTATATCGGATCATTCATTATCACCGATCTTGCAGGTGGTACAGTAACATCAGGTCCAAATAGATTTAAATTTGCTTTAGCATTTGAACCTGAAAAAGTTGCCACATCTTCATCATCTTCGTACTCAACAACATCAGTTAAAGCTGTTGGTTCAATTTCAAAAATTCGCTTGATTAATGGTGGTGGATTTTACAAAAAACTTCCCGTTATTAGTGGTATTTTATCATCAAGAAAAATTGAAAGAGTTGATATTGTAGAACCTGGAACAGAATACGAAGCAGGTGAATATTTTGGAGTGCCAATTTTGGGAGATGGCACTGGAGGTAAGGTGTCTATTCTAGTTGATGGTTCCACTGATCCTGCAGGTCAAATTGTAGAGGTTACTGTTACTGATCCAGGTAAGGGATATACTACAGCGTACATTGATGTTGATGCTGTTGATGGAATTCTGGGACCTGGGTTAGAGGGTTCTGGTGCTGTTTTAGAAGTAGTTATTCCACCAAAAGGAACAGGTGCATCCATTTTTGCAAAAGGAACTAATGTAGGTAAAATTAAAAAATTAAAAAACAATAATTTTGGATTCAATTATACTCATGACTACACATTAAGGCCAGAAATAACTTTCCCAGTTAACTTACAATTAATAAACACCAGTATATTAAGCAGTATTAAAGTAATTGATCCTGGAACTGGATATACAACTCCTCCAGAGGTTATTATTGAAGGTGGTGGTGGAACTGGAGCTATTGCACAGGCAATACTTAAGAATGGAAGAATTAGTGATATTATTGTCAAGAATGCTGGATCTGGATATTCAACTGCTCCAGCAGTAATTCTAAAATCTAGTTTCACTTATGTTGTAAACTTAGATCTTGGTTTATTCCAGTTCTCATTCCCACATGGTATTCAAAATGGGGCGGAAGTAAGCTTTACAGTACAAGATATTGGAGAAGGAGCATCCTTCCCATTAACTTCATTTGGTTATATTGATCCAGATCAAGTTTATTATGCAATCTCAGGATCTTCTGCTGGTCTTGAAGATGATCAGTTAAGAATTGCTTTAACCCCTCAAGATGCCATCAGCGGTAACTATATTTCCTTTGCTAATGCTGGAACAGGAAGGCAGATTGTCCTCACATCTTCTTTTGGTGGTAGTGCGGAATCGGTTGTGGAGACTGGTAGATTCCTTTCTGGTGAATTTGTATTTCAAGGTGATACATTAGAAACTGCAACTGCTACTGGATATGTTTCTACTAATGATGGTTGGCAAATTGGACCCAGAGTTTTAAAACTCACTTCTGTTAATGGAGTATTTGAAATTGGCCAAAAAGTTAGTGGTATAGTATCAAAAGCAGGAGGTAGTATAACTCAAATCAGTATTGCTAAAGGTGTTCTTGAAGTCAACTCAATCACAAATACAGTTGGTAAGTTCTTAGATGATATTGGCAAACCAAGTGAAATCGTACAAAAAATTCAAGACTCTTATTTATATCAAGCATTCTCCTATAATGTTAAGTCTCCCGTTCCAATTGAGGGTTGGAGAGAAACCTTAATTAATACAACTCACCCAGCTGGATTTAAAGTATTTGGAGAAATTGATATCTCTGGCGGCGGCAAAGGATTGACCGATAAAACAGATTTCGAATTGACCAAGAGTGTCAATTTAATAGAAAGTTCTGTTGTCGCTGATATTGATAATTTTGCATTGGTTCAACCTGTCTATCAGGATTTTGATAATACTCAAGTTCTATTCAGAACAAAGCGCCTAACTTCATCGGAAGAAATTTTAACTTCAGTCGTACAAAGATTAGATGATATTTCTCCTCTATTTGATGGCGAGAGAACAACGTTCCCCCTGACCATTGATGGAGTAGTTGTTATTGCAAATACCAGTCAATTTATGATTGTTATTAACGGTATTGCACAGGCTCCAGGAACTTCGTTTATTGTACAACAAGGAAATATTATATTCTTCGAACCTCCAGCAGCACCAACCAAAATTAGCTATGCTGAATTATCATTAACATTTGAACAAACCTATTCATTTACTATTAATAATGTATCTGGCATTTTACCAGAATTGGGAAACACAATTAGAGGATTGACTTCTAATGCTACTGCAACTATCATTTCTTCTACAACTTCAGAATTAATAGTATTTAATATAACAGGCACATTCCAAAATGATGAAGTATTAATTTCAACAGCAACGGGACTGAATTGTAGTTTGGTTTCTCAAACTGAAGTTCAGAATGATAATTTATTTGAGTTTGGAGAAAAAATAACTAATCTAAGTGGCAAAACCGCTGTAGTTGAAGAGATAAACTTGGATAGTAATTTAAATGCAATTACAAATAATATTGTAATTAGCAAATCTTCGGGTACTTATGATAGTCCATCAGGACTACTCCAACTCCAATTAAATAACTTTATTGTTTCTGCCAAATCTGGAGTTGTTGCTAAAATTACTGGTATTTCTCCATATCAAGATCCTGAAACTGGAACATTCGTTTCTTCAATTTCTATTAGTGATCCAAGTTCTTTCTTTGGTCTACTATTCAATAGAATTGTCAATCCACAAAATCCAAATACGATTGTCGATGATCTCAGTAAATCTCTCATTGAAGTAAATGATTTAACTGAAACTGATATTAAAGTTGAGTCTAATTTTGTTGCATTTGAAGATATTACAAATATTCTTCTAGACTTTAATTATAATAGTGGAACATTGCAAAGTAATGATCTAGTTCAAAATATTAGTATTGACTACATTAATGAAACTGGAGATTTTACTTCTGGTGAGCAAATTTCATCTAAGAAACTATCATATCATACTCTTACTGGTGGTAATTTCCAAATTGGAAATACGATTACAGGAGCTACATCTGGAGCAACTGCAACTGTGATAGGTATTAATTATGCATTAAAAATATTATATCTGGGTCAAAAAACTGGAACATATACATTTGAAGAAACTATATCTAATGGATCTGGAGCTACTGCAAAGGTATCAAATTATATCCAAACTTCATTTGCAGTAAATCAAATTAATACCACAACCAATAACATTTTAACTGGTCAATTTGATGATAGTACAAGACACAGATTTAGAGATGCTGCTAATTTATTGAGATTAAACTCAACTTATATTGTTGATGAATCTGCAGGTAGATTAAAAAATCGTTATCCTGATTTAGATATACCTGGTGATAATTCAAATAGTTTGGATGGAACTAATCGTTGCAAATTAGATCTATCATTATTATTGAATGCTGTCGCAGAAGATTTAGAAAATGGTGGAAATTATAATACTGTTACTGCTGCCAAATTCTACATAGATGCTAATGGCGGTTTGAACTTTATTAGATTACAGGCATTACAAAGTTTATATGCTCATACTCAAATGAGCTTGCTTTGCCAATCTGCCATTGATGGATCATTAAGTTACACTCCAGCATATACAAATCAAATTCCAGTACCCCCAACAGATATTATTGTTGATGGTGGTGGATGTGCAAATGTGAAGTCTGCAATTGATACTTTATGGAACACTATTAATGATATTATTGCACCTAACGGACAAGTTTATAGAGATGCTGGTGATTTGCTGTGGTTTAATAGAAACTTTATTGCTCAAGAAGCAACAGGATATATTGAATCATATTTCACTTACACATTAAACAATATTGCGTATTCGGCATTTAGTTACCCTAATGGATCACCAACTACATGCGAAAGAGATATTACTGATTATATTATTCCATCTATAATTACCGATTTAATCACAGGTGGCAACTCCAACACTGTTGCTGCTATGGAATATTATATTGGAAATGGAGATATACAATATGTAAAAAATGAGCTACTAGCTACTGTTGTTGCTCTGGAAAAAGCAAATCAACTTTGCCAATATGCAGTAGATAATTGGATTGTCAGTGGAACAACTGAATATCAGGTTACTTATGGTGCAACTGCATCTAAGTACAAGGATTTAACTATTCTTCCTGATACAGGTGAATATGGTGGAAACTGCGAGAGAATCAAGGCAGCAATCGATACACTATTCAATATTGCAATAGGAATTCTAATACCAGAAAGAAATACGTATTATGGAAGATACTACGATGCGTCCAACTTAATTAATTCTAATAAGCAACTAATTGCTCAAGTAGCAGTTGGAAGAATGCTTGCGAATTATCCTGGATTCACTGTTCCAAATGGAAATCAAAATTGTATCGATGATGTGGTTACAATTTTAGAAGCAATTGTATATGATTTGAGAAATGGTGGTAATGCTCGTATATTTGATTATTCTCAAGTTTATACAGTAAATCCTGTATTGAGTGGAGAGCAGACACAATCAAATTACGCCTTTAATCAGGCAAGAGATATGGCAATTCAAGCCATGAGGAATGAAACTATAACTATTGGTGGATATTCTGCCCTAAGTCAGGTAAAGGATTTAACTATTACAGTTGATCCAACCAGCCCCACATGTGCTAACGTAGCATCTTCAATAACTACACTATTCTCCATATTAACCACTGCAATTACAAATGGGAACATGAATCATGTTACCCGACAAAGTGATAGTGATGCAAATAATCTTTATAGAAATGCAGCTAAATTACTACTATTCAACAAAGATTATATTAAAAATGAATCTTTACAAAGAACTTTAAATAATTATCCAGGATTTACTGTTCCTGGTGGAAATGCAAAATGTTTGAGAGATATTGGTTATATTATTGATGCCGTTGTATATGACTTATTAACTAATGGGAACAAAGGTATTCTCAATGCCACTTTAGCGTATATTGATGCTGCAACTGGTACTGTCATTTCTCTACAGGGAGAATTGGTTCAGAGTATATATGCTTATAATCAAGTTAAAACACTGATGAAGCAAGCTATTGCAGAAACTTTAACTTCACCTTCGTCTGCGGCTGGTCAATATGCGTATTTAGATGCAGGTATCTCAATAACAGGTTCCAACCTAACATTATTACAAAATTTCATCGACAATGAAATGGCAATTCTATTGGGAACTCTTAATGATTCTGATTACATTGAAAATAATTCAATTGTTGGATCAAATTCCATTACTGTTCCAACAAAAACATATCCAACCAGAAATCCTATCTCGCCTCTTTCTGGTCAGATTGTAGTTGGTGATTATGTATATGGAGCAACTTCGCAAAAGAATGCTGAGATTGAACAAATTATATACAATAGAGGTAGAGTTAAGGATATATTGAAGAGATTTGAAATTTCTTACGATGAAGAAACTGAAGTATTTACTCTAGGAGATGAATTGACAATCCCAGGTCAAATTGCAAATACTTGTGTAATTGAATCTGTTGAAAATGGAGAATTTGTAAGTTATATTGATGTAAAAATTACTGGGGGATCGTTTGCAGTTTCTAACACATTAATAAATGACGCAGGATTTACTGCCACAATTGATTCTATTGAAAATAGAATTCAATTAATAGATTTAATTGGTTCTTTTGATTCGGGTCAATATGTAAAGGGTCTATATTCAAATGCAAGTTTAACTTCAACGAATTTTGAATATAATATCAGTCCAGTATTGTCAAATACTGGAAGTAAATTAACTTTAGAAACAGAATCTTTGCAAGGAGAATTCATTGTTACTAGAAAAGTATATTCTTCAATAAGTTCACAGTATATTGATGTAATACAGGAAGGATCTACTGGCGTAGATATTGGTGATATTGTACAATCACAATCAATTTACAAATTGACAATTTCATATGACCCAGATGAAAATACTTTCCCAATAGGAAATACTATACTTAATAGTACCAATTTTGCAAATTCATCTTATATTCTAGGATATGATATTTTAACATCTTCTACTGCATATCTATATGTTGGAAATATTCAAGGTTCTGTATATTCAAGCGGACAAATTTTACATCATTATGCTAATCCAACCGATCAATTCCCCAATGGAATTGCTACTATTACTAATGTTGATATTATTTCATCTGAAGGATATGCTACTGTACAGAAAGTTGGATCTGTAGGTAATTACATCAGATTATATTTAACTAATATTGTTGGCGAAATAAGTCAATATGCACAATTAATATCTAATAATGACTACAGATCTGCTATTGTAACTTCAGTTCCTATTGTAGGTCGTATATCAAGATCATTCTTAGGATTTGATGGGCAGCAAACTGAATTTAAGTTGACTTCTAATAATGGAGATCAATTCTTCCCAGATTCAGATGGACACGTATTAGTATTTGTAAATGGTATTCTACAACCACCTATAACTTCGTATACTGTATTCAGTGATACTATTGAATTTGCGGAAGCACCAGATTTAGGAGCATCATTCCACGCTGTATATATTGGTAAATTACGTCAGTTAGATGATATTAGTTTTGAATTTGATTCTCTGAGAAGTAGCTTTAACTTAAAACTCAATGAAGTATTCTATTCATTGACAATTACTTCTGGTGTTTCTTCAACTACAATTAAACCAGAAAATAACATTATTGTTTCCTTGAATGGTGTTATACAAGAACCTGGAGTTGCATTTGAGTTAGTTGGTTCTAGAATTATATTCGCAGAAGTTCCTAGAGCAGGATCAACTTTTGTTGCATTTTCTTATATTGGATCTGATGCTGACGTTATTGCTGCAGAAATAATTCCTCCGATTGAATCTGGTGATGAATTGCAAATTGAAGGTGAGGATCAAGATAGAACCGTTGCTCTTATTGAATCTTCAAATTCACTTATCACATTTGATTATCTTGGATCTGTTCTAGGTAGAAATGCTGAAGCTCTTTCAAATTTAGTTGTAGGAAGGGTAAGTAACTTACAACTTACTTCAAGTGGAGATGGATATACATCTAGACCTACGGTATCATTTGATTCTTCTACGGGATTTGATGCACAGGCTAAAGCTTTAGTTGGTGTAAGTAGAATTGATGTTGTAGAGAGAGGAAGTGGATATGCATATCCAACTGTAGTTGTAAGTAACGTTGTACCCTAATAAATACTACTGTAGATAGGTAATAATAATGGCAATAGTACCTGGTTCTGGAGCATCCATTTCACCCGTCTTTAATGATGATTTGGGAGTTGATTCTGTCATTATTATTGACGGAGGATCTGGATATGATCCTGATAATCCACCAGTTTTAAGTATTGGAAATGCTGGAACTCCTACACGAGCAGCTGTTTTACAACCAGTAATCAGCAATGGAAAAATTGTTGCGGTTAAAGTTTTAGATAGTGGTGAAGGTTATAATCCCCTACGAGTTGAACTTACTCCAGATATTCCTGTTGGTGAAGATGAACCAGATCCAGCGGCCGCGAAAATTATCTTAAAAGAAAATGGAGAAATTGATTATATACAAGTTACCAAAAATGGTGATAAACATTTTTATGATGTTGATGCAAATGTTCTGGGTGCTGTTGGTAGTGGAGCAGTAATAAGGGCAGTTTCTAAAGCAGTAACAGGTTTATCAATTTTGAATACAGGTAGAGATTATGAAGCACCACCATTTTTATCTATAACTGGTGGTGGTGGATCTGGAGCGACTGGTGCTGCGGAAATTGATTCCAAAGGTATAGTATCAAATAACGTAACTATATCAAATCCTGGCCAATTCTATCTCGATGCACCTTATGTTCTTTTTGTTGGTGGCGGCGGATTGGGTGCAAAAGGAAAAGCAATTATCAATCAAGGTTCAATTGAAGAGATAGTTGTTACCAATCCTGGATACGGATACACATCACCTCCGTCTGTTGTTTTTGCTAGAAAGGCAAAGTTAAAAAGAAAATCCAGAAATAGACAATCATTCAATCTAGAAGTATATCAATTATCGGGAATAACAAAAAATATTGGAAGATCCGATACTTCAATTTATCTTTCAAATACAAATCCTTATAGTGGGAGTGGAGTTGTTTTATTAGGAAAGGAATTAATTAGATATACAGGAAAGGACGCTAATAGATTAACTGGATGCACAAGAGGATTAAACTTCAGATATGATCAAAGAGTAGTTTTAGATAATACTCAAAATGATCCCGAAACTGGAATCAGTGCTTATGAGTTTAATATTGGTGATAGAGTTATCAGAACCCAGGAATCTGCCACAAGTAAAATTGCAATAGTATATGATTGGAAACCAGAAACAAGAGAATTATTTGTAGTATTTAGAATTGATGAGCTTGCTTTTATAGACGCTGGAACTCCTGGTGAAAAATCCGCAGTTGTGTTCGACGGAGGAATTGCAGAATCCTCGGATACTTTTGAATTACCACATGTAATAATAGATACTGAGGGATCAATTATCTACAGATTAACTAATCCCCCATCAGTTTTAATAGATAAAGCATTTGAAGATATTAATGAATTGGATGGTGCTGGGGATGGATATCCAGATCTAGTTAACACTGGAACTGCTTATAATAATCAGATAAATTTAGACTCTGGAAATGCTTCTACTTTATATGGTATTGAAGAGACTACTGGTGGAACTAATACTACGTTATTTGAATCGGGTGATCAAATAAAAGATTCTAGTGTTCCATTTAAAATTGCAACTGTTAGTGATGCAGGGGGTCTAAATGAGGGTGTGTCTCATAATGCTTTAATACAGATAACAATGGATATGAGAAATGCTAATAACTATAACGGTATTGACTTTACTGTAGGAGAGACTATAACTGGAGTAGAATCTTTAATTGAGGCAACGGTAGTTTCTTGGGATCCTAATACTCATGTTTTAGTAGTTAAGGATCCTGTACCCTATGATACGGGAGATCCTACGAAAGGAATTTTATACGAATTTTCTTCCAATTCTACTATAGTTGATATACGAGTATTAGATACTGGAAATGGATATTCATCTCCAATAACAGTAAATATTCCATCTTCAATTGTAGATGCTGATGCAACTGCACAATTAACAGCCGATCAGATAACATCTCTTACTGTTGGATCTGGTGGTTATGGTTATGTAACTGCGCCAACAATAACATTTACGTCTGGTTCTGGATCTGGTGCTGTAGTACAGGCAATTCTAGGTGGAGAAAAGGTAACAGGAGATAATGGAGGGTCGTGGAGGATTCTTTCCATAGATTACTTAACCAGAGTTAGAAATGATGAATTTTAATAACTAAATATAGTATAGGGAATCATAAACTTCTTGGGATAAATTAATGTCAGCACTTCTTACAGATCAATTCCGAATTTATTCGGCGGGAAAATTTATTAAATCATTAGAAGGACCAGATCCAGAAGCAACAGATTTGGTTGCTGGATCTGATAGAGATCGCCTGTATATTTTTATTGGCAGACCACAGCCATGGGAAAACGAAAATAATCCACCACAAGCAATTGACAGTTTTGAAGAATATAGCGATCTATATGATGATATGATCTCTTTAAAGAGAGTTCTATCGAATGATACTATTCAAGTTGTTCGTAGAATTGACTGGACCCCACCAGAAAAGACCACTGGTGGTTTAGGTTTCATCTATGACATGTATCGTCATGACTATTCCCCAACAAAAACCGCTGCTTCTGGATCTACTCGTTTATATGATGCAGACTTTTATGTTGTAAACTCAACTTATCAAGTTTATAAATGCATTTACAATGGAACATCACCTTCAGATCCAAACGGAAAACCTTCTACAATTGAACCAACTGGAACTTCAACGTCAATTGTAACTACCGCTGATGGTTATAGATGGAAGTACATGTATACAATTCCAGTTGCTCAGGTTCTAAAATTTTTCTCATCCGATTATATTCCAGTTTTAAATGATTCTGCTGTTGGAAGTAATGCTGTAGCAGGAGAAATTGATACTGTTGTTATCACTGCTTCTGGTTCTGGTTATAACAACGGAACTTACGATAACGTTCAAATTGTAGGAGATGGAACTGGTGGTAGAGTATCTTTAGTTATTGATGGTGGTAAAATTGTAAACGCAACTGTTACA
>Ga0129333_10007515_pt1 | contig 10283 bp, 6 predicted proteins | sample CPB6_08_DNA_FD_94474 | JGI IMG/M metagenome (GOLD analysis project Ga0129333, IMG submission 94474) | Freshwater to marine salinity gradient microbial communities from Chesapeake Bay, USA - CPBay_Sum_0.6_0.8_DNA | ecosystem: Environmental > Aquatic > Marine > Coastal | place: USA: Chesapeake Bay...
ACCAAATTCTATCTTCATGTAGTCTAATGCACTACCTATGTCTTCTGGGTATGATAAACGAGTGGATGCCATTTAAGTTACTACCTCTATATCTTCTGGGTTTCCGTATCCCTTTACAATTCTCTTAGCTTTTATGCGAACATTGTATGATTCGTTGGTCTCTTTCCACACATCAGAAGATTTATATGGGACTAATGTTCCTCCTCTTTCTTTAACAAAATGTTCCACAGGCAAAGCGATAGAAGTATCCCACTCGCTTAGTGCTAAATCTAAAAGAAACCCATCAACATGGTCTGTAATATATTTATGGAAACATACCTTGGGTATATCAATTCTATTATTCTTTAATTTTTCTATTGCTAATACTCTTTTTCTAGGTTCTAAGTAATGGAGATTAGCACCAAAGAAATGATCTCTGTTCGCTTTGATTACATAAACTAGAGGGAAGGTATCATAATATGGAAGATATCTCATCCTTGCTTTGTATTCAAATAAAAACAACCTTCCTTGTCTGGCATATCTCCTTAGAGTATTTTGATCTCTGTCATCTAATGGATCAGTTCTATCTCTTTTTTCGTCTTTGATTGTTTTTTCTGGGTGGTGTTTATAATCAAGTGCCATTGTTCGTACAGTTTTCCTGTACCAAGTCCAGGTTTGTTCGTCTTCTCCTGCTTTTTCTTTTACACGTTCGAATAGAGTTCTATATCCTGTATTTCCTGTATTTTTGCTGGAAGATTTATTTCCAAATCCTTGTGCCATATCATACTCCTAAGTGATCTTCGGTGAGAATGAGAAATTGCATTTGCCTATCTTCACACCACTCTCTTGCCGCTTCCCACTTAGCTTGATTCTTACAGAATGTTAGAACCTTATCTTTCCATACTTTAGTTTGTTTCTTTGCTTGAGGTGGAGGAACTGTTTGTTTCTTTGGTTTAATTTCAATGAGATACTTTTTAACTTCATTTGTTTTTGTTCTTACTTTAATATAGAAGTCTACATAATACCTATGTACTCTACCATCTACAGGAGAACGGTAAGGTATCACAACTTCTTCACTGCCCCATTCAATAACACTAGGATTACGATCACAGAACATCATAAATTTTCTTTCCCATAACGAACGATAGATTATATTCATAGGGTTACCCCTATACTTTTTGGGATTCGTTGGGCGATAAAATCCCGAGTACGCCATAAATATAAATATAACTTCTCAAGGTATTTATTCAATGGGAGTACAGGCATATATATCTGCTATAACAAATGGCAGGGGGATGGCGACTAGCAATCTCTATGCAGTCTACTTTACTGGTGGACCTATTCCTAGCATGTTAAATACTTATGGGAAGATTGATTCTGTTGTTAGGGGAACTAACATAACAGAAGTTGGAGAAAGAATTTTATTATTTTGTGATGAAGTTACTTTACCTGGCATTCAATTTGCAACAGGTACAACCAATCGTTATGCTGGCACCTCACCTATAAATTATCCAAGCAATCCAATATACAATGATCTTCAATTATCATTCATGTGTGATGCTGAGATGCAACCAGTAAAGTTCCTCAATGATCTACAAGAAAAAATGTATACTGTACAAGGAACGGGAAAAAATAAACAGTATAGAATGAATTATGCAAATGAGTATCAATGTTCTATCGTTATAGAAAAGAGAGAAAGAGATAGTACTGGAGAGATTAATCGTATTAGTTTACAATATACTCTTAACGGTGCTTGGCCTTATTCTATTGACGCAGTTCCCTTGTCTTATGGAAGTTCTCAGTTAGTCAAAGTAACAGCAAACTTCTATTATTATAACTGGGATCTAAAGAAGTTTAGTTTAGAAACCCTCTAAATAATTTTACGACATATCATTCTCTTTGGAGTAATCATGGCTTTACCAAAACCACCAGTACCGACATATGAATTGGAAGTACCATCAACAGGAAAGACAATTAAATATAGACCATTTTTAGTTAAGGAAGAAAAGATTCTTCTGATGGCGATGGAATCTGAAGATGAGAAACAAATCAAAGATGCTGTAGTAAATATCATTAAAGAATGTATCCTTACTAGAGGAGTAAAGGTGGATGAGTTAGCATCATTTGATATTGAATACTTGTTTTTAAACATCAGAGCTAAATCTGTTGGTGAAGATATTCAAATGAAAATTACATGCCAAGATGATAATGAAACACAAGTAGATTATGTTCTCAATATTAATGATGTAAAAGTTGTTAAAGAAGATGAACATTCCAATAAAATTATGCTGGATGATAACACTGGTCTCGTAATGAAATATCCTGGGATGGATCAGTTCATTAGAACTCAGATCATGTTACAGAATCTAAATGCAGAAGAAGTATTTGATATTATTATTGATTCGGTTCATCAAATTATATCTGGTGATGATGTTTATGAAACAAAAACATCTAGCAAGAAAGAAGTTGAAGAATGGATTGGTGCTCTTACTTCCAAACAGTTTGAAAAAGTTAAAGATTTCTTTTTGACAATGCCCAAATTGTCACACACATTCAAAGTTAAAAATCCAAACACTGGTGTTGAATCTGATTATACTATTGAAGGTCTTGTGAATTTTTTCGGATAAGCATGTTCCATGAGACTCTGGTTAATTATTATCAATCTAATTTTAACCTGATGTACATACATAAATTTTCATTATCAGAGTTGGAGAACATGCTTCCTTGGGAAAGAATAGTTTATATTTCCCTACTCAATAAACATATTGAGGAACAAAACGCCAACAAAAAATGATTAATCCATCTCAACCACCAGAAGGAATACTAGACCCACAGCAACCATGGTGGCCAACCAAGAATATTGGTGAAGTTACTTGGCGTAGATTGAAGGCGAAGTTGACTGGAAGAAAAGATGAATATGGTACACAGTATTCATCTTTTGTTAATCTTGCTGAGGCTGATGCTGATAGACTAATTGAGAATATTAAAAAATATGGACAGTATCCTCAAGTAAATCAAAATGGTAAAGATGGTGGATATTCGAACCTAGAAACATATCAGAAGTGGTTGGTCGAAGAGTTCCTTGAGAAACCATTTAGAGAAGAAGTAGATAGAAAGATTGATGAAAGGGAAGTAGAAAGAAGAGTACAAGAGATTGTTGATAGAGTTAATCAAAAGAAATCTCAAAATATAGTTGTAACAGAAAAATTATTTCCTGCTATAATAGATCCTTGGGAAGGTTCTGAGACTCCATCATCACAGATAATTGTTATACATCCAAAGGAAGATGAAAGAAAACTTCCTTTGCTTCTACCTCCAGCTACGTCTGTTGTAGAAGAAGTTCCTGTTGCAGAGATACCAGACAACAGTGAAGATGAAGAAGTTGATGATGTTGAATTAGATGAGATTGAAGAAAAGGAGAAGACAGGGGATAAATTATCTCCAGTTCCTCTACCAAGAGAACTACCAGATAATCTCAAAAAGAATTTTGTTTCTATAGGAAAAGATTTAGATAAGATTTCCAGGCAACTTTCTGCACAAAATATATTAATCCGAAGAAATATATTCAAGCAGAAGAAGGTTAGTTATTCTTACAGTGTAATAGAACAACTGATATCTGATCAGGTTGAAAATTATGTAGAGGCAATAGCAGACCTAGAAACAAAAGATATTGAAACAAAATATGAAAGTCAGAATCTATCTGTATCAACACCAGCAGCAGAACCACCAGATTTAGAACCAGAACCATCTCCACCTTCAGTTCAAGTTCCACCACCAGATAAACAATCTGAAGGTGTCATTTCATATAGACCAGTACGAGACAACGTAAAAGTTCTTACGCCAGGTGTATATGATAATCCTACTGTCGGACAGTTGCTTCCTGGTTTCGCAGTTATACCATACAATAGAAACTATGGTAAGAAAATACTGAACCAATATGATTTAATTGAATACAAGAACGCACTTGGGCAAGCGATGCTTCAACCAATGCGTTCAGCTCTCGCTGGTGCTGCGGTTAGGTTAGGAGATACTGTCAATGCATTGGGTGCTTTTGCTCCTTTCTTTGTAGGATCTTTAGATAGATTAGTAGATCCGTTATCATCAATACTTGGTATCTCAAGGGCATCTGCATCTGAACTTTTAGGAGGACAAGAATATCTTTCCGATAAACCAGTAGAAAAACGATTCCCAGATTTCATTAACATATGGAAATCTGTGATGAAAAGTAATAATTGGGTATTCCTAGGTGGTGGTACAGGTACTGATAAAGGAGATGATGATTTAGAAGGAGAGGTATTTAAAGATATCTTATCTATTGGTGAGAAAGGTGAAGGATTTAGAGCAGTCTACGGACAGAATACTGGCAATCTTCCTTCATGGATACCATTTCCAAAATCTGAGTATGGAAAATTAGACTTTGCATCTGGGTTTGGAATGAGATTGCACCCAATATATGGGGGATATCGTCATCATAATGGACTTGATATTGCGGGAGAACCAGGAGCAAAAATTATTTCTCCTTTTGCTGGTAAAGTATCTGCTGTAGATGATGATACTAATGGTAGTGGGTATGGAAAGTACGTTGAGATTGAACACACTCAACCAAAAATATTTACTTTCTATGGACACATGAGAAAGATTGCCAATGGAATGACAGTTGGATCTAGTGTGCAGGCTGGACAACTCATTGGTGAATTGGGGAATACTGGAGACTCCACTGGACCACACCTTCACTGGGAAGTTAGAAAGAAGAGTGGTTATGGATCTCAAATAGATCCCGTTCCTTTTACAAAGAAATTTAAACCAGGACCAGATCAAACAGTACGAAGAAAATTAACAGATTACCCAGAGTATGAATTAGATGCATATACACAGTATGATGAAGGAAAGATAGTTAGATTGGGGAATAAATTATTTAAGATTAATAATTTAGGAGCACTAGGCGATGAGGTTCCATCATTCCAATCTGGTGGTTCCGTTGGATCATTCCAATGGGGTGGCATACTTAGTGGTGTTCCGAAGATCTTAACTAAAATAGTAACACCATTAGAAAGACTTATAAATTCAGTAGCACCAGTATCTAAAGCTAAACCACCAACCACCAGGGGATTATCACATGCCCCTCTGAAAAGGATAATGCATGGAACAGCAAATAATGTACCAAATCTAATACGTGCTAATGGATTCCGAGAGCAAGCAGGAATGCTAGGAACTGGTGTGTATGGAAGTGTGAAAGGATGGGTTGCTGACACTTACAGGGGTGCGGGAGCATGGAAGGGTATAGTTCCTGGTCAGGGTCCACGATTAGACATGTTGGTTCCCCAGGGTGCGCGAACACTTAGGGGTGCTACAGTAGTCTCTGCGAGACAAGCAGATAGAGCACTAAGTATTGCAGATGGTATTTTATCTGGGAAATATACAGGAGCAAAAGCACAGCAGTTACTACCATTACTTACACAGTCAACACCTACAATGGCACAGGCATTTGCACCTGCAGTTCTAAAAGTAGCTAGCAAAGGTTTGGCAGTATTGAATGCTCCTGTTATAGGTGATATGATTATGCCAGAAGGTACTTCAGCATACGATCAATTGTCTGGTCCTAATGCTTACTACAATGCACCTGGATATAAGGGTCCAACTTTTACTACGGTTGACATGCCAACTAGAAAGGTGGTAGCAACTACACAGAGTAGAAGACTATGATTTCAAAATTGACTACCAAAAACCAATATGTCCCGAAAAAAATCGCGGCAAAAAAATGCCTCAAAAGGTTTTCTAAATATTTTTGAGCGAGTATAATAGATGGCACAGACATTAACTGCTTATATAGTAGAAAAAGCAACAAATTCTAGGTCTTCTGCCAAGTCTATGGGCGGCGGTTCATCCACTGCGACTGGAACAATACTCAATAAGTTTTTCAATAAAAATAAAAGAAGCAAATCAAATAGAACTAGTGGTGGTGGATCACTCACCTCTTTCTTGTTTGATTATATAAAAAAAGAAGAAGAAAATAAAAAATCTTTTTTACAGGATTTAAAAGATAACTTTGATAAACTATCTGAAAAAACTACTCTAATAAAATCAAAGATAGAACAGCAGAAAAAATTATATAAAAGAAGTTCTGGTATTTTAGAGGATATTACAGAAAAACAATCTAGTATTTTATCCCTAATTGAGAAGAGATCTCAATTAGAAAAATCTTTTTTTGAATTAGCACTTCAAAAACTACAGTCCATAGAGATACCAGAAATAAAAGTTGATTCTGTTCCACAAGAACAAGAAGAGTCTTCGGTGGATGAAGGACCACAACCAGACAAAGCACCAGACCCACAACCACAGAAACAGTGGTGGGAATTTTGGAAACCTGATTCGCCAGATAAAAAAGCAGAAGGTGCAGTTGTACCATCTAGCAATTCATTAGATTATTTAATATCTAAGAAGGCAAAAGATAGAGAAGAACGAAACAAGTATGCAAGTGTATTACAGTCTCCGTTAAAAGCATCTGGTCTATATGCTTTATCTGTAACTGGATCGTTTTTAGAATCTGCAGGGGCACTATCTGGTTTTCTAATACCTTTTAGTAATTCTACTTTAAAACCATTTGGAGAATCATTAGGAGTAAACAGTAGTCAGTTTTCTAAACTACTTGGACTGCCACTATTATCAAGTAAAACAAATCTGAGAAAATTGCAATTAGAGTTTGCAAATACTTGGTATGGTTTTATGACCAACAAGAATTTTATAGACGCATTTATTGACAGATCTGGTTTAGATGATGTAACTAGAGATATTTTACACAGTAGTCCTATATTAACTGGAGATCTTGCTCAAAAATCTAAACAGTTTGCTGAATATTTAATGTCCAAGCATGGACTTACTGATTTTCAGGCAGCTGCCGTTGTTGGTGTGATGATACGTGAAGGATTTGGTAGTGGCAAACCTGATGTAAGACAGGGTAGCCAGCGTGGAGCTCCAACTTATGATGGCAGTAGTTCGGAGGGATATGGTTGGATTCAGTGGACAAATACTCGTGGTGGTGGACCTGATGATAGATTGAATAGAGCATTAATCCATCTTGGCATGGGTCCACCTCCGAAAGAAACTAGACCATGGACAGACCAAGATAATATCAAGGTCATGGAATTTGAGTGGAGTAAACATTATACTCAAACTCTTCCTAAACTAAAGGCCACCACTAATATAAATGATGCTGTACTTCAATTTGTTGGCAACTATACTGCTGGTAGCATAGCAAATATTCAATCCTATAAAGAAAGAGAAGCAAGAGCAGGCATAGATTTCCTTAAAAACAGAGAGTACTCTGCTGCTGGAGTATTCAGACTTTTGCAGGGAGAGAAAGTATCTTCTGATGAGTTGAGAACAGTTCAAAAGTTGAATAAAGGAGGTAAATTTGGGAATAATATATCATCACGTTTGGTCAGTAGTTTTGTTGTAGATGGATCTGATTCTGGTTACCCCGCAAAAATTCAAGGTATGCCTGTTGAGTTACATGGTAAAGAACTTATCAAAGTATACAATAAAGGATTCGAAGTCTATCCTATTGAGAACAAAGAGTATAGCTTGGCAAAAGATCCATTGGGTGTTATGGAACGCTGGTCTGAGATTTCTTCGAGATCGAAATTGAAGTCTAAAAAGTCTTTTGCTGCTGGTGGTGTTAGTGAGGGTGTGAAAGCAATCCAGCACGATGAAGCACTATCATCTTTGTCTCGTGGTAGGAATGATTTCATCTCTGATCATGGTCCAAGTGTAATTTCATCTACTCCATGGTCTAAGGTAACCAAATCATCACCAATATATTCTTATGAAACTGGTGTATCTGGTGATAGAACAACAATTGGGTGGGGTATGACATATTATGATTCTATTACTGCTGGAACTAAAGCAGTTAGACCAGGAGATGTTATAACAAAAGAAAAAGCAGACATTCTTTTGACTGGTTTGGTTAAAAACTATGAGAATACATTGAAGGGTCAGAAGTGGTATCAAAAATACTGGAATAAAATGACTGCAAAACAGCAGGCAGGATTACTGGCGTATGGATATAACCAACCAGCACATTTACTTGGTACGGGTGCTCCTAAAATGTATGCTGCATTGAATAAAGGTGATATGAAATTAGTTGCTGCAAATATTAGTAGAGGACTACCAAAGAGAGAAAAGAATGAGAAAAGATTAGTTCTTTCTGGTCCAACAAATTTAAACACAGTTACAGCAGAACCTAAACCGAAACCAAAACCAAAGACTCTTACGATACCATTTACCAATATACAAGTTCCAGTTCCTTTTTCTACTAGTAGTGCATCATCTGAAATAATTTACACAGAAACATTTAACAGTAGAATGACAAAGAAAGAACTAGAACTGATAAGACTAGGATAAATATTATAAAATAGGATCTATATATGTCTTTCGGATTCGAACAATCACAACAAGCAGGCGGCGGAACGCTGACTGGTGCTTTTGTGTCTAAAATTAAGCAATCCAGGGAAGACGCCAAGGCAGAGAAGAAGAAGCAAGAAAAGATCGAGTCTGAAGGTGGTGAAGTAAAAGAAAAGGATAAGAAAAATCTTTTTCGTAAAGCACTGGCTCATAATATGGGTGGTGGATTTTTTGGGGGGAAAAAATCTTTCTCTGATAACTTTACATACAAACAACCACCAAAAAATACAGGAGATAATGCTACTCCAAAAGGAGGAGGTACTGCTCCTGGTTTAACAAGGATATTAACACAGGGATTTGGCGCATTAGCAACAGACACCACACAAATTCAAGGGTCATTGTCAGAAATCACGCAAGCACTTAGGGGACAACTTGCTGCCAGTGATTTCACTGCCAACAATTTAACAGGCGTTCAATCGATTCTCAGTGATCAATTAGAAAATCAAGTAGCAATTATAGAATCTCTTGGTGGTGTAGCACCTACTGGATCTGGTGGATCTCAGCAAGGATCTGCTTTTGGTAACGCTAAATCCAAAAAAGCTAGCTCAGATACTTTAACAGGATTTATTGCTAGAAAAATACAAGAAGTAACAGATGCATTATTTCCTGGAATGGCTGGGGCAGTTCTATCTAGAATTGGTCCTAGATTATTATTAAATCCTTGGACTGCGGTGATAGCTGGTGGTGCTATTCTAGGACTTATTGCCGCTGAAGCAATAAAAAATAAACCAAAAATGAGTCAGGATCCTATAACAGGAGATCCAGAGAAAGATGAACAAATAAGAAAACAATTATCCCCAACTTTGGGAGGAACTAGTCAAGTTAGACATCCTAGTTATCTTCCAGTTGGAGATCCTCGCAGGTGGCCATATGATAATCCTGGGAAACCAATTCCACAAGATATAAAAGATAAAATTGCAGGTATGCCAAAGGCAGGACCATGGCAAAAATGGTCTTCTGGCACTGCAAGTATGATCGGTGAAGCGGGGAAAGAACAAGTAGTTGATCTCAACTCTGCTGATGCTAGAAACTCATTGGGTTCTGGTGATCAAGGAAATACATCCATGCAAGCAGTTGGTGGTTCTTTATTGTCTGTGGTTGATCAGTTTCTATCTGCAATGGGTCCATTGGGAGCTCCAGTAAGTCAAGCGATAGGACCAGAGATAAGTAATCTCGCAAGAGAATTTGGTGTATCACAATCACTAGGAAATTTGTCTATTTCTGGTTCCAAGTTTAAAGATAACGGACAGACAAAGAAACAAAGAGATGCATACATGAAAGAGCTTGTCTCTAAATCTTTGATATCTTTAGGTGCCAAAAAAGACGATAGACCAAAGAAAAGAGGACCAGGCACAGTAGGAACACCAGGACCAGGAACCACAGGTACTCCAGAACAACGTAAGAAAGAAGAAGAACATAGAAATGCTATTATGGAGACTGTTTCTCCTGGTGGTGTTGAAAAGAAATATAGAAAGAATGTCAATGGAGAAGAAGAAGAATATACTGTAACAAAAGATGATGTTACAATGCAAAAGATAGGAACAAGAATTGATCCTTCTACTAATAAACCAACAGATGTTAAAGGACCAGGGATTGATTTTAGACCTGTCGAAGGAACGGGTGGAAGTAGATTTTATGATATCAATGGTGAGTTATATGCAATGGAAAATAATAAACTGAGAACATTAACTAAGAGTGAAAAACAAGCAGGGTGGAATGGGAAACCATTCATGCGTAGCACTAACGATGGTCATGTCAGGGTAAATCCCGAAGATTGGTTCTTGGGGCAAGGAAATCTTCAACGCCCACCTGCTAATGGAGAATACAGTTATAAGTGGGGTAAA
>Ga0129333_10007516_pt1 | contig 10283 bp, 14 predicted proteins | sample CPB6_08_DNA_FD_94474 | JGI IMG/M metagenome (GOLD analysis project Ga0129333, IMG submission 94474) | Freshwater to marine salinity gradient microbial communities from Chesapeake Bay, USA - CPBay_Sum_0.6_0.8_DNA | ecosystem: Environmental > Aquatic > Marine > Coastal | place: USA: Chesapeake...
CGATTCTTGGTTACAACCCGGGGGGTGTCCCCGTGGTACGGGCATGAAGCGCATCGACACCCGCTACTACCCCAAGATCGAGTCCCGCGCCCCGGCGCGGGGCCGCGCCCTGCGCCTCGCGGTTGACCGCGAGGGCGGTCTCCTCGCCCGCGAGGCCCGCGAGGCGCTCCATCTCCGCGAGGCCCGCCGCGAGGAGGTGGCCCCCGCCGGGGAGTGACCGGGACGGAGAGGGGGTGCCACCCCCCTCCCGGGGGTCACCATTTCTCATTCCCGCCCCCGTGGGGTGGCCAGCACAAGAAATCGGGTACCCCCCGGTGCCCGCCTCTCGCGGGAACCGAAAAGCCCCGTGGGACGGTGGCCTCACCGCTCTTCGCGGTTTCCTTCCCACGGGGCTCCCCGTAGCTTGGTACGTTTCCCCGCTTCGCCACGGCGGGCTACGCCTCGCGACCATGCCATGCCCTTTCCCGTGCGCGCGGTTCACGGTGAGGGTCGCTTGGGGGCACCCTGATGCTGGACACTCCCAAGCAGTGTCCAGCGGGTAACTCTCAGTCCTCGCCGCGGGCGAGGGCGCGCTTGGCAGCGCCCCGCTCGGCGCGCTTGTAGGCGCGGCGGATCGCCCGCGCCGCGCCGCCCCGGAGGGAGCGGAAGGCGCGGGTGTCGCCCCCGCGCCCGGGGACGTTGTACGCCCCGCTGGGGCGGGCGAAGGCGTGGGCGTCCGCGCAGTCAGGCGCGGCGGCGTCGGGGTCTCGGGGGAGTCCGTAGGGCTTCATGCACTCCCCACGGAGAGCCCCCCTACCGTGTAACCGACAATCGTCACGAGGGGCTCACGGTCGATTCTTGGTTACGTCTCCGGGTCCGTCTCCGTGGCAGGGGCATGAGCACCAAGAGCACCAAGAGCACCCTCACCTTTGTCACCGAGCTCGGTCGCCGGGAGGCCGCGTGGGAGGTTGCCTCCCGCGCTCTCTACGGCGCGGAGCGCCGGGGAGGGCGGGGCGTCGGCCTCGCCCGCTACCGCGAGCAGAGGGCTTGGGAGGCCCTCTGCGCCGCCAAGAAGGCGGCGGGGGAGATGTGAGTCGGGGAGGGAGGGGGGGTGCCCCCCTCCCGGGGGTGGGGGGCAAGAAATCGGGTACCCCCCACCGGGCACCCCGGGTGCCCCCACCCCCCGTCAGGAGCTCATGAGTCTCTCCCAAGACCAGAGCTCCACGGGTTCCACCACGATCTTGGAGGACCTACGGCGGCGCTTGCGCGCGGGCGCGGGCTTGGGGGCAGGGGTGGGGGTGGGCTTGGTGGTGGGCTTGGTCGTCGTCATGCACTCCCCACGGGGAGCCCCCCCTACCGTGTAACCGACAATCGTCATCGCACCTCTTCGACGCCGGGGAGGACCTTGAGCGACACCCGTGGAGTGTTCGCCACCAAGTCCGTGACCGTGGCGAGGTGAGCTTGGACGGCGGGCGGGAGGTGAGAGAGAGCCATCGGGGACGTGCTCCGAAGGCACAGCTTGACCTCGTAGACGGTCCCGAAGAGCTCCCCAAGGGCTTCCCTCTCCCCGGCCTCCGTGGTGCCCTCCCGGAGCCGCAGGGACGGCCCGGGGACGATCACCTTGCACTGGCTCATCCCCTCGCCGTCGAGGGTCACCGTGGGGCGACCCGTGGCCACGGCGACGGCTCGCACGTCCCGCTTGAAGGTCTCCAGCACCTTCTCGCACTGTTCGATGGTCTCCCAGAGGATCGCCGCCGCCGCCACCTTGGCGGGCATGGTGGCATTGGGGTCGTTGATGGTGGCAGTCTGGGCGGTGATGTCGAGCATGGTGGTGTCCTTCTTGGGGCCACAGTGGCCCTCGGTTGTGGGGTGACCGTCGCGGGACTTGAACCCGCGTCCCCCACCCTTGGCTTGATGACGACCGTGCCAAGGGAGGGGTGTCCAGACGCCCGTGGCAGGAGGGGGCCACGGGCACGGTCATGGGTGGGGGCGGGGAGCACCCGCCCCGGGTGCCTCACTTCACCAGTACCAGACCCGTCCCCCGGACGTAGCGCACGGCGTCACCCTTGCGGATGGGCGCACCCGTGAGACCGCACACCGTGTCGTGCGTGGCCTTGATCGTGAACCCCTCCTCGGGCTTGGGAGCCGTGCGGGCGGTGTCGGGGGACAGACCCTTGCCCACCTCGGCGTCGAGGGTGGCGACCGTCTTGGTGACGGGCTCGGGGGTGGCGGGCGTCTCCGTCTTGATCTTGCCCGCGAGCACCTCCAGCGTTGCTGCCTTGGCGTTGCGGCACCACCCCGCCAGCACGCACTCCCCGCACCCCGTGGCCTTGGCGGACCAGAGCCCGAAGCACTCGGTGGACTCGACCACCATCGTGCGGAGACCCTCGTCCTGCATCCACTCGGGAACCACCACCGCCGGGACCGCCGTGGCGACCTTCAGACGGCGCTTGGGAGCCGGGGCGGGCGCAGCCTCCACCACCGGGGCGGGAGCCTCCACCACCGGGGCGGGAGCCTCCACCACCGGGGCGGGCGCAGCCTCCACCACCGGGGCGGGCGCAGCCTCCACCACCGGGGCGGGGATGGGCACCTCGGGCACGGGCGCGGGTTCCACCACCGGGGTCTCCTCGACCGTCTCGACCTTGGCAAGCTCCGGGGCGGGCTCGACCTCGACGGGTGCCTCGGGAGCGAACACCTCCACGAGGGGCTTCCCCGTGTCGGCCTTGGGCGCACGGACGTAGGGGGGGAGGGGCGCACCTCCGTAGACCGCGCGTCCCGCGTCCGTGAGTGCCCACATACCCCGCTTCGCGCCGTCCACGACGCAGCCGCGACCCTTGAGGTCGTGGCGGGCGTTGGCGACCGCCTGTCGGTGCGCCTCGACGCTCGGGTCCGCGCCGATGGTGACCAGCACCTCGGCGGTGACGGTCGCCCCCGGGGCCTCGCCCCCGTGGTTGAAGAGGGAGTTGATGATGTAGGGGCGAACCGTGCCTTGAGAGATCGTCATGATGGACTCCTGTGCTCTGGAACCGTGATGGCCCTTGGCCTCGATCCCCCGACGTAGCCGCCGGGGGGGTTGTAACCGTGAATCGTCAGACCCCCAGCGGATCGCGGGAGATGTGGGAGGTGTCGCCCTCTTCGACCGCGCCCCCGCGCAGGTGCGGGTCCACGAGGAGCTTCAACTGCTCGCGGGTGTCGTCGTTGGGGCACCCCGCCAGCACGTCTTGAAGGCCCGCCCGGATGACCTTGGACGCATCGCGCCCCGTGTAGAACGACGCTTCGTTCTCGATGGCATCGAGCCACGCACAGACCGTGCGGTGCCCGAAGTCTAGATACAGATCACCCTTGGTGATTGCGTCACGAATGGCCGTCGTGGCGCGCATGACGGTCGGGGCGACCTCGGTGAACCGCGCGCAGAGGGCGCTGTACTTCGCCCGGATGATCGGTTCCTCGTCACGGCTGTCCATGTTGGCGAAAGCGACCTTGAACGTCACCCGGTCCATGAGGGACGTGTCCACCGGGGTGCTGGTGTACCGCCCCGTGGTGTCACCACCACCGCTGGTGTTCGCCGTGGCCACGATGCGGGTGCCTTCCAGCACCTTGTGGACGCGCCCGTCCGGGCCTTGGATACGGCCACCCAGCGAGTCCAAGATGGCCCGGAGCGGCTCCATCTGGGCGCGCGTCGCCCGGTCGAGGTCCGACAGGATGATCAACATCGGCACGCGCCGCCCAGACGGGGTGACGTAGCCGTCCCGGAGGGCCTTCAAGAGCGCGCCCTCCTCCCAGTGCGTTCCCTTGTCGGAGAGGGCGCGCACGGCGATCCAGCCCTCGACATCCGCCGAAGGGGAGATGTTGAACGTCACGGCGGGCGTCCGGGTCTTGGCCGAGATGGCCCAGATCACGGCATCCTTGCCAGTGCCCGGAGGCCCCCAGACCCAAACCGGGCGGACCTTTCCGCCCATCACCCGCTTGGTGACGGTCTCCACGCTCGCGGCGAGCTTGCCATACCGGGGCACGGAGTACCCCTCGGGGAGGGGCAAGCACGCCTCCAACGGCACGTCGGTGTTCACCGGGAGATCCACACCCGCGAAGCGGGTCGTGAGCTTGTGACCCGCCGTGACGGGCGTGCGCTTCTTGCCCTTCGCGTGCGCCGCGAAGGCGGCATCGAGGGCGGGGGAGACCACCTCCCCGTCGTAGTCGTCCTCGGACAGACCGTGGGCCTCCATGAGGTGACCGCAGAGGTTGTGGGCGAGGTGACCGCAGATGGTGCAAGCGATGGTCGTCATGGTCGTCTCCGTGGTGAGCGTGGGGCCGCGTTGGCCCTCGGTCCGTTGTCGTTACGCCCACCCCACGGAGCCCGGGGCGGGTTCGTAACCAAGAATCGACACGGGGGGTCTCACGAGCGGTTCTCGGGCTCGCGCGGGACGGGGGTCGGACCCCGTAGGGGTCCGGGGGGCCTCGGGCGGGGGGCCGATTTCTTGTGGCCCCCCGCCCCACCCCCCCAGCCCTTCGGGCTGGCCCCCCCCTCCCCGAAAAGACACGAGCTCGGGCCTCGACGGGCGTAACACCCCCCGTGACGATTCCCTGTTACACCACCACCCCCCGCTCCGTGGGAGGGGCATCATGACCACCCGCACCAACACCATCGACGCTGACTCCATGCCCGGTTGCACGGTCCGTGAGGGCCATGCCCGGACGGTCCTGTCCATCGTCGGGCGGGAGCGGATGCTCCCGGTCCAGAGCTCGGGCACGCGCTTCTATATGCGCGGCCCCTTCGGTTGGCGCGTCGTCGCCAACCGCATCGCGGCGGGCGACTTCGACGCGCCCTCCATCGCGGCGCACGTCGAGATGGAGAAGCACACCCCGGCCATGATCAACGTCGCCCAGTGCGACGAGACCGTGAGCCGCCGAGTCTATCTCGCCATGATCGGCGGGGCGGCGCATGAAGCCTTCCACCGGGTGTACTCCCAGCAGGGGGTGCTCTCGGAGTCGGTCATCCGCAAGGCGCTCGCCCCGGTGCGTGCGAACCCGGGCGTCAACTGGGCAAAGCACCGCAAGTTGGTGCTCGACTTGCAGAACGTCTTTGAAGACGTGGTGATCGAGCGGGTGGGCTGCGCCGAGTTTCCGGGCGTGGCCACCAAGATGGCCGACTTGGCCGACTTCATCGTCAAGATGGAGCGGGATTCCCGCGCCAAGGCGGGCAAGCCCATCAACGCCGTCTCGGCGGTGTTCATCACCCTCCGCGATGCGGGGCTCGGCTACAACACCGAGTGCGTGCGGGCGAACCTCGTGGACATCAAGCGGGAGTGCCCGGAGGGCTTCGCGATGGTGGCCAAGGGGGGCGCGCTCCACGACATCCTCGTGCGTTCGATCCCCGACGTGTCCACCCCCGCCGGGATCGCCCGGGCGAAGCAAGACCTCCTCGACGGGTCGGCGCTGACCCTCGCTCTTGAGGCAGTGGCGATCCTCGACAAGCTCGCCACGGGCAACCCGGAAGACGGGCAGGGCGAGGGAGACCAGAAGCAGCCCCCCATGACTCAGAAGCAGCCCCCCAAGGGCCGTGGTGAGGGTCCCGTGGGCGAGCTCGGCAACGAGGGCAAGGGAGAGCCCGGTGAGGGCGAGGGGGAGAGCTCTGAGAAGGGCGAGGGGAAGGGCGAGGGGAAGGGCGAGAAGGGAGAGCCCGGTGAGGGCGAGGGGAAGGGCGAGGGGAAGGGCGAGGGGAAGGGCGAGGACTCCGACGAGGGTGAGCCCGGTGAGGGGAAGGGTGAGGGGAAGGGTGAGGGCGAGGGAGAGAGCTCTGAGAGGGGCGAGAAGGGCGAGCCCGGTGAGGGTCGGAACGAGGACAGCACGGGCGGCGAGAGCGCCAACGGCGCGGGCGGCGGCGTGGGTAACTCCAAGGTGACGGCCAAGGATGTCCTCGACCAGCACGCCCAAGGTGCGAACGGGAGTATGGACTCCAACACCGCGCTGGAGGCGGGCCTCAAGGCAGAGCTCGCCAAGGAGCCCGTGACCAACGAGACGGCCCCGTGGCGTCCCTACAGCACCTCGCATGACGAGATCGTCCGGGTGAAGGCGCAGCCGTCCAACGCGGCGCGGTTCACCAAGCTGGCGGAAAGCGTCCGCGCGTCCACCGTGTACCTCCGCACCCGGCTCTCGGTGATCTTCCGTGCGCTGGAGGAAGCGGGCGTCGAGCACGGGGTCCGCAAGGGTCCGGCCCTCTCGGGTCGGATGCTGGTCAACTCTCACTGCGAGATGCGGGGCGGGTCCATGCCCACCCGCGCGTACCTCGACCGCACCCCGGCGGTTGACATGAGCTTCGCGGCGGCACTGGTGATCGATGAGTCGAGCTCGATGCACGACAAGCTCCGCGAGACCGCGCAGGTGGCCTACACCCTCATGGACGCCCTCGACAGCATCGGGGCCAAGAGCATGGCAGTGGGCTTCCGCACGGGGCGGCACCCCAACCACTACCTCACGGCGAGCGAGGTCGAGGGGTGCCACCGCACCCACGGGATGGTGTACGACCTCTTCAAGGACTGGTCGGAGACCTTCAAGTCCGCTGCCCCGCGTCTTGGGGAGATCAAGGCGACGGGCGGAACCCCGATGGCGGACGGCGTGGAGTTCGCCCTCCGTGAGCTCTCGGGCCGCGCCGAGGGGCACCGGGTGATGTTCGTCCTCACGGACGGCCAGCCCGACTCCGGGCACCACAAGGTGCTCCGCTCGCAACTCCAGCGGGCGGCGGAAGCGGGCATCCTCGTGGTGGGTGTCGGGCTGGGGTACGGGAGCGAGTACGTCCAGCACACGTTCCCGGAGTCCGTGTACGCGGGGGACATCACCGCGCTCCCCAAGCTCCTCGTGGCCAAGCTGGAGACCCTCGTCAAGACGCGCCACGGGCTCGCCAAGCGGGGGAAGGCAGTCCGGGCGGCGTGAGCCCCGTGCCCCTCTGGGAAGCGCCCCAGAGGGGCCTCCACGGGCCGGGGACGCAATCGGTCGATTCCCCGTTACACCACCAACCTCCGCTCCGTGGGGAGGGCATGACGACGATGACCACCACCGCCCCCGCCGCCAACAACGTCACCGCCGCCCTCGCGGCGCTCGTCCGGGTCATGGACCCCGCCCGGGCGGCGCGGGCCGGGTCCGTCGAGGTCGAGGGCGTGAAGCTCTCTCTCAACGGGACGACCCTCACGGGCGTCACCGCCCGCACGGGCGAGGGCGGGAAGTACAACACCCGCATCGTGTTCGCCCCGCGTCGCGCGGTGGCTTGCACCTGCCCCGACGCGACCCAGCGCAAGGTCGCGTGCAAGCACGTCTCGGCGCTGGCCGCGCGTCTCGCGGGGATGGTCTGACCGTGGACGTGACGGGAACGGTCACCCTCACGGAGATCATGCTCATGGCCCTCTGGTCCCTCGCGGGCCTCGGGCTCATGGGCGTGGTCAACCACGTCGCCCGGGCTCCCCGGGCTCCCAAGCCGCCCGCCCCACCTGCCCCCGTCAACCGCAAGCGGGAGGCACCCAAGCCCCCCACGGGGGAGGGGACCACCCCGGTCAACCGCAAGCGGTGACCGGGGGGTGGGGGGCACAAGAAATCCACCCCCCGCCCCTCGTGACCGCCCGGTCGATTCCCGGTTACACCCCCACCCCCGTCCTCGTGGTACGGGCATGAACGCCACCACCGCCACCGCCGCCCTCGATCTCGCCCTCACCGCCCTCCGCGAGGAGATCCGCGACCGCGAGTTCGCCCTCGCGGACAAGGAGCGGGAGCTCGCCCGCATCAAGACCTCCCTCCTCCATTCCCTCGCGCGGCTCGACAAGGGGATGGAGGAGGCCCCGGCGAGGGCGGGGGCCATCGCCACCAACCCGGCCCTCGCCGGGGCCGTGGAGGCGGGCATCCGCACGGGGCTCCTCCATTCCCTCGCGATGGAGGTTCGCGTTCTCGCGGAACGGCTGTGACGATTCCCGGTTACATCCCCACCCCCATCACCGTGGTGACAGCATGACCCCCAAGGCCAAGATCGAGTACGCCCGCGCAGTCGCCACCGCCGCCCTCGCCCACCACGCGACGGCAAAGACCACGGTTGCCCAGACCGTGACGGACGCAGTCGCCTACGGGCGGATCGAGGCGGGGCGCGACGCCCTCGCCTACGAGCTTGGGGTGCGCGCGGTCCAGACCGAGAATCTGGAGCGGGAGCTCCAGCGGGTGCTCGACATCCTCACGGCCAAGTGAGGGGACGGGGCGGGACGGGGGTGACCCCCACCCGTCCCGCTCGGGTGGGGCAAGAAATCGGTTTTCCCCAGTGATCTCGTTGACTTGGGCGCAGGGGTGTGCCGGGGCCACCCGCCTAAAACCGTATAGTAAACTGAACGGGTGTCCACTACTGGTCAAAATAGCTGTGTTGAGCCCGCATTGATTTTCCGGTGCCAAAACGCAAAAGGTGTTTGCAAAGGCAATTGTTGTGCGGTAGCCGGGGCACATGACTCGACGGGGACGGCCTACGGTCTACAGCTACGAGAGGGTGGCCGCGCTGGTGCCCACCTGCCGGAACTACTACGAGCTCGCGGTGGCCCTTGGGATGGGGTGGGTGAGCACCGAGGTGACACAACCGCAAGTGAAGAACCTCTTGGTGCGGCTGCGGAAGGTCGGCCCCAAGCTGGACGTGTCACACTTTCAGAAGTCTCCTCCGGGGTTCGTGTACCCTCCCGTGCCCCGTCCTGTCCCCCTGCCCAAGGTTGCACCCCGGGTGCGCCCGCCCCCCGTGTCGAGGGAGGTGTTGGAACGCATGGTGACTTCTGGGAAGTCTCTTCGGGAGATGGCGAGCATCACCGGGAACAGTGTCGAGCGGGTTCGTGGGCTGATGGTGACCTATGGTCTCCAGCGGGCGGACCCGTTCCCACGGGACGTGGTTGCGACTCACGTTGCGGCGAGCGGGAGCTTGTGGGCTCTGGCTCAAGCCTTGGGGGTGAGCAAGAGAAGCGCACGGGGTCTGGCGTCCAAGTACGGGCTGGACACCTCGCACTTCAAGCGCAAGCCTTACAACCCTCGTAGACCCACGAAGGGGCGGAAACCTTTCACGCACACCCCCGTTGGAGAGATCCTGTGTCTGCACCCGGTGGGGACGGACACGTCTGGTGAGAAGTTGAGGCGGGCGCTGTTGTCCTTGGGGAGGGTCTACGAGTGCGAGGTGTGCAAGCTCCCCCCGGTGTGGAACGGGCAGGATCTTCGCCTACAGGTGGACCACCTCAACGGGGTGGGGTGGGATGACCGGGCCGAGAACCTCCGGTTCATCTGTCCCAACTGCCACGCCCAGACTCCGACGTTCTGTGGCAGGAACGTAAAGAAGCTGCGGGCACTTGGAGCCCCTTTGCAACGTAGGGCATAGGGTTCCCTCCACGCGACCCCCTTCGGTAAGACAAGGGGTGTTCTCCCACGGACCCCCCTTCGGTGAGACAAGCCCCCTCTCTGGGGGCGTAACGTCTGTCATGTACCCCAACTACAAGATCGAGGCTCTTCAGCGGGGCGAGACGGTGGTATCTCGCGAGCCGGGTAACTCCATGCTTCCGCTCATTCAGTCCCGTCAGCCCGTGCGTATCGCGCCGTGTCGGTGGGAGGACCTCGTGCCCGGTGACATTGCGTACTGCCGGGTGCGGGGGAACGTCTACACGCACTTGGTGAAAGCCGTGAATCCCGACCGGGGGGTTCTCATCGGAAACAACCACGGGCACGACAACGGCTGGACGACCACCGTGTACGGGAAGGTGGTGGAGGTCTTGCCCGTGGGGTGGAAGGGCTAGGGGTTTCCCCCGGAACGACCCCCTTCGGTGAGACAAGGGGTGTTTTCCTGTTACGGGGTGGGGGGTGTCTCCGTGGTGGGGTCATGGAAGCGACGTGCAGCATCAAGTTCCGTCTCACGGACGGTGTCATCGACCTCGTGCGGGTGGTGAGCCCCACGGGTCGTGGGGTCACGGTCCGTGGGGGGCGCATCCCTGCCTCTGTCGCCCGGAAGGTGCTGGGGTCGGGTGCGAAGCTCTTCGACACCCGCCATGACCTCGTGGGCGACCAAGTCTATTACTCCGAGTGGTGGGAGGGCACCGTGTCTCTCACCTACGGGGAGATGCGGGCGGTGTTGGCGGGGGGCTCGTGACGGACGAAAAGGTCCGGGTGGTGATCCGGGGGCCATGTTGGCAGAACCTCCACCCCTTGGAGATCCGCCCTGCGCGGGTCTGCCGGGAGGTGGGTTCCGTGGTCGCCCGTGACATTGGTTTCCGCACTGCCCTCGCAGGGCGTAAAGGGGCAGAGCCCCGGAAAGAAAC
>Ga0129333_10007517_pt1 | contig 10280 bp, 6 predicted proteins | sample CPB6_08_DNA_FD_94474 | JGI IMG/M metagenome (GOLD analysis project Ga0129333, IMG submission 94474) | Freshwater to marine salinity gradient microbial communities from Chesapeake Bay, USA - CPBay_Sum_0.6_0.8_DNA | ecosystem: Environmental > Aquatic > Marine > Coastal | place: USA: Chesapeake Bay...
GCTCGTTGCTGATCTTAGAAGATGACGAATCGTTGCTGATACAGAGTGGTAAACCGGTCGCCATTTTAAAGACACATCCCGATGTTCCCCGTGTGCTGTTGAGTAACTCGCAGTTGGTTCCCAACTGGGCTAATTGGAAACATTTCGATGAGCTAGAAAAAAAAGGGTTGATGATGTACGGCCAAATGACCGCAGGCAGTTGGATCTACATTGGCTCACAAGGTATCGTACAAGGCACCTACGAGACCTATGCGGCCGCAGCTGATAAGCATTTTGGCGGATCATTAAAGGGAACGCTGAACGTAACGGCCGGTTTGGGTGGAATGGGTGGCGCACAGCCATTGGCCATTACCATGAACGAAGGGGTGGCATTGGTGGCTGAGGTAGAGGAGTGGCGTATAGACAAGCGAATAGAGACCAGATACCTCGATGAAAAATTCACCGACATCGACCAGGCCATTGAAAAAGCCCTTCAGTACAAGTCGCAAGGAGTGGCACGCAGCATCGGGGTATTGTGTAACGCCATAGAATTACTGGAGAGGTTGCTTCAAAGAAACATAATCCCCGATACGCTTACCGATCAGACCAGTGCGCATGATCCGTTGATCGGGTATTGGCCGCATCAAGCCTCATACCAAGACGCTGTAGCGCTGCGCGAAAAAGATCCAAAGGCCTACACAGCGCTGGCTTATCATTCCATGTATCACCATGTGTCGCTGATGGTGCAATTGATGAACAAAGGGGCCATCACATTTGATTATGGCAACAACATCAGGGCGCGCGCGCAAGAGTATCAGCAAAAACATTTACCGGGCGATTCGCTCGATTGCTTTGCTTTTCCCGGATTTGTTCCGGCCTATATCAGACCTCTTTTCTGCGAGGGTAAAGGTCCTTTTCGTTGGGCTGCTCTCAGTGGCGATCCGGCAGACATTGCTGTTACCGACGAATTGATCATGTCTCTTTTTTCAGAGAATAAGGGCCTCATGCGTTGGATGAAAATGGCGCGCGAAAAGATCGCTTTTCAAGGATTGCCCGCCCGTATTTGTTGGTTGGGGCAGGGCGAAAGAGAGAAGGCAGGATTGGCCTTTAATGAGTTGGTTCGAACAGGAAAAGTAAAGGCACCCATCGTGATTGGAAGGGATCATCTTGATACCGGCAGTGTGGCCAGTCCCAATCGCGAAACCGAAGCCATGCTCGATGGCAGTGATGCAGTGGCCGATTGGCCCGTCTTGAATGCACTGGTCAACACGGCCGGAGGGGCCAGTTGGGTCAGTTTGCATCATGGTGGTGGTGTAGGAATGGGATACAGCATTCATTCCGGTATGGTGATCGTTGCCGATGGTACGGAGCAGGCAGCCGCCAGGCTCTCTCGTGTGTTACGAAATGATCCCGGAATGGGAGTCATTCGCCATGCCGACGCCGGTTATGATATTGCACAGCGAGTGGCATCCGAAAAAGGACTTGATCTGCTCGAAAAATTAAAAGGATCAGGACTCTAAGCGGGTGGGTTCCTTGTCGGGCTTTGCGTAAGCGTACCTATTTAGCAGCGTAGTTTTGTAATACCCGTCAATTCCAAGTGAAGCTAGTGAGCCGACATTTTCAAGATCCACATAGCCGTCAGCTTGCACCGCAACACGAGGTACGTATATGTTTTGAATGGCGCCCACTACCAAAAACGTGTTGTTTTGTTTTAGCGGAATAATCTCTTGCAATTCCATACCGTATCGAACTCTGCTTTCTTTTACAAAAGGTGCTTTGGTATGGTCTGTCCAAAGCGGAGAAAGACCCGTTTTTTCAAATTCGCTTTCATGCTTTGCGTACTTTGCACTGGTTTGATGGGCTTTTTCCAAGAACTCTTCGTGAATGTGGTTGATGGTATAGCTTCCTGTTTTTTCGATATTGGAGAGCGTGTGGGGTGAGGCTTCTCTGGGGCGATTGATAAAACCCACCAGGGCAGGGTCTGCACCTAAGTGTACGATATTGCTAAAGATGGCGAGATTAGGATTGTTCTCTTCATCAACAGTTCCGATCACGCTTACGGATTTAAAGCCGCTAATGCAATTGATGAAATTGCCGCGGTAAAATCTGTCCCAGCTTTTGACCTCATCTATCGTGAAATGCTTCATCAGATCTGTTTAACAACGAATCATAAAAAAGGTTAATCTATTAACGAGTATTTTTGGATTATGCAATGGTTGTCTGTAAATCAAGTTTTTAAGAAACTCACTGACCGTCCTGTAGTTGATGGGGTCAGTTTTTCGTTGCAGTCCGGTACCAGGCTGGGTATTGCGGGAGAGACCGGCGCGGGTAAATCGTCTCTCCTTAAAATAATGGCAGGTCTGATGCAACCCGATCAGGGCACAGTTCTGTTCGAAGAAAAAAGAGTGCTGGGACCAGATGAGAAGTTGCTACCCGGACATCCCCATATTGCTTACCTGAGTCAGCATTTTGAGTTGATCAACCATTACAGAGTGAGTGAATTTTTAGCACTGACAAGCCAACTTGAAAAAGAGCAGGCCGAGCGGCTTTATTCAATTTGCGGAATCGACCATCTGCTAGACAGAAAGACCAGTCAGCTCTCTGGCGGAGAGCGTCAACGCGTGGCACTGGCCAATGCGCTCGGGAAACAGCCTCGTCTGCTTTTGCTCGATGAGCCTTTTTCTAACCTTGATCCAGCCCATAAAGAAAACATCAAGGAACTGCTCAGAAACCTGGAGCAGGCCCTCTCGGTTACCGTTTTGATCGTCTCGCACGATGCGGCCGATTTGCTGTCTTGGGCCGATACGATCTTGCTGCTGCAAAATGGCCGGGTGGTGCAAGAGGGCACACCTTTTTCGCTCTATCTGCATCCACTTAACGCTTATTGTGCCGGGTTATTGGGGCCATACGCGGAGGTGCCGGGTGAATGGTTAGCCCAACTGGCCGGTCATGATCGCTCACATTTGATTTCTCCCTGTTATTTTGTGAGACCTGAGCATTTTTCGATCAGTCACGTGCAGGAGTCGGCCCTATCCAAACCCCTTACCATAGAATCTGTTCAGTTCATGGGCTCCCACACACTGGTAGTAGCACATTGCGAAGGTTTGACGGTCAAGATAAGCACCTCGGATCGTTCCTATAAAAAGGGACAATCAGCCCACCTGTCAGTAAGAGATTGGATCTGGTAAATCTTCTCACATTTTATACCCCTTATTGTGAATAACTGGGGGTAGAAGGCCTTAATTATTCTGGTCTTTTCCCGTTAAATTCGCGGCAGACATTTCCCTATTAAAATAGATTCATTGTGAGATTAAAGAGCTTAGAAATCAAGGGTTTCAAGAGTTTTGCTGATAAAACCATCATCAATTTCGACGATAATATTACCGGCATTGTGGGTCCGAACGGATGTGGCAAGTCAAACATAGTAGACAGTATACGCTGGGTTATTGGTGAACAAAAGATCAGTCAGCTGCGAAGCGAGAATCTCGACAGCCTGGTCTTTAATGGTTCCAAAACGCGCAGTGCAAGTGGTCTGGCAGAGGTCAGCTTAACGTTCGAGAACACCCGAAACCTGCTGCCAACCGAATTCAATATTGTAACCATTACGCGAAAATTCTATAAGAACGGAGAAAGTGAATACAGGCTTAACGACGTGCAATGTCGTTTAAAGGATATTCAAAATCTTTTTTTGGATACCGGTATTAGTACCGACAGCTATGCGATCATTGCGCTGGACATGGTCGACGACCTGATCAAAGACAAAGACAATAGCCGGCGTAAGATGTTGGAACAAGCAGCCGGCATTTCTATTTATAAAACCCGCAAGAAAGAGGCCAAATCAAAACTAGAAGCCACTGAACAAGATCTGGCTCGTATCGAAGACCTGCTCTTTGAGATCAATAACCAATTGAAGTCACTCGAAAGCCAAGCGAAGAAAGCCGAGAAGTATCAAGAGATCAAGAAGGAGTATCGCGAGGTGAGTATTGAATTGGCCAAGGCTTCGCTTGAGGGCTTTAATCTAACGTACAAAGACCTCACTGAGCAGCAAGAAAAAGAGACCAATCGTAGACTAGAGATCGAAGCCACCATTGGAACGCAAGAAGCGGCCCTCGAAAAAGAGAAGTTGGCTTTTGTCGAAAAGGAGAAGTCTCTTCAACGCATGCAGCAGTCCTTTAATGAACTGCAGCAAACGGTACGCGTAAAAGAAAACGACAAGAACCTTGCTTCACAGCGAATCGAACATCTTTCAGAGAAGCAAGAGTCCCTTCGTGCGTTTCTTTCGAAGGCTGAGGGCCAGCTAAAGGGTATCGAAGAAAGCATCACCTTTACCGGTGGCCAAATAGCCGAAGAAGAAAAAGCACTTCAGCAACTAGAGCAGGAGCTCTCTTTGCTGCAAGAAGGCATGGAGCAATCCAGACTTCGAATGGAGCAAAAAAGAGCTTCACTCGATCAGCTTCGTCAAGAATATCAACAAAGCCAGCGGCTGCAATTCGATGCCGAAAAACGGGTTGCGGTAGCCGATACATCGGTGCAGAATTTACAACGCACCTTGCAGCAGCTCGAAGCTGAAAAAGCCCAACGCACTTCGCAGTTAGAGCAACTCGAGAGCGAGCGTGCAGAAAAGGAGAAGACCTTGGCTGTTCGCAAAGTTGATCTAGAGCAATTACAGCAACACCAAGACAACACTAAAGAGCAGATCTTGCAGACGCAAGCCATTTTGGAGGGACTGCGTAACGAATTGGCAGAGGAAAGCCGCAAGCTCGATGCCAAAAAGAATGAGCATGCCTTGCTAAAGAGCATGATCGACTCGATGGAAGGATACCCCGAATCGGTCAAATTCTTGCACAACAATAAAGAGTGGAAATCAGCAGTGCCCATCCTCTCCGATGTTCTCTACGTTAAAGAAGAATATAGAAAGGCCCTCGAAAATGTGTTGGAGCCTTATCTCAGCTACTATGTGGTCGCTAATTTACAAGAAGGGCTTGATGCCGTTCACCTGCTCGATAAACATCAAAAGGGCAAGGCTAATTTTTTCTTGCTAGATCAGATCAATTCGAAGGTCAACGCAACCAATACGCATACCCTTGCCGGGGCCATTGCTGCACTGCAGGTGGTCGAGGTAGAGGAGCCCTATCAGAAATTAGCCGAGCATCTACTGGGGAATGTCTACATCGCAGAGACCGAAGAGGCGCTGACCAATAGCAACGGTCATGTGGTGATCGAAAAGCAGGGCCGCTACGTGAAAGGCACCTTCTCGCTTACCGGTGGCAGTGTAGGGTTGTTTGAGGGAAATAAGATCGGTCGTGCCAAGAATCTCGAGAAATTGCAAAAGGAGATCGATGGTCAGCAAGCTGTTGTGGAGTCACTTCGCGCCCGCATTCAAACGCGCCATAACGAAGTGATCGCTTTTAACGAAGACCTTCGTGAGACTGCCTTGCGCCAAGCCGAAAAAGAGATACAGCAACTCACCAATGAGGTTTTTGCCATTCAAAATAAAGTCGAAAATCTTTTGGCCACGCAGCAGACCAGTATTGCGCGCATGGCCGAGTTGCAGCAACAAGTTGAACAGACCTTACAGTCCGTATCGGGTGTACGTAGTGAATTCGAACAGCTAAATGCCACCTTTGCAGGGCTTCAGATCTCGCTACAGGGTGCGGAAAATGAATTCCGTTCATCGGAGCAAGCTTTCAATCAGGCATCGCTGCAATTCAATGAATTCAATCTTTCCGTAACGCGTCAGCAAAATAAGATCAGTGGCCTTGCGCAAGAAGCGGCTTTCAAAAACAGCCAGCTCAGCGACCTGCAGTCGCAGGTTGAGCAAAGTAAGTTGCAGCAAGGAGAAACAGTACAGTCAGCTGAACAATCGCGCGAGCAGCTGGCCCTGATCGAGCAACAGCTATTGGACTTATTGCGCAAAAAAGAAGAAGACGAAAGAGCCCTCAATACGGCCGATCAGGAATACTATGTTCTTCGAAACGAATTGAGCGAAAAAGAAAGTGCCATTCGTTTGCAGAGCAAAGAAAAAGAGCAGATCGAGTTCTTACTTGCGGCCATTAAGGATAAGCTCAACGAGCTCAAGTTGCAATTAGCAGGTATGAAAGAGCGCCTGAGCGTAGAGTTCAGGGTCGATCTTGAGCAGATCTTGGGTGAGGCACGCCTCTCTGAGACCGCGCTCGATGAATTACAAGCCACTGCAGAGCGAATGAAGAAGCGTCTCGAAAATCTCGGTGAGGTCAATCCAACGGCCATCGAGGCCTTTACGGAAATGAAGAAGCGCTATGATTTTATCGTTGAGCAGAAGACCGACCTGGTAACGGCCAAGGATAGTTTACTTAAGACAATCGAAGAGGTCGAGGCAACGGCCAACCAGAAATTTCTGGACACCTTCGAGCAAGTGCGCACCAATTTTCAAAAAGTATTCAAGACGTTGTTTACCGAAGACGACCAGTGCGACCTTGTGCTGGAAGATCCGGAGAATATCGCCGAAAGTGGCATAGATGTTGTAGCCAAACCCAAAGGCAAACGGCCTTCTTCGCTTACACAGCTAAGTGGAGGAGAGCGTACCCTTACGGCCACGGCCTTACTGTTCGCTATCTATCTGATCAAGCCGGCCCCTTTCTGTATTCTCGACGAGGTCGATGCCCCTCTTGATGATGCCAATGTGGGCAAGTTCACCAATATGATCCGTCAGTTCAGCGAAAACTCTCAATTTATTATTGTTACCCACAATAAAATGACCATGAGCACCGTAGATGTCATATACGGTGTTACCATGCAAGAGCCCGGGGTCAGTAAACTGGTAACAGTGGATTTTCGCAGTTTACAGCAGAATTGATCTTTTTAAAATGAGGTTCATCTTATCATTTGTGATGCTTTGCGCTCTGGCAGTTGGGGTACAGGGACAGGGGCAGCCCGAAGGGATCTTTCTTGGCGCAAAAGCTCCTGATTTTACCGGCACCGACCAGTTTGGAAGGCAGGTTAATTTGCGGCAGCTGGCCAAGAGAGAACCAGTTCTGCTTGTCTTTTACAAGGGATACTGGAGCCCTCAATGCACTCGTTTGCTTTCTCGCTTACAAGACTCCCTTTCTTTTTTTACCGACCGTCAGATCACGGTGCTGGCAGTTAGTCCCGAATCGGATTCTAGCCGCGCCTTGACCTTGCAAAAGACGAGGGCAGGCTTTTCGCTGGTATGGGACTCCGCCCACCTAATTGCAAAACGATATGATGTATTGCAAGAACTTTCGGAATCGCAGCTGGCCCGTTATAGAAGCGGCGGCATTGACTTGGTCAAATTGAACGCTCCCAATACCCCGCAGCTTCCTGTTCCTTCGGTTTTTTTAATTGGAAAAGATTACAGCATAACCTATCGTTTTTTTGACCCCGAGCAAAAACGAAGGCTCAGTGTAAAAGAGTTATTGCAACAGTAAGCACTCAATTGGTATATTTGCCTGCTTGTAATTGCTATGGCAAAAGAAAAAGACAGCTCCTTGTTCGAATATACCGAAGATAGTATCCAGTCGCTCGACTGGAAGCAGCACATTCGTCTTCGTCCGGGCATGTACATTGGAAAATTAGGTGATGGCTCTTCGCCCGACGATGGCATCTACGTACTGGTCAAAGAGGTAATGGACAATTGCATCGACGAGTACACCATGGGTTTTGGGAAAGCGATCGATCTGCACATCGAAGGAAAGACCGTTACGGTCAGGGATTATGGTCGGGGAATTCCGCTGGGAAAAGTCGTGGATGTGGTCAGCAAGATCAACACGGGTGCCAAGTACGATAGTAAGGCATTTCAAAAATCAGTGGGGCTCAACGGGGTTGGTACCAAGGCCGTAAATGCGCTGAGCAATTATTTTAAGGTTACTGCCATTCGTGAAGGCAAAGAGAAAACCGCCGAATTTACGCGTGGTGAGTTGGTCAAGGAGCAAAAAGAGGCCAAGACAACGGAGCCCAATGGTACACTCGTTTCATTTACCCCCGATGATAGCGTTTTTAAGAACTTTCGTTTCTTGCCCGAGTTTCTCGATAATCAACTTTGGAACTATTGCTTTTTGAATGCCGGTCTCAAGATCAACTTTAACGGAAAGACCTATATCAGTAAAAATGGATTGCTCGATCTGTTGCAACGAAAGACCAACGAAGACGAGATCCGCTATCCGATCATTCATCTGAGCGGTACGGATATTGAGGTAGCCCTCTCTCATACCAACGACTATGGTGAGGATATTTACAGCTTCGTAAACGGACAACATACTACCCAAGGGGGAACCCATCAACAGGCCTTCCGCGAGGCGTATGTAAAAACGATCCGTGACTTCTTTAAAAAGGATTATGACGCCTCCGATATCAGAACCGGTATTGTGGCGGCTGTCTCCGTTCGCGTGGTAGAACCGGTATTCGAATCGCAGACCAAAACAAAACTGGGCTCTGTTAATGTTGATATCGAAGGACCCAGCATGCGACAGTTCGTAGGTGATTTTCTGGCTCGTGAGCTCGACAACTACTTGCATAAGCATCCCGCTGTGGCCGACGCACTCAAAAAGCGCATTGAGCAAAGTGAACGCGAACGAAAGGAACTGGCCGGCATAAAAAAACTTGCTAACGAAAGGGCCAAAAAGGCCAATCTGCATAATAGAAAGCTTCGTGACTGCCGCTTTCATCTTAGTGATGATGTACCGGTCCGTGGCAAAGAGGAGTTTTTGGCCCGTCAAAAGGATACCACCATCTTTATTACCGAAGGTGATAGTGCCAGTGGTTCCATTACCAAGGCTCGTAAGGTAGAGACACAAGCGGTATTTAGTTTACGTGGAAAGCCACTGAACTGTTTTGGATTGACCAAGAAAGTAGTGTACGAAAACGAGGAGTTCAATTTATTGCAGCACGCCCTAAATATTGAGGAAGGGCTTGAGGGGCTTCGTTACAATAATGTGGTGATCGCTACCGATGCCGATGTAGACGGCATGCACATCCGCCTCTTACTGATGACCTTCTTTTTGCAATTTTTTCCCGATCTGGTCAAACACGAAAAGGTCTATGTGCTCGAAACGCCGTTGTTTAGGGTACGCAATAAGCAAGAGACCATTTATTGTTATTCCGAACAAGAGAAATTAGCGGCCGTAAAAAAGCTGGGGCAAAAGCCCGAGGTAACACGGTTCAAAGGATTGGGCGAGATCAGTCCTGATGAATTTGCACAATTCATTGGCCCCGACATGCGCAAGCAGCTTATGCGTCTTGAGCAGGGAGATCATGTGCAACAGTTGCTAGAGTACTATATGGGAAAGAATACGCCCGATCGCCAGGAGTTCATTATCGATAACCTGCGCATTGAATCTGACATGCCGTTGGAAACCGAATCAGAAAAGTGATGTTTGAATTTCACGCCGATCGCAAACGCTACTTCGACATGCAGTACCTGAATGCAAAGGACTATGTGCTTCCCTTTATCGAACAAGTTCATCCAGTAAAAAATGGCATGCGCGTTTTAGAGATCGGAGCCGGCGAGGGAGGGGTGTTAAGTGCGTTCATCGAACGCGGTTGTCAGGGGGTTGGGGTAGAGCTCGATCCCAGAAGGGTAGAGTGGGCCTGCGGTTTCTTGTGGGAGGCCATCGGTCGCGGGCAGCTTCATTATGTAGAGAAGGATATCTATCAGACCGATCTGGCGGTTGACCTAAGAGGCCCATTTGACATCATCGTTTTAAAGGACGTTATTGAGCACATACACGATCAGTCTCGCCTAATGGGATACATGAAAAAATGGTTGGCGCCCGGCGGTGTGATCTTCTTTGGTTTTCCTCCTTGGCAAATGCCATTTGGAGGGCATCAGCAAATTGCCCGCTCGTTTGTGGGCAAACTGCCTTACATACATTTGTTGCCTCGCTTTTTGTACAAGTTCTTGCTAACCGTAAACAAAGAGCCAGTGGCTGAATTGCTCGAGATACGCGATACGCGAATCTCTATCGAAAGATTCGAGCGCATTTGTCGTGAGCAAGCCTATCGCCAGGTCAATAAGCAACATTATCTCATCAATCCTATCTACCAGTGGAAGTTTGGCCTGCGACCAAAAAGACAATGGTCTTGGCTCAGCAAGATCCCGTATTTCCGCAATTTTGTAACTACCTGTGTCTATTACTTAATTAGCCCCGCTGAATTCAAATAAAACCCATTATGCTTCATATTGTTTTTAACCAAGTCGATGTTGAATTACTGCAACAGGTTGCGCAGCTCGATGCCACATTGGATGGCCCGGTCAAACTTATTCACGACGATTATGCGGTAGGACCCATTGCCACGTTGGAGAC
>Ga0129333_10007518_pt1 | contig 10280 bp, 2 predicted proteins | sample CPB6_08_DNA_FD_94474 | JGI IMG/M metagenome (GOLD analysis project Ga0129333, IMG submission 94474) | Freshwater to marine salinity gradient microbial communities from Chesapeake Bay, USA - CPBay_Sum_0.6_0.8_DNA | ecosystem: Environmental > Aquatic > Marine > Coastal | place: USA: Chesapeake Bay...
CCTGTTGATCCTGTAGCACCAGTTGCACCTGTGGTTCCTTGAGATCCAGTAGCACCTGTTGCACCTGTGGTTCCTGTGGTTCCCTGAGCACCTGTAGAACCTGTAGCACCCGTTGCTCCCGTAGTTCCCTGAGAACCTGTTGATCCTGTAGCACCTGTAGTTCCTTGAGCACCTGTTGAACCTGTAGCACCTGTAGTTCCAGTGGTTCCTTGAGCACCAGTGGCACCAGTTTCTCCAGAAGCACCTGTGGTTCCTTGACGTCCTTGAATACCTTGAGAACCTGTTGCACCAGTTGCACCTGTGGTTCCTTGAGATCCAGTAGCACCTGTTGCACCTGTGGTTCCTGTGGTTCCTTGAGATCCAGTAGCACCTGTTGCACCTGTGGTTCCTGTAGTTCCTTGAGCACCTGTTGATCCAGTGGCACCTGTTGCACCTGTTGTTCCCTGAGAACCAGTCGATCCAGTAGCACCCGTAGTTCCTTGAGCGCCTGTAGATCCTGTTGCACCTGTTGCACCTGTGGTTCCTTGAGTTCCAGTAGCACCTGTGGCACCCGTTGCACCTGTGGTTCCTTGAGTTCCTTGAGTTCCCGTGGCACCCGTTGCACCTGTGGTTCCTTGACGTCCTTGAATACCTTGAGAACCTGTTGCACCCGTTGCACCTGTGGTTCCTTGAGTTCCCGTGGCACCCGTTGCACCTGTGGTTCCTGTGGTTCCTTGAGCACCTGTAGATCCCGTTGCACCTGTAGAACCTGTGGTTCCTTGAGAACCAGTTGATCCCGTAGCACCTGTAGTTCCTTGAGAACCAGTTGATCCCGTAGCACCTGTAGTTCCTGTGGTTCCCTGGAGACCTGTTGATCCTGTGGCACCTGTAGAACCTGTGGTTCCTTGAATACCCTGAGTTCCTTGAACACCTGTAGCGCCAGTTTCACCAGAAGAACCTGTGATTCCTTGACGTCCTTGAACACCTTGGGCACCAGTAGTTCCTTGTAATCCAGTAGCACCTGTAGCACCTGTGGTTCCAGTGGTTCCTTGAGCACCTGTTGATCCCGTAGCACCTGTGGTTCCAGTGGTTCCCTGAGATCCAGTAGATCCAGTGGCACCCGTAGTTCCTTGAGCGCCTGTAGATCCTGTAGCACCTGTTGCACCTGTTGTTCCCTGCGATCCAGTGGCACCAGTTGAACCTGTAGCACCTGTGGTTCCTTGAGCACCTGTAGTTCCTTGAGTACCAGTGGCACCAGTTTCACCAGAAGCACCTGTGGTTCCTTGACGTCCTTGGATACCTTGAGCACCTGTTGTTCCTTGCGATCCAGTAGCACCTGCCGATCCTGTTGTTCCAGTTGTTCCTTGGGAACCTGTCGATCCTGTAGCACCTGTTGCACCTGTAGTTCCTTGAGTTCCTGTGGTTCCTTGAGCACCTGTAGCACCAGTAGCACCTGAAGTTCCCTGAGAACCTGTAGCACCAGTTGCTCCAGTTGAACCGGTGGTTCCCTGAGAACCAGTCGATCCAGTTGCACCTGTAGTTCCTTGAGCACCTGTTGAACCTGTTGTACCTGTAGCTCCAGTGGTTCCTTGAGCACCATTTGTTCCTTGAAGACCCGTTGATCCTGTGGCACCTGTAGAACCTGTGGTTCCTTGAATACCCTGAGTTCCTTGAGCACCTGTAGCACCAGTTTCGCCAGAAGAACCTGTGGTTCCTTGACGTCCCTGGACACCTTGAGAACCTGTGGTTCCTTGAAGACCTGTTGATCCTGTGGCACCTGTAGAACCTGTGGTCCCTTGAGTTCCTGTAGTTCCCTGAGATCCTGTAGTTCCCTGAGATCCTGTGGTTCCTTGAGATCCTGTAGAACCAGTAGTTCCTGTGGTTCCTTGAGATCCAGTAGCACCCGTTGATCCTGTTGTTCCAGTAGTTCCTTGGGATCCAGTAGCACCCGATGATCCTGTTGTCCCTTGTCTTCCTTGAACTCCTTGAGAACCTACAATTCCTTGAGCTCCAGTATCTCCCTGGATTTGACCAACATCATCCCAATCAGATCCGTTATAAACCCACAGATTACCAGTATCTAATGCAATTACACCTTCGCCTGTAGTAGGGGGATACCAAGAAAATCCAGTATCATTTGCGGTTAGGGTTGTATTTGGTGCAGAGGTTGTTACCGATGATATTGAACCAACAATAGTAATAGATGTTCCATCATTTCCTTTTGTTCCTTGAACACCCTGAACACCCTGAATACCTTGAACACCTTGTTTTCCAATACTTGAATATGCTTGCCAAGTAGTTCCATCATAAACAAATTCAACAGTAATTTGTCCAATATCTAAAATTAAATCTTCATCATTAACAAGGTTCTCAATAGAAGAACCTGCTCCAACGGCAACAGTTAAGTTATTAGTTCCCCAATTTGAACCATCTGCAATTTTAAGGGTATCGCCAAGATTAGCTGTTGTTGGTAAAGTAATCGTAAATGATCCACCAGAAGTATCAGCAACAATTAAATCACCAATAGAAGCTGTATATGCTGAAGTTTTTCTGACCCAAGATTTTATTATATTTCCAGATACTTTTAAATTACCATTAACGTCTAATTTTTGTGTTGGATTTGTTGTACCAACACCAATATTTCCACTATAAGGTGCTAATTCAATTGTTCCATTTGCATCTACATCAATACTCGGAATACCAGAAACATCATTAACAGAGAATATAGAACCTGATGTGAGGTTATTGGTAATTGAGAACAATTGACCAGCAGAACCTTCAAATGAAAGTGTGCCTGAATTTAGAGTATCATAAGGAATAATATCAATAACTGTTCCAATACCCAGAGTGGATGCAATAGAAACATCTCCGCTGACAGTGAGTCTTGACGTTGGAGTATCTGTTCCTATGGCAACTCTTTGAGTTACTGGATCATAAACAAAATTAGTAGATCCGCCAGATACATTATTATTGTTAAATATAACTTGTTTGTTAGATCCTGCAATTGGACCAGTAATACCCTGAATACCCTGAATACCCTGGGTTCCAGTAGTTCCTTGAGATCCCGTGGTTCCTTGAGAACCAGTTATTCCCTGAATTCCTTGAGATCCCGTGGTTCCTTGAGCACCTGTAGCACCAGTTTCTCCAGAAGCACCTGTGGTCCCTTGACGTCCTTGAATACCTTGAACACCTTGAGAACCTGTAGTCCCTTGATTACCAACAGTCCCTTGAATCCCTTGAGTTCCTGTGGTTCCCTGAGTTCCAGTAGTTCCCTGAGTTCCAGTAGTTCCCTGAGTTCCCGTGGTTCCTTGAGTTCCTGTAGAACCAGTGGTTCCTTGTGTTCCCTGAGAACCTGTAGAACCTGTAGTTCCTTGGGTTCCTGTAGTTCCCTGAGAACCTACAGATCCTGTTGTACCTTGAGTTCCCTGAGATCCAGTTGGGCCAGTATTTCCAGTATTACCTAAAGTTCCTTGAGTTCCTTGAGTTCCTGTGGTTCCTTGAGTTCCAGTAGTTCCTTGGGTTCCTGTAGTTCCTTGAGTTCCTGTGGTTCCTTGAGCACCTGTAGCGCCAGTTTCGCCAGAAGCACCTGTGGTCCCTTGACGTCCCTGAACACCTTGAGTTCCTGTGGTTCCCTGAGTTCCTGTGGTTCCCTGAGAACCTGTGGTTCCCTGAGTTCCTGTGGTTCCTTGAGATCCAGTAGTTCCTTGAGTTCCTGTGGTTCCTTGAGATCCAGTAGAACCAGTAGTTCCTGTGGTTCCTTGAGATCCTGTAGCACCTGTAGAACCAGTTGCACCGGTGGTTCCCTGAGAACCTGTAGTTCCCGTATTTCCTTGGGTTCCTGTAATTCCCTGTATACCTTGGGTTCCTTGAGCACCTGTAGCGCCAGTTTCGCCAGAAGCACCTGTGGTCCCTTGACGTCCCTGAACACCTTGAGTTCCTGTGGTTCCCTGAGTTCCTGTGGTTCCCTGAGTTCCTGTGGTTCCTTGAGTTCCAGTAGTTCCTTGATTTCCTGTGGTTCCTTGAGTTCCTGTGGTTCCTTGAGATCCAGTAGAACCAGTAGTTCCTGTGGTTCCTTGAGATCCTGTAGCACCTGTAGAACCAGTTGCACCGGTGGTTCCTTGAGAACCTGTAGTTCCCGTATTTCCTTGAATACCCTGAGTTCCTTGAGCACCTGTAGCGCCAGTTTCGCCAGAAGCACCTGTGGTTCCTTGACGTCCCTGAACACCTTGAGATCCAGTGGTTCCTTGGGTTCCTTGGTCTCCTTGAATTCCCTGTGTTCCCTGTGTTCCTGTTGGACCAGTTTCTCCAGAAGAACCTGTGATTCCTTGACGTCCTTGAGTTCCTGTGGTTCCCTGAACTCCCTGTAAAGCAACATCTTCAACCAGTGCCCAAGTTACACCAACCCCAATAGAAACAAGAACAGAATCTAAACTACCAGAACTATTATTTGCATCGATTAATTGCCCAGAAAGTTTAAGATTACCTTGAAGATCTAAAGAAGCTGATGGGTCTGTTGTTCCTATACCAACATTTCCAGTTGAATCTATAACAAAGGGAGTTGCATCGGGGTTTGCTTGATCTTCAACTATCAGAGCATTACCAGAACCCGTTTGAGTAATTCTTAAAGCATCATAAGAACTATTGACTGATATTACTGATGAATCAGAAACACTAAGTTGTGGAATACTTATTGTAGTATCAGTGACTTGCATTCCACCCGCAGCAAGTCTCACTCCATTAGGAACTTGAGTGCTTCCAATACCGACGCCATAGTTAAATAGCCATGCATCAGTGTATCCAGCACCAACATCACCACCCCTAAACCACATAATTTTCTTATATGTGTCTGGATTGGTTTCACCACCAATCATAAGACTTACAAGTGGGGTTCCTTCAGTGGATGCAATCGCAATTCCACCGTGACTTGCAGTTGCATCTGTTGGTGAAAAATCAGTTCCTAAACCCAAAACAATATCTGGGTCTGATACTGTAAGTTGTTGGGTATTTAATTGTGCTGCTGTACCACCTATTGTGATAGTGCCATCAACATTTAAGTTTCCATTGATATCTGCGTGATTGAGAACAGTTAAATCATAAGTTACTAGTTCTGTTCCATTAAAGGTCAGGTTAGTAGATCCTGTTGCTACATTTGATCCGTCTTTATAAACAACTTCATATGCAGAACCTGCAACTGGACCTGTAATACCTTGAATTCCTTGAGCACCTGTAGTTCCCTGAGCACCATTAGATCCTTGAGCACCTCCAGAACCAGTCGTTCCTTGAGAACCGCGAGGACCTTGTCCACCAGCAATTGAATCAATAACCGCAACATAATCAATTTCAGTATTATGTGATGCAAATCCACTGGATTGGTGATAAAATCTGACTAATACTTCGTTTAAATTATTAATAAATGGATATCCATCAATAATTCCCGGTTGGAATTGAGTCCAAGTTGCAAGACCTTGATATCTTTGAATTTCTACCCAACCACCAGTACTCCAATTATAAAGTTGAACTAAAACCGTATGTGTTGAAGTGTTTGTGTATTGGACGTTTAAATCTACTTGATTTAGTGAAGCAACACTATCATACTTAATATAAGTAATCCAAGCTGGAAATAAACCAGATTCGTCACCTACTTGATAATAATTACCAAAAGAATAATCACCATATGTTTGAATGCCGACTAAACTACCAGTTACATAATCACCATAAACTACTTTAAAATTTAATCCAGTCGTTGTTCCTGATGTTGTTGTAAGAGCAGTTCCAACTTGTCCAGAAGAAGCATCCTCAGTCAGCGTAAATGTAACTATACCAACGTTTGGACCAACTACACTAGAATCCTTAATCTTATAAAGTGAAGTTGAAGAATATCCAGTAATACTTCCAGTTCCAGTCAAAGATCCAGAAACTGAGAGTCTTGCTCTTTGGACTATTCTATATCCAAGATAAAAAGTTAAACCTGTAGTTGTTCCTGCAGTTGTCTGAAGTGAAGTTAATCCGTTTGCGGTAACTAATTCAGTAAGTTTGAAAGAAGTACTTCCATTTGTTTCAGAAATGGTATAAGTTTTAGAACTGGTATAACCGTTGATGCTTCCTGTTCCGGTATTTGTTCCTACAATTTGGACTACCATCGTGTAGTCCCCTAACATTTCACTTGTTACTGCATCGCAGGAAAACTGTCCTGCAGATCCAGAAATCTCAACATTGGAAAGTTGTTCATAAGTGTATGTAAACTCACCAGATGTTCCTGCAATAGAAACTTGACTTGATGTAAATCCAATTGCGATAGGATTTACATCTACTATAGAATCTGCAATATAAACTATCGATTCTGGAGTTTGACCTTCAACTCCTTGAATACCTTGAGACCCTTGAGATCCTGTAATCCCTTGAACTCCTTGAGATCCCGTAGTTCCCTGAGATCCTGTAGAACCAGTTTCTCCAGATGCACCTGTAGTTCCTTGACGTCCTTGAACACCCTGAGCACCTGTGGTCCCTTGAGCACCTGTGGTTCCCTGAGCTCCTTGTAACTCTAATAATTCCCAAGAAGTTCCATTCCATCCATAAAAACTACCACCCTGATATTTTATTTTATCTTCAGTTAATGTTCCTGTAATATATCCAGAACCATTAGTGTTATCTACACGAAATACAATACCTAAAAATTGAACGGCAACTCCACTAATAATAGGTGCTACATTAGTATATCCTCCAGTAGCACCGAGATAAACTTTGTCTCCTACGGAAAATGTAGAAGTATTGACTCCTTTAATTTCGCCAAGGACTAACATACGTCCTTCTGCTTCATTTGCTATGTTCTCATCCAGAACACCAATTGCCAGTTTATCCGGATCATCTGCACGTGCCAAACCAACAGTTACCGTGTTTCCAGCAACACCTACTTGATATACTGGAGTTCCTTTAGCAATAGGAGACCCTGAAACATTTTTTACAGTTTCATAGATAGTTTTAGCATTAACTCGATCGGTCCAAACAGCATCATAATCAGTAGCAGTATTCTTAACAAGATACTCTCCTTCTGCTCCCCCTGGAGGTAATACTGAAGGTGTAGACCAACTTACACCAGCACCAGTAGAAATAAGAACACTGCCACCAGCACCTACATTGTTATGAATATCATAAAGACCAGAACGAAGTCTTATATTTCCATTTACATCGAGGGTTTGTGTTGCATTTGTGGTCCCAATACCAACTTTACCAGTAATGTCTAATACTGTTTGATTTTCAGTATAAGAACTGATACCAACTTTAAGATTTTTCTGACGATTACTGAGATATTTTGCCATTGATCTGAAATATTAGTTAAGTGTTTCTAAAATACTTGCAACAAATTTTAAATTAGATCCATTGCTACCATAAAGAACAAGAGTATCGCCACTTTCAAGAACTAATTTTCCTGAAAGTAAATTAACAGTATCATTTGATGAAATTGGATATTGCTTTAACATTTCTGTAGTTACTGCTATACCAGCAACAGATCTTTGATGGGATAAAGAAATGTCTTCAGAAGTTCCTCCAATGTTTGCAACTTGTGCTAGAAGAACAACTCCAGTATATCCAACAGGAGCAGTATAAATTCCAACTGGACTGGTTGTAACAACAGAAGTAACCGTTTGGAATACATTAAGTGCTAATGCCATTTTATTATTCTCCTCCTAATGCTAGAATAAATGGTGTTAATGATGAAAACAAACTCTTAGAATAAAATGTTCCAGTAATAGTTCCAGTTTGCTGATTTACCACAACACCATCACCAATTCTAAAGTTTCCTGATTGATCAGTAGAAGTAAAGACAACCAGACCACCATTTCTCATGTCAACTTCATGATCTTGAATTGGAACTCCACCAGCAGAAGGAAGGGCAGTGTCAATATTAGTTCCAGATCCAATATATTCCAAAGAGTGTCCAGAAGCTAATAATCTACTTTGTTTAAAAAATGGAACTGCAGTTCCGACTCCAACCGCATATGGAACATTATCACTCAAGGTAATAGTGCATATGCCGGCAGAAATAGGAGTGGAGGATGTAATTACATAATAAGTTGGTACTAAATTAACAGTAGCCGTTGCTGTATTTATTCCTATATTAGGTGAGCTTATAGAAACTGATGGGGGATAACTATATCCTCTACCACTGGAAACCAGTTCAATTCCAACAATTGATCCGTTTTTAACTTCTGCTACGGCAGAAGCAGGAACTCCCCAATCAGTATCTGGTGGAGAAATTGTAACATCTGCATTTCCAGTATATCCGGTTCCTCCCGCAGAAACTGAAATACTACCAACAGTATAGTAAAGATCTTTAAAATAAACTACTTGACCGTCGAAAGGTCTAATTACATCAATTTTTACAGTTCCTCCTGAATTGTAAGTGTGTGGCAAAGTAGAAGTTCCCACATAAGCACTAAAAATAGTGCTCGCCATTGAAACGTTTGCGGGTAAAGAACTTATATTACCTTCTCCTACAGGAGTTGTTACAATAGAAACTAAATTATCAATGAATGTTTTAACATCTGAACAAGATGATTGACTTGTATTTGATCCTGTTACTGGATCTGCAGTAATACTAAGATCTTTTACTGTTAAATTATTAGTAATTGCCAACTTCATCAAATCCCTAGCTTTATTAAATGCAGTGATTGATTCTTGAGTTTCCCCATCAAGGCCATTTACGATTAAAAATCCAGAAGTGTCAAAATATGCTTTTACAAATTTAATTGTTTGCTCGTCGGTATAGTCTCTAACATCCAAAGAAACTGCATCGACCAAATATCCAATATCTCTTTTGCATTTATTCGGATTTGGATTTACAAAAAATGGATGCGAAATTGCAATTTGTGCATATGCAGTATCAATTATTTCTTGCCTATTTGCTTGTATTAAATTATATGAGTCAATATATCTACCAGGAGCAACAGTATTTACTCTGAAAACATAACCCTGATTTCCTGAAGGATAAGTAACAATTCCTGGTCCAGATGTGCAAGTAAATCCAAGACCAGCAATAGATATCCCCATTCCAACAGAAAACTTATGTGCGGAAGATGTATATGCTGTCAATATTCCAGTCGTATTATTATAAAATGCAGAAGTTACATTTAATGTTGGTACATTTAAATCAACTACGAAAGTATCGCTATTTGCAGATTCGGAACTAGTAACAATTCCAGTATATTTTTTTGGGCCCACGCCATCAGAAACTAATGCATAGTTACCAAAAGATGAGTTTGAGTTTGTTAAATCACATGCGCCACCAGATCCACAATAAACTGCAATATCATTACAAATAGTAAATAATGAAACTAACTGAGCATACCCTTCATTTGTAATTGAAACTCCAATACCCCCTTGATTGTATTGGGTAAACGAGTCTATTACTATGCTTTTAAGTTTGCCAATAGCGTGCTGCCCATCTATTTTTAGGCCAGTGCTATTGTGAATAAAATTAGTGCAGTTTCTTATATAAGGTGATTGATCAAAATATCTAATTGTATTTGGATTAAATGCGCAAATTGCGGAACCAGAGGTCATGGTCCCAGTAAAGGACATATCAGTAATGTAATTGCCAGGGGCAACATGAAATAAATCTTGGCCAGAATTCAAAGGGGAAACTGATACTTCTCTTAAACTATCCCCAACTATACTGACTTGAGGTGGTAACTCAATAGGGTTATTTTCTATATAAGATCCAGCAGAAACTTTAATAACCGTTCCTTCTCCTGCTGCTGAGACTGCTCCTTTGATGGTTGCCTTTGCGTCTCCAAGTTTTTTTCCTGTGTTTGTATCGTTTCCGTCTTTTGTGACATATAAAATATTAGTAACCGTTGTCCCTGCACTGACTCTTACAACATCAGTGCCAATTCCTGAACGCTCTCTTCTTACAAATAATTCTGCATCATAAGTATTTAAAGCTAGTTCCCCCGATGGAAGTTGCTCTACTGAAGGGCGCTTTCCGGGAACCGAAGATCGCTTAATCCTAATTATAGGTGCTGCCATTCACTGACCCCATAAATGGTATTTACCGTAAAACCTTTTATATAAAAGGTTTTTTATTATTTATGTATTATTTAAATACAAAGTAATAATCAAACAAAGTCTCCTGCATCTTGCTTGATGGGTTTCTTAACCTTTTTTAATTTTTCATTTTCAATAGTCAAAATTTCCACAGTTTTTCTCAAACTACTGATCTGAGTTTCTAGAACAATATTTTGATTGAATAACTCAAATGATTTTTGTTGATATTTTGCAAGAACTGCTTTCAGATCATCTTC
>Ga0129333_10007520_pt1 | contig 10280 bp, 11 predicted proteins | sample CPB6_08_DNA_FD_94474 | JGI IMG/M metagenome (GOLD analysis project Ga0129333, IMG submission 94474) | Freshwater to marine salinity gradient microbial communities from Chesapeake Bay, USA - CPBay_Sum_0.6_0.8_DNA | ecosystem: Environmental > Aquatic > Marine > Coastal | place: USA: Chesapeake...
CTTTCAGCTTGGATTTTTTCGGATCCTTCGAATTCTTCAATCCATTTTCTTTCTAACTCATCTGCACCGGGCACATCTGATGTTTTAGAATCTTTTTTATTCTCTTCTTTTTTTCTTCCAAAGGGATTTAAAATGGGGTTAGATTCTTCGTCACTCTGATTTTCATCCTCGGCTTCTAAAATTTTATAGAATTCATTGAAAGACACAACTGACAAATTTTCATTCAAAGTTGGGGAGGAAAAATCGGAAAATTCATTGTCTTCCTTTACGTTTTGATTTTTAGTGCCAAAGAAATCCGGCAAAAGCCTTTCCACCCCGAAACTTTCTAATTCTTGTTCGGTCATGAGTTTGCCAGAAACATTTAATTTTTCGCCTTCCTGGTTTTGAAAATTAAATTCATAAGATCCTGGTGCATCCTCGGGCACAAAATAGGTTTTGTCTGGAGCTTCTGCATAAGCACTTTCCATGTCGCTCCAATCACAATATCCATAGAAAGAAGTTGCCATCTTGTGTTCGTCCATAGACTGAAGAGCAATTGTTTCAAATTCTAAATCATCATTGTCAAAAAAACCATGTTCAAATTTGTCATCTGAATTGAAAACTAACATGACTAGTTCATTCTCAGTGACAAGTTTTTTTAATTCTTTAGAGTGTACATCAATTAACATAAAGTAGGATAGTCCCCCTGTTTGTGCTACTTTAATTAGATCCATAGTAGTTCTAGTGTCAGTACTAAACACATAACTAGCCCAGCCTCCGCCTGCATCATTTGTCCAACACACGGTGATGGGTTTACCTGTCTGGATTTTCCCAGGTTCAAATACTTTAGAGGCGAAATCGTCTACCTCTCCGTATCGAGGAGCTTGTTTACTTGAGAACCAATTGTAAGAAGATTGGATAATATCAACTGCGGCCAATCCAAGACCAATCGGACCTAAAAATTTTGAAACCCCCCGTCCAAAAGCTTTAGTTCCTGCTTTAGCGGCAGTTTTACCCCCCGCCTTACCTGACAATTTAAGACCAGCTCTTTTGATCGCATTTTTTCCAACAGCTCCTCCTAATTTTGTAATTTTTCCACCCTTTTTAACATAAGGAATTCCATCTTTAACAAATACTCCATTTGGCAATTTGATTGTTTTTCCCGCTAACGAAGGTCCACCTTTAAATAAATTTTTGATTGATTCCCACGTTCCCTTGGGTGCAACAGTTTTAGCTCTAGCGTTTCCTTTGAATAGACCTTTAGCTTTTTTCCACAAAAACATAGATCCGGCTACAGAACCAGCTGCCTTTGCTGCTATAATAACCGCGGCTAAGCCAATTCCAGCTGTTAATACCTGGGTAGTGAATTGGGCAACATCTAATAAATATCCCCGAGCATCTGTTTTCATTTCCTTTTCGAGCGGAATTGAATAAGTAGCTTCAGCAATTACCAGTTTTGAAGTATCTTTAATTTTTTTGAATTTGATCGCTTGTCTTCCCTCTGGGACCGTTCTCCCCTCTTCGTCAAATGGATCAAAAACTACTGCATATTCTTCACCTTCAGTCAACGCATCTAGTTGCATTTTGTCCTTCAATTTTCCGGATTTTTCTAATGCTTCCAGTGCATACATGAAACGGATGAATCTTTGATTAACTTCACCTGAATTTTCTTCAGCTTCGTAAACTTTCAGAAAATCACCAAATCCTGAGATTTGTCCAGAACTTGCTAGTGCACCCAATTGAAAATCGAAAAACTGCCGATAAAAATCTTCGACTTGTTCCAACTCCTCTAGTAATGCTTGTCCCTGAGCAAAAAATGATTCCGCTTCGGCAGTCCAGCTTCTAGGATTTTTTTTCAACCACTGTTGCCATTTGTCTGAATATGACCACCATTGAAAATCATTCAAATCCGTAGGGGTTCCTTCTACGTTGGTGGGCAAAGTCAGCAAAGGAAAAATTGAACCAGCTTTATCTGGATCATTACTCGAAGTGAAAACTGAACCTTTTTTAAAAAGTAAAATCATGTAATTGTGTTATTTGGTTTTTCGGTCAAGAATTTTAACCATTTTCTTTATGTATCCTCCTTCTAACAGTTTGTGATAAGTAGATTGCTCTTGGAGGGATTTACTTGAAGAATTAAATGCTTTTTTTCGAAGCTTGGCAAGATTTCCCTGTGCCTTTTTGATGATTTGTTTTTCTATCTTTGGGTCTGAGAATTCTGATTTTTGAATCCTTTCTAGTTTTTCAAGAAGGTAGCAAAAAGTCATAGCGGCCTTTTCATCCAAATCGAAATTTTCATTTTTTTCAAGATTCGGCAATTTTATCCAACTCCCTTTGTTCAAAGAATAAATTCCAGATTTGCTTCTGGATTCACCTTCCCCTAAAACTTCCAATTCAACTTCGTGGCCTCTGAGCATGCTCTCAGGTTTGGAATGCCACAAAAAAGCCTGGTGGTTTATTTTCTCCGCTATCAGTCCTTTAGATTCTCCATAAGAATCCAATTCAAAAACAACTTCTATTTCTAAAGGTGAATCTTCGGTGTAATTTGACCCGCAAAGAGGCCCTACTAGTCTCACGTCTGAGACGGTACAATTATCTCCGATAGATTCATTCAGATCTTGAATAAATCCTTCAGCTATTTTAAGTAATTTTTTTCTAACAATAGGATCTAAATCCCATTTGATTTTTCCCTCTGGGTGTTTGTATTTGTCCCAAAATTTTGGACAGAGACCAGAGGTTATTTCAGAATGACTAAAATCATTCTCGCCTAAAAATTCATCAAAATTAGAAATAGGAAACCCCAAAATTCAGACATTTATTTGGATTATATATCCAAATAAATTCCGAAAGAGGTTTACAATTTACTTGCTGTGAGTAAAACTTGGATCACAGTTTCCACATCTTTCTCGCAGTAGGTTTTTATTTTTTCAACATCCTTTTTTTCCCAGTATGTAGAATGTACTTGAGATCCGTCAATATCCTCTTTAGGAGATTCAACCCCCATAGAACAAGACAGCAAATCTAAACTAAGGTACTTTTGTTGACTCCAACTGCCAAAAGCAAATATTTCAGAGGTGTCTAAATAGGGAATTTCCCAGGGTTTTTTATCCCAAACCATCAAGTTACTTGGTGGCATGATTCCATTGTACACCATTCTTTTACCGATACACGGAACATCAAATCCTTTAATGTTGTGCCCACACAGTTTCATGTTTTTAGACACGGCGTTAGAAAAAACCTTTTTGGTTTTAGTTAGAATATCATGTTCATTATCGCCATAAAACGAAACGAACTTCAAAGTTTCATCTTCGTTTATCATACCAAAAGAAACACACACGATTCTGGAATACTCTGGTTCTAAACCTGCTTTCTGTAAGTAAATTTCATCGCTAGTGGCGTGTTGGAATTCTGGATAAGATCTGTAATATTTAACTCTCCTTTCCCAAAGTTTAGCCAATCTAGGATTTTCTTCGCGAAGACAATCTAAATCCGGACACCAGCCGGCAGTTTCAACATCGAAAAACAAACAATTTTTTAAAATAGAGATTGATATCATAATTCAGTTTTTAAATTCCATTTAGAGTTAAACCAAAATGTTCTATTGTTACTGTCCGTAATTTTAGACATGGATTTATTGCCATAGCACAACATAAATTCGTCCCAATTGGAAGGGACTTTTCCATCTGGGTTTTTCCAATCTTTAATTCTACCTCCACCCAAGCTGTAAGCTATGTTAGGTAAATCTCTGCACAGGTCTAAAATTTCGGGGTACTGAGTAATAACTTGTTTGGCTGGTAAAAAAGGATCACAGTCTATCCGAAATAAAATTTCAGCACGGAGGTAATTGCCAATCCCATTAAAGAATTTTTGGTTCATCAAAACCTCATGAATGGGCTTTTCAAATGCTTTGCAACCGAGATTTGACATGATGTGAGACCTGAAACCTTCGAAATCTTGAGTAGGGTCTGGGCCACGATCAGGATTCCAAGATTCAAATGACCATCTACCAAATCTTCTAACATCTACAAAACACATTTCACCTTCATTAGAAAGAAAACTTAGATGCGTGTGTTTTGGTCTTGATCCAACTTCAGACCATCTAAAGTGACCGGACATTCCCATGGTCATTTTTAAAATGGAGGCCTTATGTTGTTGAAGTTCATATTTCTGGATTGAATCCAAAAGTAAAATCATTTCCTTCCCTCTGGATTCGGCCTTGATGGTGAAAGGGTGTTCTATTTCGAAACCCTTTCCTTTATGAACCGGATTTTTCCAAACCCTATTAAAAATCTTACCTTCGGCAAGACGATCAACATATTCTGCGGTCAATCTGACCTCGGCTAATTCTGGCATGGTGTAAAAATACGGAAATAATTATTTAGATCAACCTAAATTTTAGGAATTATTAAAGGTTTCAGGGACTTGTGTTCTGAAAGATATTGAATACAAGATTTGTACGAATCAAGAGATTCAACAACAACATCTACGTCTAAGCCAAATGTTGGAATCCTGTGTTTTAAACTCTGGGCGGGAAGAGGAGAAAGTGCAAGGCCACTTCCATCTAACATAGAACTTTCTCCATGAAAGTAAATTGGTTTATGAGGAGATTCCCAGGTAGAACAACTTAAAAACATAGCCTCTCTGAAAGTTAAACCCCCAGAATTAAACTGGTGTGGAAGAGACCTAAAGCAAATCGGGATCTTGGCTGGATAAAAAACACCAGATAATAAATCAGTCACCGAGAATAAAGATGGTTTTTCGTCGTTGGTTACGACCAACATCTTTCTAATTGAGGTTGGGAATTTTTGAATCTCGGTACAAAATCTTTGTGCTGTTTCTTTTCTGTTACCGTAAGCGCTGCCTATACGAAGTAAAATACAGGGTTCAGCAATTCCAAGACCTTCAACCACAGAAGCAAGTTTATTGACCAAAGAATGAGTTTGCTCTACAGATTCCGGCAATTTGGAACCTAGAAAAAAATGCTGAGCCAGAAAAAATAAAATTCTATGTCCACTAACTCTTAATTTTTGACTTAGCTCATCCAAGGCAACTAGATCGGGGTGTTCCTCTTCTAACAGAGAAAAATCCGGGATATGTTGATGAGCTTCACTCAGTTGAAAACAAGTAACATCAATTCCAGTTTTTATATGTTTCTCTACCGTAGAGACCAGGAACTTTAAAAACGCGGTGGAAGAAATTTCCTCCTCTTTAGGAAAATTGAAATTTCCAGCAATAGAGCCTAATTTGTGAGGGGTTTTGCTTAAAATCATCATGTGCTGTACACACAGGAGACATAAAAGTTTCTCAACTTCCGACTGCCTCGATTCCTAATCCAGGGTTGGTATAAACTGTTTTCGAATTGTAGGCATCTCCCGGCATATCATTGAATTTGTATTGAGATACAACTTGACGGTGACCTTTATCTCCCATGTCAACGAATTCAACCGTATCGGGTTTGAGTTCCAGAACTTTTTGATCCTTTTTGCCTTTAGTATGCACTTGTACAAAAAATCTATAACTTTTATGGTCTGGGGCCAGAATATTTTTAACAATCATGCCGGCCACCTTCTTATCATCATTCAAAGGTATACCTATCACAATATCACCAACTTGAAATTTAGAACCTGGGATGTTTCTAGGCACTCTTGGATCGGGTCCTACTGAAACGGATAAATCTTTGTAAGGTTTGTATTGAACTTTGAAAATACCATTAGCTCCTCCATAACCATAGGTGTCTCCAAACACGCCGGTGTCGAAAAATTCGTTGATGGTTAAGATATGTTTCAAGATTCTCTTTTTTTCTATGTATCTTTAAATCTGTTCAGATTTATGGGCCATCTTGAGGATATCTTGTATCTTTTGTGCCATTTCATAGTTTTCTTCAGCCAAGGCATTTTCCAGCATTACCTTTAATGTGTCAAGGTCAGAAGAAGGAGATGGGGTAGATCCCTCTCCGGTATCCATCATAATACAAATTCTTTGGGGAGCATAAACCACTTCCAATTTTGTGTTTGGCATCTCAATCTCGAATTCGATTTCCTCGTCTTCTTGACTATATGTTTCAATTACAGTATCGTCATTCCACTGCTGATTGTACCAAGAAATGATCCAATTTCCATAGGTGAAGGATTGATAATCATTTTCTATCACATATTTAAGGATCGTCTTGAGCTCGTGTTTGAGATCTTTTATCCCCAAATTCTCATCGTAATTTTTTCTTTTCAAACCAGGAATAACCTCACTACCTTGGCCTACCCCATGTTTTACAGCCTTATGAATAGTCAGAATAGATTCCCAATCCAAACTCTGAACTAGTTTATCGACAATCTTTTGAATTCCTTTCTCCATGGCAACTAAATTATTTTCTACTTATATATCAGCTTTGGTATTTTCAATGCCCATTTGTTGAGACAGTGATTTGAGCCAATCATGATATTGTTCTGGGTAAAATTGTTTCAATTCTAAAAGATCTCTTTTTCCCAATTCAAACTTAAGTCTGACGAAATCTTCTACCAAATCAAAATTTTGAACTTTTTTGGTCGATTTAGAGGAATCTTTTTTGGACACGGATGTGAAAATCCACTTTGGTGCTTTACCAAACTTAGGAGAAAGAGCAGAGTGCCACCAATTCAAAACGTGTTCAGGAACGATCCTTGTGTTGTTAAATTCGTTGGCTTGGACCGGAAACTGGATAGCCATGAAACGATTCACCATGAAGAAATTTCTGACTTTATCGGCCTTACCGACAGATTCCCAGGCTTTAGAAGGGCCAAAGACTGCTTTCACTACATCGAACAATTCCATAATCAGTCGGGAAATGGGTTGTACATTTTAGGAATAGATGTGGTTGTAACCCATTCGGTACCTTCTAAAATTTTAATACGGTCTAAGGTAATAGGTCTCCGATCCAAATTTATGCCACGTTTAATTTCGGCTAGAACACTGGAGATTACCCAATCTGGCATCACCATTTTATCCAACCACATGAGTTTGTAGTTTCGAAGCAAATTTTGGGTTGCTTTCTGTCTATTTTCTTTTGAATCAATATCTTTCATTAATCTTAGAATATAACCTGCTGCCCAATCTAAAAATTCATTATCGACCAAGAGATCCTGAAAAGAAGAATCTACCCATCTTGACTGTTGAAGAGATTCCAGGAGTTGTTCTGCTCTTTTGGGGGTCATTCTGGACATCTTACCAGGAGTAGCCTCAAAGTTCCACACACCAGGAACATCGTCTCCATCGTCTCCAATTAGCATTTTAACAAAAATAAAATCACGGGGGTTAACTTCATTCAGAACAAGTTTTTCGATCCATTTTTTGATTTTGCTTTTATCTGGTTGAATTGTTTCAGCCATTTCAAAAATTGAAACTTGATCCTGCTGTTCCAGCCAATTTTTTTTCCAATTTACGGGGGATGAAATAACGTTATTCTTTGAATTGTTGGACCACACCAAAGTCCAATTGTTTCCTTTCCAACGGGCAAGTTGGTGGAGATCCTTATCTCCGGAAACAATAATACAATTTTGACCTTTGGTTGTGAAATAGTCTGCCCAGAAATACAAAAGATCATCTCCCTCGGCACCATTAGCCCGGGAATAAATAAATCCCATTTTTTCCAACTGCTTTCCGAAGGCATCAAGTAAATTGAAAAAGATAGACCAATCTACGGTTTCGTCTTTAACCCTTTTAGACTTGTAACCTCCTCCCTCAATTTCAACGTCTTTTCTCCAGCTTCTGGAATCTGCTGTAAAGACTAATCTACCACCCGTGGGCAGTTCTCTTAAAGCAGCACAAAGATCCGTCGCTATCTTACGGATAAACATGGCCTGCTCGTTTTTAGTTTTTAGAACCTCGGCTGGATCTTTCGATCCATAACCTCCGAAGATTCCAAAAGTCTTGTGGAAAATGTAATTTCCGTCAATAAGAATGTTAATCATGGTAATACTTTAAATCAAACCAAATTTCTGAACCTACAACAAAATTGGGATCGGTTATTTTGAAATCAAAGTCCAAAAAATTCAAAAAATCTTCCTCGTCCGTTCGTAATCTTCTTTCCACGCTGTCAGCATCTTTTCTTGAAGACAACCTAGATTTTCTAGTTTCTGAATTTATATCTAGGAAAATAATAAAAGACTCTTCCCTATCCTCTGGTTTAAGATTAGCTATACCAGAAGGGGTTAGAATCATCAAATTGCTGGAATTAAATTCATGAATTGAAGTTCCATAAATCCATCCGGCAAAAAGATTTACCTCGTAAAATTCTTTCCTTTCGAACATGCCTTTGAGAATTTCGAAATCTGCTAAATTTTCAACGAAGAAATAGTCTTTGCCTTCTTTTTCGTTTGTTCTGCGGGGTCGGGTAGTGTGAGAAACACAGTATTTGAACCCCTTCTCTTCCAAAAGTTGTCGGAGGTGATCTTTTCCTGCTCCTCCCTTTCCACACAGGATTAACCTTTTTATTTTTTTAGTGTAAAATAAACTTGAGGCGTACAACCACCCATCGGATCGGTTTGGGTTAAAATCTAAGTGGATTTTAGGGTCCGAATTATTATTCTCCATCTTCGTAACCTCTGTGATTTAAACCTTGTTCTAACTGATTGAAAATAAATTCGGCTTTGGCATAAGTGGAAGGTGCCCAAGCCCACTTGCCAAAATCTTCGTTGCCAGGAAAAATTTCCCTTTCACCCAACTGTACACCAAACACCTCTTTTGGCTGGTCTATTTTTCTTTTGAACACTTCCCAGGCAATTACCCGTTCGGCGTCCGTACAAAATTGCTCGTACATCATAGCTTTTTCACCTCTTTTAAGAAGTCGGTAAATGAAAGTATTTTTTTTGATTTCGTCGGGTAGAAGTTCCATTAAGCTTGAATTTGTTTTTGTATTTTGAACACCAAGGCCAGCAAAGAAACTATGGGGTCAATAACCAACATTCGTTGTGCTTGGTGTTCGGCTACCATCACGATGATAGCAGGAATTATTTTAGAGAGTTCTGGTCGATGGTGTTGGATCCAACCAACAAATTCATCACCCAATGCTAACATGACAGAATCAACTTTACCAGAATATTGTGACACAATAAATTGATAATTTTCGATTGGGTTTTTGCCATCACAAATTAGACGATAAAGTTCTTCGTGTGAATAGGAAGAATCTTTAACTTTTTTGGCATCAATAGTTTGCAGTCCCTCGATTGACCAAGCTTGAATTTTATTCAAAGCAGATCTCAAATCCGGAAAGAAATCTCTTTCGAAAGCATCTAAGGCATCCGAGTCAATGGAGATAGAAAGTTTACCTAAAATCAATCCAATTCTTTTTCTCCACTCTGCTTTTAATTCTTGTTCTTCTTCAGAATTTAGTGGATCAAAATTGATCACTTCAAATCGGGATTGAATCGCTTCCGGAACTTTGGCAATCCAATTACATGTTGCTACAAATCGGGCATTCCTGGCAAATTTTTCAATTGTTCCCCGTAGGGCTTTGTAAAATTGATCCGAAGCACCATCAAACTCATCCAAAATAACTACCTTTAAAGCTGACTTGCCGTCCATAATGCTTAAGGTAGAACAGAAATCGTTAATCTTAGTTCGAATCACATCTACTGAACTTTCATCAGAAACGTTGATGAAGAGATGAGGAGAATTGCCAGCTAAAATTTTAGCCAAGGTTGTTTTGCCACAGCCAGGGGATCCAGCCAGAAGCACATTCTGAGAAAGAGGCTTACCTTCGAATAAATTGCGGATTCTATCCGGCAAAATCATATGTTTCAGTTCCCGGGGCCTAAGTTTTTCAGTCAGTAATTGATTGACCATAGTTCTTCTTTTAAATTTTATGAAAAATCGAATAAAGGTTTCCCCTTACTTGAAAAAAGAAGTCATATCGTCAGCCTGTGTTTTATCAGATCTAACTTCGATGAAACGGGGAAGAAATAGGCTCCGATTGCCGAATTTGTCCGTGATGGGCTCGTTGAATTGAACGGCAGCAACCCTGCCAATGAATTGATCTGGATTGGAACTGAGAGTTTTTAAATCGGCATCGGTAAATCCAGATCCTATTTTTACTTGTAAAGTTCTGGAAGCATCGGTACAAATGAAACCCCCGATCAATCCCTCTCTCTTACCTTCTCCTGGATACCAACCGATGATTTCCAAATCACAATCTTGGACTTGCTTCAATTTAACCCAGCTTCTACTTCGTTTACACTCGTACACGTGATTACCTGGTTTTAGAATGACCCCTTCTCCACCCATAGAAATGATTAGACCATAAATCTTTTGGGTTTCCTCCATTGAATCAACTA